>ERZ772974.2748-NODE-2748-length-10616-cov-3.249882_pt1 | contig 10616 bp, 14 predicted proteins | sample MGYA00580671_ERZ772974 | MGnify/ENA primary metagenome ERZ772974 (study PRJEB29015, sample SAMEA2738065) | human oral metagenome | biome: human oral; feature: human-associated habitat; material: saliva | place: China | collected 2218 ... | reverse complement strand
TTCAAAGACAAAGAAGAAGATAGGATTGCCTGTTGGACAATATACAGTTGTAATGCCTAAAGAAAAAGGAAAAGTTGTAGAAAAAGTTTATTATGTAGACGATAGCGGAAAAGTTGAAGAAAAAACTTTTACTCAAAATGATAAGGCTGTAACATTTGTTACAACTCATTTTTCAAAATATGCAGTAAAATATAAATTGGAAAACAAACTCGAAAATAACAATAACAACAATAACAATAATAATAGTATTTATGCAAGAAAATTTGAAGTTTCTGACAAACAAAAAAAAGCATTAGAAGATTTTTTTAGCATGAATAGTAATAAAATAGAATATGGAAAAAATGTATCTTCTAGAAGAGAACATAGTAGAGATAGAAATAATATAGAAAGATATAATACAGATTTAAATAATGATAAAGTTATTAAAGAAGAAACAGTATTATCAAATCTTTTACTAGATGAAAGTGAAGTTGCAATAGATAAAGATGAAGCTAAAAAAATAGGAATTGATTCTAAGGAATTAGAATATAGTACAAATATAGATAATATAGATCTTGAAGGTAAACCAATTTTAGCTAAGAAAGAAGTCTTAGAAAATATACATGATGAAGATACAAAAGTTGTACATGAAAAAAGAAATATATTATATATGTCATTAATGATATTAGAAGTTTTAATACTTATAATGGTTGTATCATATGCGGTAATACGTGTTAAAAATCCAGGAATTTTAAAATATTTCACATTTATACCAGTAGAAAAAGTACTATTATTAGATGGAAAAAAGGAAGAAAAGAATAAACAAGATAATAATACAAATAATGGAACAACAATTACTGAAGGGGAAGCAAAATATAATATAAAGCTTAAAATAGCAGGTAAAGAATATAATGTTATAAATAATGCAAAAAAAATATCTGAAAGTGTAGTATTATTAGGGACAAGAACAAATATAGAACCTAATAAACAACATTTAGTAATAGCATCACAAAATGTAGAAGGAAGACTTTCAAATTTGGAAGGGTTAAAAAAAGGTGAAAAAATAACACTTGTAGTAAATGATACAGAATATAATTATGAAATAATTAGTGTAAAAAAAGTTAATTCAGATGATATAGAAAAAATAGAAGATAAAAACAAGAAAGAATTAACATTGATAACAAATGCAGAAGAAGGAAAAAGAGTAGTAGTATATGCAAAATAATTTGAAGAATATTGAATATTATAAATTTAATAGAATAAATAAGAAAAAAGCACATATTGTGCTTATTTTCATATTGTTATACATATTATTTAGTCTTAATATGATAATATATGGTGCTGAAGAAAAAGATATAGTAGGAGATACAAAAGTAGGATTAGAAGTAGGAGAACAAAAAGAATTAGTGTATACAATAGACAGAAAATATATATTACAAATAGATAAAATTAAAAAAAATAATTCAAATATATCTGTGATGAAAACATATACATCTGAAAGTTCACCAAATAAAGTGTTTATAGAAATTAAGGGAATATCAAAAGGAACAACAGAGATGAGTATATATTATAATTATACTACAACAAGTCAGATAGTTGATAAATATTCATCTACATTAAAAAAAGTGATAGTAGAAGTTGGAAAAAATGGTAACTCTACAAATAATAGCTCTGAAAGTATTAACAATAATAATATAGAAGGGAAAGTTTCAGATACTAATATAGATAGAAATATAAATGCTAAAAAGAATAATGGGGAAAATGGAAATACAGAAAATCTTACATCAAATGAAGTACAAGAAGAAAATATTATAATAACTTCAAAAGATATAAATGAAATGTTTGATAATTTGAATAATAATAATAAATCAAAAGAAGAAGAAAAAAACAATCAAGAAAGTGATAAAGAAAGAGAACAAAAAAGAAAAGAAGATGAAAAAATATTAAAAGATACTGAAAAAGATGAAAATATATTTAGAAATATAATCTTATTAGGAACAATTATAGCATTATTAGTTCATATATATAAATATATTAAATTTGAGAGATAAAAAAGAATGGGGAATAATAATAAAATGGAATATATAAAAATAAGGGGAGCAAAAGAACATAATTTAAAAGATATAGATGTTAATATACCTAAAAATTCTTTAGTTGTTATAACAGGTGTATCAGGTTCACGGAAAATCATCACTTGCATTTGACACAATATATGCAGAAGGACAAAGAAGATATATAGAAAGTTTATCAGCATATGCAAGACAATTTTTAGGAACAATGGAAAAGCCTAATGTAAGACATATTGAAGGACTTTCACCATCTATTGCGATAGAACAAAAAACAACATCAAATAATCCAAGATCAACAGTTGGAACAGTAACAGAAATATATGATTATTTAAGACTGTTATATGCAAGAATAGGAAAAATGTATTGCCCAATATGTTCAAGACCAATCGAAAAACAATCTGTTGATCAAATTGTAGAAAAAGTATTAAATTTTGAAGAAGGGAAAAGAATACAAATACTTTCACCAATAATAAGAGATGAAAAAGGAGAACATAAGAAAACTCTAGAAAATATACAAAAGATGGGATTTGTAAGAGCTATAATAGATGGAGAACAAAAAGACCTATCTTTTGATGAAATATCTTTAGATAAAAATAAGAAACATAATATTGATATAGTTGTAGATAGACTTGTTATAAAAGAAGGGATACGTACAAGACTTGCAGAATCAATAGAAATAGCAATGAAACATGCAGATAATAATGTTATAGTAGATGATTTAAAAGAAAAACATAAATTTAGCCGGAAATTATGCATGTCCAGAACACCGGAGGAACATATACAGATATAAACCCAAGATTATTTTCATTTAATGCACCACAAGGAGCATGTGAAAGCTGTCTAGGTATAGGACATCTTTTAAAAATAGATCCAGAAATGATAATTCCAGATAAAGAAAAAACATTATATGATGGTGTAAAAGCATTTGGAGCAAGTACAATGATGAAAAACGATACTGTAGCAAAAATGTATTTTGAAAGTGTAGCAAAACATTATAATGTTAAGATAAAAGGAGTAAAAATTAAGAACTTACCTGAAGATTTTGTAAATAAGATATTATATGGAACAGGAACAGAAATAATTGAGTTTGAATATTCAAATGCAAGAGGAACAAGAAAATTTGAACAACCTTTTGAAGGAGTAATACCTATACTTGAAAGAAGACATAATGAAACAAAATCAGAAGGTGCAAGACGATTTTATGAAATGTATATGAGACAAATGCCATGTCATGTATGTGAAGGGAAAAGACTAAAAAAGGAAGTTTTAAATATATTTGTAGGTGATAAAAATATATATGAACTTACAACAATGAGTATTGAAAATATACTTAAATATTTAAAAGAACTTAAACTTACAGAAACAGAAAAGATAATCTCAGAAGAAATATTAAAAGAATTAAACAAGAGACTTACATTCCTATTAGATGTAGGACTTCGGATATTTAAGTCTAGCAAGACAGGCAGGAACATTATCAGGGCGGAGAAGCACAAAGAATAAGGCTTGCAACACAAATAGGTTCAGGACTTACAGGGGTATTATATATATTAGATGAACCAAGTATACGGACTACACCAAAGAGATAATGATAAACTACTTCGGAACTTTGAAAAAATTAAGAAATCTTCGGAAATACAGTTATAGTTGTAGAACATGATGAAGATACAATGAGAGAAGCAGATTATATTTTAGATATAGGGCCTGTTGCAGGAAGAAATGGTGGTTATTTAGTAGCAGAAGGAACCATTGATGAAATAATGAAAAATGAAAAAAGTATTACAGGTAAATATCTATCTGGAGAAAAAGAAATAGAAGTTCCTAAAAAGAGAAGAAAAGGCAGTGGAAAGAAAATATCTATAGTTGGAGCTAAAGAAAATAATTTAAAAGATGTATCTGTAGATATACCACTTCGGAAAGATGGTATGTGTAACAGGAGTATCAGGCTCACGGAAAATCATCCCTTATAAACGAGGTTATGTATAAGGGAATATATAAAGAGCTTAACAATACATTTATGAATGTACGGTAAATGTATGAAAATAACTGGGATATCAAATATAGATAAAATAATAGGGATTGACCAATCACCAATAGGAAGAACACCAAGATCAAATCCAGCTACATATACAGGTGTATTTGATGATATAAGAGATATATTTGCATCAACAAATGAAGCTAAAATGAGAGGATATGCTAAAGGTAGATTTTCATTTAATGTACCAGGTGGTAGATGTGAAAGTTGTTCAGGAGATGGTGTTAAAAAAATAGAAATGCATTTCTTACCAGATGTATATGTACCATGTGATGTTTGCCAAGGAAAAAGATATAATTATGAAACATTAGAAGTAAGATATAAGGGAAATACAATAGCAGATGCACTTGATATGACAGTAACAGATGCATTAGTACTTTTTGAACATGTACCTAAGATAAAAAATAAACTTAAGGTATTAGAAGAAGTAGGACTTCGGATATATTAAACTTCGGACAATCATCGACAACATTATCACGGACGGAGAAGCACAAAGAATTAAACTTGCAACAGAACTTTCTAAAAGGTCAACAGGAAAAACATTATATGTATTAGATGAACCAACAACAGGACTGCATATAGATGATATTGCAAAACTAATAGAAATATTAAATAGACTTGTAGATGCAGGAAACACAGCAGTTATAATTGAACACAATCTAGACCTTATAAAAACAGCAGACTATATAATAGACTTAGGAAAAGAAGGTGGAGAAGCAGGTGGAACAATTATTGCAAAAGGGACACCTGAAAAGATAATGAAAGAAGAAGATTCATATACAGGTAAATATTTAAAGATTCATTTAGAAAGAGAAGAAGAAAGAAAACAAAGTAAAAAGTAAAAATGGAAATAGAAATAAAAATTAAATTAGAAAATAAAAAATAATGATTTAAATATTATAATAATGTAAAGAAAAATAATATATATTGAATAAATAAAATAATGTAGTTATAATAAATATATGAGAATTAAATTTTAAGGAGTTACAGATGAAGAAAGAAGAAGAAAACAAAGTAAAAGCTAAAAAACAAAATAACAAAACAAAAAAAGAAACTTCAGAAACTAAAAAAAATATTAAAAAAGTACAAAAATTAGAAGAAGATAAGAAGAAAGAAGTTGTGGAAAATGAAAGCTCATTAGGTATGACAGAAGATGAAAAAACAGACCTATTATTAATATTAGTATTATTAATACTTCTTATAATATTCTTAAAATATTTCTTACACTTATTATAATATAAAATATAATAAAAATTATAATTATAGATATAACTATAACTTGTATAATAGTAAGAATTACAAGTGTATGGTTATATAGATATTAATGTACACACCATTTTGGAGTATTCTATATTCTAAAATGGTGTTTTTTAATATGTGCTTTAGTATTTGAGGAGTGAAGTAAGTTCTAAAAGGGAGGTATATATGGCAATAATTAAAATAGAAAAATTAACATTTGCATATCCAGGGAGTGATAATATATTTGAAGATATATCATTTAGTATTGATACAAACTGGAAGATAGGACTAATTGGTAAAAACGGTATTCGGAAAAAGTACATTGTTTAAACTGTTATTAGGTGAAGAAAAATATCAAGGTAAGATAATAAGTAGTGATAAGCTTATAAAATTTCCACCTGTTATAACAGAAGAAGACTATAATAATATGGGTATAGAATTATATTATAAGCATGTTATGTTTGCAGAAGATTGGAAATTATTTAAAGAATTAAATATGTTAGGGATTGATACAGAATTATTATATAGGCCTTTTAAAACATTATCACATGGAGAAAGAATCAAAATATTATTTGCTATATTTTTTCTAAAAGAAGAAGGAATATTATTAATAGATGAACCAACAAATCATTTAGATAAAGAAGGAAGAGAAATACTTGCTAAATATTTAAATAAGAAAAAAGGATATATATTAATATCACATGACAGAAGATTTTTAGATAATACAGTAGATCATATAATATCAATAAACAATACAGATATAGAAGTACAAAATGGTAATTTTAGTTCATGGTATGAAAACTATAAGAGGAAAGAAAAAGATGAACAAGTTGAAAATGAGAAATTAAAAAGGGAGGTAAGAAAACTTAAAGTTGCACAAGAAAATACAAAAAGATGGTCTGATAGTGTAGAAAGTAGTAAATATGGTAAAGAAAATAGTCATGCAGATAAAGGATATATTGGACATTTAGCAGCAAAAATGATGAAAACATCTAAAAATATAGAAAGAAGAAAAGAAAAGGCAATAGAAGAAAAAGAAAAACTTCTTAAAAATGTAGATAAGAAAATACCATTAATATTAAATACTATAGGACATCATAAAAATATACTAATAAGGCTTGAAGATTTAGGATATACATATGATAATAAAAATTATGTATTAAAAAATATTAATCTAGAACTAGAAAAAGGTGATAGATTAGTAATAACAGGTAAAAATGGAAGCCGGAAAATCTACATTAATAAATATAATATTAGGAAATTTAACAAATTATATAGGCAATATAGTAAAACCTGAAGATTTAAAAATATCATATGTAGGACAAGATATATCAAACTTAAAAGGTAGTTTAAAAGAATATATATTAAAAGAAGATATAGATGAACATATATTTAAATCTACACTTGCAAGATTAAACTTTCCAAGTAACTTATATAATATAGATATAGAGAAATATAGTGATGGTCAAAAGAAAAAGATTATGATTGCATCAAGTTTATCTAAAAAAGCACATATATTTATATGGGATGAACCACTTAACTATATTGATGTTATGTCTAGAATACAACTTGAAGAGTTAATATTAAGTACAAATCCTACACTTATATTTATAGAACATGATGAGGAGTTTACAAAGAATATACGAACAAAGGAGCTAAAAATAAATAAATAAGATTAATATTAAATAAAAGGTAATTAAGATAAAAAAATTGAAATAAAAATAGGATTATATCAAAAAATATACGAACAAAGAAGAAAAAATTGATAAATAAAATATGTGTGATATTATAATGTGGAAAGTAAAAGTGATAGTTTAAAAAAATTTTGGAACTAGGAGATGATTAAAATGCAAAAAAGAGTATCGTTAGTTGAAATGAAAATTCGTGTAAAAGATTTTAAGAACAAAATACTTATGCTAAAAAATGATCAAGAGATCAGAATCTGGTATGAACCAGTACTGTTAAATAAGATTCCATTTATGGGATCAAAAGAATATTTGAATTTACTTTATTTTCTAGAAACATTTGGAAAAATATTAAATGAAAATAATGATATGAAAAAATTCAAATATAGACTGTGGAACATAAGTTTAAAGGACGATAGAAAACTTATTTTCCATTCTGTAAATAAATATTTAAAAGAAGAAGTATTTTTGAATATAGATTTAGAAACAAGAGAAAGATTTATTTTAACAAATAAGTAAGAATTATATTAGCATAAAATAATAAAAGGGAAAGAGAATATAAAAATATTCTCTTTCTTATATTCTAAATGAAAGTAAAAAATAATATTAGTCTAATAATTCTTGGACTAAGTTTAAAGAAATGAATTTCTGATATAGAGGAATATTAAAATTAGTAATGATTGGGAGTTGATATTATGAAACTTATATTTTTGGATATAGATGGTGTGTTAAACAATACACAAAATATAAAAAAGTATCGGTTATTTTTTAGGGGAAAGAGGAGACTTTTAGTTGATGTAAAACCTGTATTCTATTTAAAAAAGTTGTTAAATGAAATAGAGAAAGAAAAATTAAATGTAAAAATAGTTATTTCTTCTAGTTGGAGACTAGGAACAATTCCAGCTGATTGGAAAAAACTATTTAAGCATTATTTTAATAATGGAGAAATTGTAATAGGGAGAACCCCTTATCTTTACAAAGATAGGGGAATAGAGATACTGGAGCTACTTGAAATAGCTAAAGAAAAAGGAGATATGATTGATGATTATATTGTTCTAGATGATGATATTAAAGATATAATTAATCATATAAATTATAAGAAAGTGATGAAAATTGATAGAAGATATGGTTTAACTAGTAAAAATATTAAAGAAATATTAAAAAAGCTAAAATAAATATACGAACGAACAAGAAAAAAGGAGCTGTGATAATAGTTTCTTTTTTTATGAAGAAATGAAATAAGAAACAAGAAAAATATACGAACAAAAACGACGACGAGATAAAATGGAAATATACAAATATTACTTTTTAAAAACAAAAGTTGAAAAGAAATAGAAATAAAATGTATAGTATATGTAGCAAATATGAAAGGAATGAAAATGAAAATTATACAAAAGACAAAAAGAAAAGAAGCAATAACATTGCTTGCATTAGTTATAACTATAGTTATAATGCTATTATTAGCAGCAATAGCAATACAAATGGCATTAGGTGAGAATGGATTAATTATTAAGGCAAGTAAGGCTAAAAAAGAATCTCAACAAGCAGAAACAAAAGAAAAATTAAAAACAACAGTAATTCGGTACTATTAATGAAGAAGGAAAATTAAAATTTGATAAGGTTAAAACAGCTTTAGAAACTACCTTTAATACAACTATAACAAGTACAGAATTTCCTATAAATGTTATAATAGAAAATACAAATTATATAGTTGATGATAAGGGAAAAGTAGAAATAAAAGAGATTAAATCTGCAGAATACAATAGAGATGATATAGAGATAGGAGATTATATAGATTATGAACCAGACTTAGTTACAGTACCATATCCAAAGGAAAAACTAACAAATCAATATACTGGAGCAGATGATACACCAGGAAGAAAAAATAATGATATACCACAAGAAAATTTAAAATGGAAAGTTTTTAGAAAATATGATGATGGAAGTATGGATATAGTTAGTGATGATACTACATCAAGATTAATATTAGATAGATCACAGGGATATAATAATGGTGTATTTTTATTAAATGATATTGCTAAAAAATTATATAGCAAGCCTAGCAAAGGAATATATGCAAGACATATAAATCTAGAAGACATTGAATATCACCTAAATAAGACTACTAAAGGTAAACAATTAGTTAAAAATGCATTAGAAGGAATAGAATATGGATACGGATGGAATTTTGAAGCGGGGACATATTCTTCAGATCAAAGTATAGATAAAATAGATTATTTACAAAATGAACAAGGGAAAGGAAGAAGTGATAGTATTATTACAGAGCCTATAACTACAGGTTTATCACAAATAATACCAAGTGGGAAAACAATTACTATTCCTAAAGAGGTATATTATATGACTTCTGATGAACTAGATATATGGGGAACACAGGGGGTTATTAGTACTATTTCATGTATTCATAATTCTTATTGGTTTGCATCAAGAATTCAACATATGGGAATTATATATTTTGATGCTGGAGCAATGGGGGATAGATCATTTGGAGGATATAATTATAGTTTAGGAATGAAATTTGTAATAAGATTAAATTCAACTACTAAATTACAAAAAAGTACAAATGCATCTAATGCAGGAGGAACACCACATAAGATATTAGAATATTAATTATGTTGACATAAATGTGGAAAAATGTTATATTATATATGATGAGATATATGAGCTGTTTAATAAATATTAAAGAGTGTAGTATATATTCAGTACCTCTTTGTGGAAGTAAAATAATATTATAGAAACTTATAAGGTATCAAATATTAATTCTATCTTAATGTTTGATGATTTTTAATTTTTATCCATTTATTTAAGAATAAGCTTATAAGATGAAACACTTTTATATTTATTATTTTAGCCTAATTATATCTTAATTAGGAGGAGCATAAAGGAATACATAAAAATCTTTTAATATAGGATGAAAAATGGAGTTATGGGAAAAGAAGAAGGCTAGAATACAATTTCTAGCCAATTTTAATATAATGTGAAGGAGAGGGAAAGGATATGAGAAGAATTGAAGAAATGACTTATGAGGAGTTAATTGAAGAGCGAAAAAATTTGGAAAAGTTTATAATAGGTTTAATAGTCCGGAATCCAAAAGGGAATGTGAAACTTTCTAAAGTACTAAGAGGAGAAAATAAAAGGATGTTAGCATTCTCACCTTTTAGTATTAATAAGTTTTCTTCATTATTTATGAGTGATCTCCTTAGATGGAGATACCACCAATTAAGTGAAGAAATTCATAAATACTATGATGATAGAAGTAAAATAGAAGATAAAATTGAAAGAATATGTGGATTTGAATTTAGAGAAAAATATATTCACTTATTTTATGAAAAGGTATTTAAAGATTATGATACTTATAAAAAGTATTGTAATCAAAATAATAAAGAGATAATTAAATTACAGAAGTTTAATCAGGTATGTAATTTAATAAAAAAATGGAGAAGAATTAGTGCAGATATGCACTATAAAATGACTTCAGATGAAAAAAGAAAACTAAAAAAAATTTTTAAAGAAAGTAAAAGACCTTAAATGGGTCTTTTTTCTTTTTATAAAGAATAATATAAATGTTTTATAATAGAATAATAATAAAAAGAT
>ERZ772974.2746-NODE-2746-length-10626-cov-100.181818_pt1 | contig 10626 bp, 10 predicted proteins | sample MGYA00580671_ERZ772974 | MGnify/ENA primary metagenome ERZ772974 (study PRJEB29015, sample SAMEA2738065) | human oral metagenome | biome: human oral; feature: human-associated habitat; material: saliva | place: China | collected 2218 ... | reverse complement strand
TTTACAAAGAAACCATTATGTTTAATTAAAGGTGTAAGCTCATTATTTCCTTCTTCAACCCTTTTATCTATTTCTTGAAAAACTTCTTCAAACATTCTCATTAACTTAATATACCCCCACTAACTCTGTCTCCATTTGAGAGAGCAATCAACTCCTCAGTATTTTCCATCAGCTGTTGAATATCTGGAGCTAAAGCGTGTCTAAAGTCTACAATCCATTTGTACCCTTCTTTATAGGTTAGGTAGCTTTTAATGCTGTATAATAAACCCATCAAAGCTTCTCTATTTTCTACACCCTCTACTACATCTCTGTTAACAGATATCGAAACTGTGTGTTCTTTCTGTGATGTTGTGATGATAGCTTCTTCTACTATGTTATTATCTTCTTCTCTTAGCTTGATTATTTGGATATCTCGCCCATTATTTGATATTACAAGTCTGTGGTTGTAGTTTTCTGGGTTTTCAATAAGCAAGGTTATATCGCCACTTGTCATATTTTCTTCTGGTTGAACCTCAACTACAAGGTACTTCATACCATCTTTTATATTTCTTAACATTTCCAAAGGAGATGCATCCGACATTCTCCCCTGTTCGTCTATTTCAAACATTGTAGCACATCTTCTTGACGCTTCCATTGAACCACATATAACCGCCTCTATAAAGTTATCTGCCTGATTTAGAAGATATTTAACCAACTCCATCTCTTCATTATCTTCCATCATAAATTTCTCTTCTAACATTTTAAACCTCAACTACTCTTATTTTTTCATTGCCTATAACAATCTCATCTCCAGCATTTAGAACTACATACCCTGCCTTAACCGCTACTCCATTCACCCAAGAACCATTTGAGCTACCCAAGTCTCCGAATAACCAACAGCCATCTACTTTTTTCAAAAGAGCATGGCGTCGGCTAATAGTTTTATTTTTTACAATCACATCAGCATTCTGACTAGACCTTCCAATAACAATCTCACCACCATTATCTGTTACTATTACCTTTTGCCCGTCAATCAACAAAACAAGGTCAGAACCAATCGAGCTGTCGTCTTCAAAGGATTCCATACCCAAGAATGACGTCCCCTCCTCAACTTCTTCTACAGAACCTGCTAAACTTCTACACAGGTCTTTTACATTAAAGCAAGTCAAAACCTGCTTAAACAATAGAGATTTCTTCTTATTCAAAAAGGCAAAGAAGTCGAAATCGCCAAGCTGACTACCTCCATCAATGAGGTAATAGCTTCCATCAATTCCAACCATCACACCTTCAAGACTCTCTACTTTTTCACTTTCTAAAAGGGAGATTATTTCTAAAATACTTTTAGGAGATAGAGTCTCAGACTCTATCTCCTTTAAATTCATTTTTCCAATATCATTTTTATGAGCTACTCTCATTTCATTACCTTCCAATATTTCCAAGATACATTGTTCTAGATACTGCAGAGATTACATAAAGGGCAACTACAATACTTGCCATCACACTTACACCAACCGTACCCATTGTTACAAATATTGCCTTCATCAAGAAAACAACCAATAAAGCTAAGAAATTTGATCCAATGCAAGCACCCAAACTAGTAATTGCTGACATTTTATCGCTTACTGTTGTTTTTCTTCTAAGTGAAGTTAAAACTCCAATACAAGCTGCTACCCAACTTATCCATAATACAACCAGCACAACTGTTGTTAAGTTTATGCTGAAGTATTTAAGTATACCCCCATTTATTAGCGAAACTGCCAATAGTGTATACATCACCAAGTCTATACCAACCAAGCTTACCTCAATTTTATATAGTTTACTCTTACTTTTCATTTTGAAACCTCCGTTAGAAAACTTAAACTTTACATTTAGTTTAACCCCATCTAACAGAGCATTCAATAGGTATCAAGTTTTACTTTTTAGCTCCATATCCTAAACTAATCTAGCCTTGTATATACGTAAGCATCTATCGTTGGGTCGATTTCCCTCATAATCTCAACAACTTTGTCTTCAATCATACCCATTACGGTTAGTGATTGTACCATCAACTCACTTTTTGGAAGTAGAAACATCATCTTCATACCATCATTTTTTCCAAAAAAGCTTGGATCTGTAATATAAAGATTTTCCATCTCTTCATTCCAACCATGCCCTGCTTCCCTGAGCTCTTCCTTCCAGTTCTCACTGTTTACAACAATATCGAAGAAACCACAATCATAGCCAGTAACCGAGTGACGCTCATAAGTTCGAATAGCCCTTGCTAAATCTTTACAATCTTCAAGATTAACATCTCCGACCTCAGCTTCATATTCCTTTGCTCTTGGTAGACCTTTTATGCAGTCATAAACTTCTCTGAGAATACTTAATTCTTTCTCAGCAACTCGCTTATTCAATTCTTTCAATAGTTTCATTTTACTTACCTCCATCAATTTCAAGTTACCTTTAGTTTACACTTTTTCTACAACTATTTCAATCTCTCTGAAATTTTTCTGTTTCTTATCTCTAAAACTTTAAGAATTAACAAGGAAAAAGCTTCTAGTATATAAACAAGGAAAACACAAGCAAAAGAAATAAACATAACAATTGAGGCTATATTTATGGCTCTCTCACTTAGTGTATTTTTATTTACAGTTTTAAACCATATCCACATTCCGATTGAAAGAATAAGTCCTATCGCTGAAACCCAAACACTGTTAATCTTTGTATACCACATCTTCCCCTGCAAATACGATGTGCTTAAATTTATATTTGAGTTATAATATATTAAGGTACAATTTACTAAAGCCAAGAGATATACCACCATGTTGTTTAAGAAATAACCACCTGCAACCATTTCCCACACCATTAGTGTTCCTATTGCCCCAATAATACTTAAAAATGTTTTACTTTTTCTCTCCATTTTCATTCTCCTTGAAAGCTCCCATTGTTAAGCTTGGGAAAGCACGAACAAGTAATCTGGCACATGCTTACATCTAGCCAGTGATTTATTCAATTCTATCACTTCATCTGATACTGTAGGCTCTTTTACTTGCATGATGTTGAATCCTGCTTTTACAAGAGCATTTATTATATCGCTAAATGTTCTATGATACTTTACAACATTTTCGACAAGCCAATATACATTTCTTTTTCCAGACTCTGGGTAATCCTCAACTACCATACCCTTTACTACATTATCTATATCAGTTTGCCATGTTACACCTTTTTTGGTTGCTGTAAAAATTGGGTGTTCCTGTGAAAATAAGAAGATTCCACCCCTATTTAAAATTTTCTTTACATCTTTACATAGCTTCTCAAAATCTTCTACATAATGAACTGCAAGAGAGCTCACAACAACATCAAAAGTTTCATCTAGTTCACTAAGTTTTGCCATATCCATCAAATCAAACTCAATATTGTCAAACTGCGAGCATTCTGATTTTGCAACATCTAGCATCTTCGAGGATATATCTATTCCCTTAACATAGCTCGCTCCCATTTCCGAGTAAAGTTTGCACCACTCTCCATAACCACATCCCAAGTCTAGTACTCTCTTCCCTTTTAGGTTTGGGAGAAGTGAAAGCAACTCTGGCTTTTCTTCTAGGTTATTTGCGCTATTGCTTTTATCTCTAAGCTCTTTATATAGGTTAAAAAACTTTTCGTTATCGTATAGATTCTGACTCATATCTGTTCCTTTTATAATTTCTTAAATACTAAGATGTTTTCCTTCTTCACTTCTCCAGCCTTCTGCTGAGCTGAACCAGCCCTTGCAGGAACACCAAGATATACTCTATCAAATAAAGGCATACCCTCTTCTGCTGAAATCCTACACCACTCATCTACATAGTCTACATCTTTTCCTGCATCCTTGAAGTCAGCAATGTTAATTGCATAAAGACAACCCTTCTTCAGCATATATGCAACATTCTTAATCGTACCCCTCACAAAACCCTCTAGCCAACCATCTAGTTCTGGGAATTTGTTGTAACATTGTGTTGGGTCGTCTGAGTAAATCTCTAAGTTGAAGTAAGGTGGACTTGTAAAAGCAAAATCAATACTTTCTGGCTTACCCCTAAATACTTCACTACCCACACAGTGCAACTCATAAGAATCTTCTCTTCCTGTAACAGACTCTACCAACTCTGCAAGCTGATGGGTATGCCACATTGACTCAACATTTGGGTCTGTGCCTACATACTTGTAGTTATTCTTAGATGTTAGACACCCCAATAACCTACCTCCAAACCCTGTCGACATATCCCAAATAGTTCCTCCTGGTGGACAAAGACGCTCATAGAGTGCTTTAGCTCTCGCTGGATTGAAGTTTGTTGGAGAACTTCCTACAAGCCTTATAGCTGCAAACATACTTGTTGGTGTTGGACTGCCATTCTTATAAGAGAAACAAAAGCCGATTGCTCTTCTCATATATTCATCATTATTCCACTTCTCGATACAAGTTGCTGCACCCTTTTTATCAACATCATGAAGTGATGGAGTATCAAATAGATTTGGAAATAGGAAGTTACACAATGCAGTACCAATACCACTTCCACCCATAATGGTATCACCTTCAAATTCAAGATTGCAGTTTATAACCTTTTCAACCTCATTCATCATACCCAATTCGTTAAAGTACTTGATAGGGAATACATCTCTACTACGGTAGATTTCCAATACATCTTCAATCATCTGCTTTTGCTCAGCTTCACTTGATTTCTGATACTTCTCAGCAGTATACTTTGCTAAGTCGTCTTCAACATCCTCGTACCCTGTTTCTACCAAGTCAAAAGCCTCATACTCCCACTCTCGGAATTTTCCTTCTGATGCCATCTTCTCAAGCTCTTCATAAGGAACTTCACCATCTACATACTCACTAAACCAATTTCTTCTCACTTCTATCTCCTTCTCTAAAACAAATAAAAACAGCCATCTCACAAGAAGTGAAATGACTGCTCTCGTCAGGTATTTTAATAGAGGATTATATCTCTATTATAACACACATTGAAATATTTTGCAACCACACTTCTAAAACTTCTTATTTTTATTATACACAATTACAACTTCGAATACAACCTTATTCAGCTATTTTTGTTTCTCTTCTTTACCATATACACCTTTACTTACAGAGGTGTCATCGATGTTACCTGCCAATACCCTGAAGTAGACTGGCTTTTTCTTTCCATCGAAATCCATACCCCATATCAAGTATCGCTTGTTTAACTCTGTTGAACTCCCCCAAGTCTCAATTACACCTGTTTCATCTGGTTTCAGGTTCAACTCATCCTGTAATCCAAACATTGAACCTGAACTCTCCATTGGATTACCATTCTTATCAGCTAAAGAAGAATTATTTTTCAAGTTAAGGTCTTTTCCTGTTAGGTTTGTTACTTCAAATACTGCATAACAATACTGCAATGGAGATTTGATTTCCAAACCCTTATTTCTTACATCTTTACTCTCTAACCAATCAATAGCTTCCTTAGAAACACCAAAGTCAATAAGCCTTATTTTTATCTTTCCACCATTCTTAGATGCATAGCTTACAACCTCTGTAGACATACCAGCTGGTGTCTTGAAAGAACCATCACCAACCTTAGCAGATACTTTGAACTTTACCTCTTTACCACCTGCAGTCTTTGTTACTAAGCCAGTCATTAGTCTATGAGCTCCACACCACTCCTTACCAATCATATACTTAGCATCATATTTTTCAGGTTCAGGTACTTTTTCTTTCTTTTCTTTATCTAGCTTATTCCAATCTTCCCACTCTTTGGTTGTATTTACCTTTTTTCCTGCGTACTTAGGTGGTTCTTCCTTGTCCTTCTTCTCATCAGCTGAAAGTTCGTTCCAAGCCTTCCACTCCTCAGTCTCTTCACCTTCTTTTCCTCCACCTGCACCTACCTGAAGTTCCAGTGCTTTCAATGAGAAATCCCTTACCAATTTGTCAAATGCCTTACTGCTAAAAAGCAAACTATCAATTGTTATATCTTCCTTTTCAGCCATCAGATACCCACCGTTGACCTTGTTGAAGTGTGGAACATACTTTTTATCTGTTTTAATGGCGTACCCTTTCTTTGCTTTGCTGTTCATGAGCTTACAGAAAACTATTGTTAGCTTCTCTTTATAGTTTTCATCATCTACTGAAACTTTATCCTTTTTCAAAGCTTTAGAAATTTCATCGTCACTAAATTTGATTTTGCTATAATCAATATACTGCAACTCCACAGGTTCATTTTCACTTGTTAACCAAGAGTCCTGCAATATAACTTGACCTTTTCTTTTCATATCCCTACCCAGTTTGTCCTTCTTTGGAACTTTAGCAGGTACATATTTCACCGTCCCAGCCATATTAACCATAAAATCAGCCCTATCTGTAGAGTCACCAGCATAATCTAACTCCTTACCAAGATAACTCTCAGCACCACCTAAATCTGCTTTCAAAGAGTCCTCATTCAAGCTTGCTACGGAAGAATTCCAACTGTTCAATCGATATAGCCCAGTTGTCTTTTTATCAATTTTCATCTCTCCTGGGAAGAGATAGAATCTCATAAACAAACCTACACCAACTAAGACTAACAGACCTAAAAACATACCCATGAAGATTTTCTTTTTCTTACTCCAAGGCTTCTTTTCCTTCTTAACCTTTTCTTGCATCTGTTTTTTTCCTTTAGGTTTCTGTTTTTTCTTTTTATCTTCTTCAGCTTTTTCCTTAGCTTGTTTTTCCTTTTCAATCATAGCCCTAACTTCAGGGCTCATATGACCATCACCAATTTTTCCACCGCTGATAGGCTCTACGCTAGCATCATAATCCGTACCCTTAAGCCACATTTCATCTCCTGAGTACTCTGTTTTACGATGCATACCGTTTCTTGAAGAGGTGTTTATACCTCTTTCATTCATTTTATATTCAACTTTTTTCTTTGGTGCTCTACCAGTATTATTTACTTTCACTGCAAAACTACCTTTCTAGATTAATTTCTCCTAATAGCTAAAAACCATACCGTCCGTCAAGCCACTTAGCAAATCTTCTGCCTCTCCACTGTCTACATCATCTCCACTGTCTACACCATCTTCAATGTCTACATCATCTCCACTGTCTACACCATCTTCAATGTCTACAGCATCTTCTTCCTTCTCAGTGTTTTCAACAAGCCTCTCTGTTTTCTCTTCAACAGGTGCAGGTAGTCCAAAGAGGTCAATTACCTCTTCCTTTTCATCTTCCTTTTCAACTACCTTTTCAGGTTTTTTCGTACCCACTTCAACCCCATCTAGCTTACCTAAAATCAAGTTCAATGCACTCATAACCTCGGCATTAGACTTCTTCATCTCGCATATCTCATCCTCAATCCTTTGAAGTCTTTCCGAGCCAAGCCCCTCTTCTGCATCTGTACATGCTTCACTACCTACTCTAAACTCTCCTGTGTTGAAAGAGTCGATACCTTCTTCAGAAGTCATCTCAGCCTCTTCCTTAAGGATTTCCATATTTATCATCGTAGCTTTCATACTGTCAATTGATGCTTGAAATGCGTTATCTGCTTCAGCCTGCAACTCAGCTACAACATCATTACCATAAGCATTAACATATTCATCTTGCTGGTATCCTTCTAATAGCTTCAAAATTAACTTTGAAAAACTCCTATTCTTTTTATGTGGCTCAATAACTTCCGTGTATAAAGCCTCATCTACATCTACCATAATACTTACTTTTCTGCTCATTTTACCTTTTCCTTAACTAATATGAGTTTTACTCCAAGTTCTAAGTTCTCCGCTCTCATCTTCTAAATAAACCTACAATTGATTTGTCTTTCAGCCATTCTATATAAACCCTCTAACTGAGGAACTTTACTTGTTATAAGTACTTCGCAATCTTTTGCTCCACCTTTTAAGCCTTTTAATGAACGCATCGTACCCCTTAGATGAACTGCTAGCCCACTTGTAAATACTGTTTTTTCAGCTAAACCATACCCACTCTCAAATATTGCTCGGCTGACCAGCGAATCTAAACAACCACCAAAGATTACTACCTTATATCCGCTACTTTCAAGCTCAGCCAATCTTCTCTTCCAATCAATAGACATTAAGTAAGCATCATTTACATACCCACTTCCAAAGGACAAGACTGAAACCCCTCTATACTTTGTTGGTGTGAGATAACTGTCGAAACTACCTCCACTCTCAAACCAAGCTTCAGCATTCTTAAATTTCTCAATACCCATTACATAGTCGATTGAAGAGTCCGAATAAAGGTCTACAATAACAACTGGGTTGCTTCTTCCACTCACTGATGCCATATTCTTTATGAACCCGTAGGTATCCTTCGAATAAGCACCACAACCTGAAAATACAAAACTTACATTCTCATATCGGTTCTTACCAAAATCTAATACCATACCCACTGAACTCTTAACAAAAGCCTTCTCACTAATCTTAACAAAAGGACTCTCTCGCAATCTACCTAGCTCATGTTTCAAACCTGCAAGTTCCTTTGAAACCTCACCAAGATTCTCCTGACCACCAAATTCAGCCTTTATGCTATCCATCTCACTTTGCAACTGCAAATTAATTGAGTTTGCTTTTCCAAGGTCATCACTTAACCGAGCCACATCATTTTCCAAAGATAATTTCTTCGTTTCTACGGAATTTAATTTTGTTTCAAGTTCAGCGACCATCTCCTTAGATTCGCTTAACTCCGTTTTAATACCAGTAACTTCGCTATCCAAAATGGTGAACTTTTCTTTCCATTCTTCAGCCCTCTCCTGATACTGTTTTATCTTATCTTGACCAACAGTATTTTTTCTCATTGAATCGAGCTCTTTTAAATACCCAAGAATTTCAGAATCTTTTACCTTTAACTGTTCGGCTTTGTGGTTTAAGTCTATTGTAATTCTTGCATTCTCCGTTCTAAGTTCTCTCAACTCACTTGCAGAAACACCAGCAACTGCAAGCTCACTCTTAAGTTCTTCAATAAGCTTATCTTTACTTATAATTGTTGATGCAATCTGGCTGCGGTTAGCTTTTACATCAAGTAACTCATTTTTAATGCTTTCGTATTCCTTCTTAAGAGAATCTTTAGATGACTTCAATGCTGAGTTATCCAACTTCAACTCTTCAATTTTTCTAACAAGCTCAGCATCGTTTGATATCGTACCCTGAGTTTTCTTTAATTCCAAGATTTGAGACTTTAGATCTAGTATCTCAGCTTTAGCATCCTCTAACTCACCTGTATTGCCAGTAGAACAACTTTCAACTACCTCTCTCATCTCAGAAATCTGGGCTTTCAACTGACTTATTAAGCTATCCTTAGATGCCAAACGCTCTTCCCATAACGAGAAATCGGGTGCAGAACTAACCAAGTTCTCACCCACTATCTCCTCGGAAACATTCACTTCTAGTTTTTCTGGAACAACTAACTCCGTACCCAAGTACTCGTTTAACCAAAGGACTAAGTCCTCATCTGTTCCGTAAGAATGGTACTTCTCGCCACCCAATACTTTCAAATCACCAAGAACAGAACAAGCCTTCTCAGAACTAGCGTCAAGTATCATCAAGCAAACCTCAGGACTCTCTAATCCAGCCTTAACTAATGGAACAAGCTCAGATTTGTTCAGCTCTTCAACCTCTGCTAAACCACCATAACCCTCAGCTACTGCTTCCTCTATTAAATTTTTAGCCTCCATTGGAAGTCCTGAAATATATGCTTTCACACGAGTCTCCTCTTTATCTCTGCCTGCTTTCCTTAGCTTAGAATATTTGCTCCAATGATGTTGTACATTCTTGGGCTTATCTTCTCTCTTCCTTCAGGCATCTTAGCCTTGATTCCAACTTCCTTATATTCTTCAACAAGGTCACTTACAAGTTCCATATCTGGTGATAGCTTCTTCATATAGCTAATTAGGTATTCTGCCATAGGCTTAACACCCTCTACATTTCCTTTTTCAGCTCCACCACCACAAGTTAGAACATATTCAATCATTCCTACTGGATACATCGTACCCTCGAAGAACATCTGAATAGCATCTACAAGCTGACTTGCAACCATATCCTTTGCCTCAGCAATTTCAGTTGCAATCTCAACCACTCTTGAGCCATTCTTAACTACCCCAGTTTCCACTCCTTCTCTCACAGTAGAACTTGGGAGAGCAATTCCTTTTCTCTTCAACTTTGACCTTACAATCTGATGTACATTGTTTCCACCGATTTCAACAGTGAATCTTGAGCTCTGAAGAGCCTTGCCGTCTTTTACTATGATTACATCTGTGGTTCCTGCACCGATATCTACAATTAAAGTTGTAGCATTTCTTAAAAAGCTGTATTCAGCTCTAATAGCTGACTTACTTTTAAATAGTATACCTATGAAAGCTGCAAAACCCTCTGGTAATACCTTGACACTCAAAACATTCAATACTCTCACCAGCTCTGGCATCTTGAAGTTAAGAGTTTTCATACCTTGTATTTTCTTGCTTATTACCTTACTTCCAAGTTCAATATCTTCAGGTGGGAGAAGTACGGTTACATCCCACTCAACATCAACACTCTGCATATCACAATTAGCAATTCTTGAAACAGACTCAAAACCCTGTCTGAAAGCATTTTGAATATTTAGTTCAGATATCAGGGTGTCATACTTCTTCAAGAGAGCAGTTGGTGTCATTGCAGTTACACCAAATT
>ERZ772974.2740-NODE-2740-length-10635-cov-3.597637_pt1 | contig 10635 bp, 6 predicted proteins | sample MGYA00580671_ERZ772974 | MGnify/ENA primary metagenome ERZ772974 (study PRJEB29015, sample SAMEA2738065) | human oral metagenome | biome: human oral; feature: human-associated habitat; material: saliva | place: China | collected 2218 ... | reverse complement strand
CCTCCTGCACGAGCTGGAGGAGCTTACGCTTGCTCATCATCGTGTAGGTGAGGTTGAGTCGGTTGAACTCAATCTGTCGGGGACGGTAGCCTTCGGGGTGCTCGGGCTCGACCTTCTTCAGCAGGTCGACGAAGTAATCATAGAGGGGGCGGTGCACTTCGAACTCCAAGGTGCAGATCGAGTGCGTCACGCCCTCGAAGAAGTCACTCTGTCCGTGTGCGAAGTCATACATAGGATAGACGCCCCACTTCGTACCCGTGCGGTGGTGAGGTACCTTGATGATGCGGTAGATGATGGGATCGCGGAAGTGCATATTGGACGAAGCCATATCGATCTTCGCGCGCAGGATCATCGCTCCTTCGGGGAACTCCCCAGCGTTCATACGACGGAAGAGGTCCAAGCTCTCTTCTGCGGGACGATCACGGAAGGGACTCGCCACACCAGGGGTGGTAGGTGTGCCCTTCTGCGCGGCGATTTCTTCGGCTGTCTGCTCGTCGACGTAGGCGTGACCCGAGAGGATGAGCTCTTCGGCGAACTGATACAGGCGCTCGAAGTAGTCCGATGCGTAGTAGATATTTCCCCAGTGGAAGCCTAACCATTCGATGTCTTCGCGGATGGCGTCGACGTATTCGACGTCTTCCTTCGTGGGGTTGGTATCATCAAAGCGGAGGTTACACACCCCGCCGTACTTCTGTGCGATACCGAAGTCCATGCAAATAGCCTTGGCGTGACCGATGTGGAGGTAGCCGTTGGGCTCTGGTGGGAAGCGCGTCTGCAGGCGTCCATCATTCTTCCCGGCACGAAGATCGCCTTCGACAATCTGCTCGACGAAGTTCAGGCTCTTCTTCTCTTCCCCGCTTTCTATTGGGGCTACGCTGTTCGGCATATCTGACATAAGCTGTGTACTTTGAGTATCGATGTCTATTATCGTTGTTATAGGGTACAAAGATACCGAAATATCGCGTGAGCCCTATTAGCTCTGACGCCGTGAGCTCTATTCCTCCGTGCTCACTGGCGATAGTTGTTTGCCCCCATCTATTGGTATACCGCTCTTCGCGGAGGTAGGAAGACGGCGTTAGCGTGGGCGATGCGCCTGGCGGAGGCTATTGGTGACGACACTCAGACTGCTGAGCATCATCAGTCCACCTGCGAGCATCGGATTGAGCTGGTAGCCTGTGAAGGGGTAGAGTACTCCTGCTGCTACGGGGATGGCGATGAGGTTGTAGATGCACGCCCAGAAGAGGTTCTGATGGATGGTGCTGAGGGTCGTCCGTGCTAAGTCGAAGAGGTGCTCGAGCTGCATCAAGTCGGAGCTGCGCAGGGTGACCATCGCCGTCTCCAAGGCTAAATCACTACCACTCCCCATGGCGATGGAGAGGTCGGCACGAGCTAAGGCGGCGGCATCATTGATACCATCACCTACCATCGCCACACGCTTGCCTGCCTGCTGCAGCCCTTCGATGAAGGCAGCTTTCTCCTCGGGACGCACGCTGTCGACGACACGACTCACCCCGACAGCGTCGCCGACGGCACGCGCCGCACTCGCTCCATCGCCCGTGAGCATAATCACTTCCAGCCCTCGGGCGCGTAGAGCCTGTAGGGCTTTGGCTGAAGAAGGACGCAGGGTGTCCGCTATAAGCAGCACGGAGAGTACCTCCCCCTTGCGAGCAAAGAGGCTGCACGTTGCTCCCATCCGTTCCCCTTCCTCTAAGGCGGCTAAGGCTGCTGGACTAAGCTCACCGGCAAGCTCCTCTACGAAGGCACGCTGACCGACTCGATAGATGATGCCGTCGACTTCTCCCTCGAGACCACGCCCCGCCTGTTCGTGAAGGTGCGTCACCTCCAGTCCCCGTTCACTTTCCTGGGGAAGGGCGCGGAGGATGGCTCCCGACAAAGGGTGAGAAGAGAGCCGCTCCAAAGCCACGAGTATGGGGACGAAGGTGTCGTTCCCTTCGGAGTGACACCAGTGAATAGCCTTCACCTCAGGGCGTCCTTCGGTGATTGTTCCCGTCTTGTCTAAGACCAAGGTGTCGATATGGCCTGCGGCTTCCAAGGCTTCGGCATTGCGCACTAAGAGCCCTTCTTCGGCACCCCGCCCGATGCCAACCATTATAGCTGTGGGCGTAGCCAGCCCAAGGGCACACGGACAAGCGATGATAAGCACCGTGACAGCAGCGATTAGCCCTTGCTCCCAGCCATCGATTGGGCTCAGGAAGCCCCACGCCAAGAGGGTTAAGAGGGCTAAGAGTACGATCACCGGCACGAAGATACGAGCGACACGATCCACGACTTGCTGGATGGGCGCGCGCGACGACTGCGCCTCTTCCACCAGACGGATGATGCGAGCTAAGAGGGTAGCGCGTCCCACTTCGCGAGCACGATAGACGAGCGTACCTGCTCCGTTGAGCGTGCCCGCATAGACGGTGGAGCCTGTGGTCTTCGCCACGGGGATGGGTTCTCCGCTGATGAGCTGTTCGTCGGCATAGGATTCTCCCGATATGACCTCTCCATCGACTGCAAAGAGCTCGTGCGGCAGGGCACGCAGCTCCATCCCTGGCTCGACTTCGCTGACAGGAAGGAGGATGACCTCTCCCGAGGGAAGAAGCTGGTGTACCGTCTTCGGTTGGCCGCCCATCAGGCGGCGCAGGGCTGCCGAGGTGCGGCGTTCGGCACGTGCCTCAAGTACCTTCCCGAGGAGGACGAAAGCTATGGTCATCGAGGCAGCTTCGAAGTAAAGGTGATGCAACTGGTGCGCTTCGCCTTCCATCGAGAGGTAGCTACCTAATCGATATAGGCTGTAGACGAAGGCGACGGTGGTCGAGAGCATCACCAGTAAGTCCATACCTGCAGCCCCGGATCGTAGCTGTCTCCAGCCTCGCGAGAAGAAGCCAGAGCCAGCCCAGAGCAGGGTGATGGCGGTCAGTAGTGCGGAGAGCAGCGCCTTGGTTAGGGTCATCGGAGGCCACATCATCAGCCCCATCACAATCAGGGAAAGGATGACAGCGACCCAAGTCTTTCGCCGCAGGTTGCTCGCTTCCCGCTGACGAAGGGCTTCGAGTTCGCCGACTTCGGGTTCATTGATACGCAGGGTATAGCCCATAGTTGCCACGGCGTCCCGAAGAACTTCGGGCGTACAGAGCGTCTCGTCATAGACGATAAAGGCGGTTGCCGAGGCTAAGTTGACGGTTGCGGACTGCACTCCAGTAGTCGCTTCGAGTGCCTTCGTGGCGTGTGCTGCACAGGCAGCGCAGTGAAGCCCCAGCAGAGGGAAGGATTTCTTAACCATACAATATTATATTAGGTCAGTAAGAGGAAGGGGCACATCCGCCTTAAGCAGATATACCCCTTTGTTGGTAATCAATGCGGTATAGGTGAAACAGCCTGTGTGGCTTATTCGTTCGCACGCTCCGTGTGGAGGTTGTAGCCTGCTTCTTCGACGGCCTTCTTCAAATCTGCGGGGGAGCAGAGGGATTCATCGTAGGTGATGGTCGCTTGCTTTTCCTCCAGCGAAATGGAGACGGTGCGGACTCCTTCCACCGAAGTAAGCGCTTCGGTGGCACGCGCTACGCAGTGCGCACAGCTCAGTCCCGAGATGGGGTAAGTGGTTGTTTGTGTCTGCTCGAGGGAGTTGCCTTGGCTTGCGGATGACTCACCTACGCGGGCGATGACCTGCTTCAGATAAGCTACTTGGTCGGGGTGTTCGGCGACGATTCGCCCTCCACGTGCTTCGTTGACGTACTTCCCTGGGATGGCCACCTTCGTCTTAGCTCGCATACGATACCACTCATATTCGACATCGACGTGTCCTAAGTCAATCGCCTGCAGGCCCGCTTCGGCGAGGTCGTAGGCCAGCACGGTAGCCGTCTGTCCCAAGGCGATAAGGATGAGGCGACCAGCTCCGTGCTCCTTCGTTAAGCGAAGAATCTCGGGATAACTGCTCCACGCGTCCGTCGCTGGACAAAGGATGCGCTGCACGCTCTTAGCTCCAGCGAAGAGGTCGTTACCCACGCCGAGGCGCGACTTCTCACCTTCGACAAAGAGCACATCGCGGTCGCGCCAAATGGCTTTGAGCCGCTCGATGTATGCGGGGTAGTCACGGATGTCGTAGCGACCCATATAGAAGCGGGTGAAGTTCGTGTCGTAGAAGTCGTGCTCGACGGCGAGCTTCTCCAGCTCAGGAAGGCGCATCAGGGCTTCGCGCTCGAAGAAGATGCGCCCGTAGCCACGGTGAGGGGAGGAGTCCTTGAAGGCGTAGGGCACGCAGTTCAAGTGACGGGCGGAAGAGGGTACTTGCCACACTTCGTAGAGTCGCTTACCAAGGGATGCATCGTAATGCTGGAAGGTGTCGACTTCTGTTCCCCAGGAGGGATTCTTGAGCTCGGAGAGATAGCGCTGCATAATCTGCAGCTCGCCATCGCCGAAGCGGCTCACCGAGGCTCCAGTACGGAGAATTTCATCGAGCGTCTCCCAGGAGTCGTGTAGGCGCAGACGGGCGCGACGCTCGGCAGTCTCCCGATATTGCTGGCGGTATTTACGTCCTCTGAGGAGCATCCACAGCTGGATATGTATGAAGTCTTTAATGCGTGTCCAAGTCATATATTCATAGCCGGCGGCTTATCGTCGTCTTTCGCAAAGATAGCGATATCTCGGGGTAGGGTGGGCGAAGCTCCTTCGCCGCGGTCTACCCTCGTCTTAAGAGCTGAGAGGTTAGGATTGAGGTGCGGGAGGCTTGTGAGAGCCGCTTGCTGGGCCACTGTGTCAAGCGTGCTCTTCTTCGCTTAGACGGCCTCACACCAGCTGAAGAGCGCGAACTTTCCAAAAGTGGAACGCAAACTTTCCACAGGTGGAACATTCGCTTTCCAAAGGAGGAACGACTGAGGAGATTACTGCATCGGGGGCATTCTCAGGAAGGGACAAGGGGAAAGCATCAGGGTAATATTCCCCTGCCTGGAGGATTGCTGGAGATTTTGCTGTGGAAGTCGCTTGGAAAACTCTAAAGGCTGGAGGGGAATACGTATCTTTGTCCTACCAGTAGTACACGTACAGATATCGAAGAATGACAGAGCACTACGTCGTCTCCGCACGCAAATACCGCCCCGATACCTTCCGTAGTATCGTCGGTCAGGAAGCTATGGCTTCCACCCTCCGCACCGCTGTCCTCTCGGGGAAGCTATCTCACGCCTACCTCTTCTGTGGGCCACGTGGGGTGGGGAAGACGACTGCGGCACGTGTCTTGGCGCGTACCATCAATTGCGAGAACCTCTCTGCTGAGGGGGAAGCGTGTGGCGTGTGCGAGAGCTGTCGTGCCTTCGAAGAGCAGCGCTCCTTCAATATCTTCGAGCTGGATGCTGCATCCAACAATTCGGTCGAGGACATCCGTCAGCTCACCGAGCAGGTGCAGATGCCTCCCGCCCTTGGTCGCTACAAGGTCTATATCATTGACGAGGTGCATATGCTCTCGGCAGCGGCCTTCAATGCCTTCCTCAAGACCCTCGAAGAGCCACCTTCCTATGCCATCTTCATCTTGGCGACGACTGAGAAGCACAAGATTCTCCCCACCATCCTCTCTCGCTGTCAGATTTACGACTTCAAGCGTATCACGGTGCAGGATATCACGCGCCATCTGCGCTATGTCGCCGAGAACGAAGGCATCGATGCCGAGGAGACGGCCTTGGGACTCATCGCAGAGAAAGCTGATGGGGGGATGCGTGATGCCCTCTCTATGTTTGACCGCATAGCGAGCTTCGCAGGAGGACATATCTCCTACCAGCACGCCTTAGAGAGCCTGAATGTACTGGACTATACCTATTTCATCCGTGTCTTTGAGCTGCTTTTGCAGGGCGACCATCGTAGCCTCCTCTTACTCTTAGACGAACTGATGGGGAAGGGCTTCGAGGGGCAGACCATCCTCGCAGGGCTTTCCTCCTTCGTGCGTGACCTCTTGGTAGCGCAGCATCCCGATACGCTCCCTCTCTTAGAGAAGCCTGAGGCTGTGGTGGCATCCTATGGCTCGATTGCCCAGCAGTGCTCAGCTGCCAGCCTCTTCGCTGCGCTCAAGACGCTCGTGCAGGCCGACCAGCAGTATCGTGCTGCGACCAACAAACGTCTCTTAGTGGAGCTGAGCTTCCTCAGTATGGTGCCCCTCTTCAAGAAGGAGTCGGACTTGACCCTACCTCCTGCGCATACAACTGCTCCTCCAGCTACCTCGACACCGCCAGCGACTCCTCCGCCTTCTGCTGCCGGAGCAGCACCAACGTCTTCCCGTGTTGTATCCTCTACGGCGCAAACCGCATCTACACCAGTAGCGGTACCAGCTCCAGCAGTGGCTCCCCAGTCAGTAGCCCCGCAGCCCGCTGTTGCTACACCCCAGCCGACACCGACCGTAGCCTCGCAGCCTACGCCTCCTCCCTCGGGACAGAAGCGACTCTTCGGGGCAAGAAGGCGTGTCGATGCTCCTGCCGAAGCCACTACGACAGCTCCTGCTGACAGCCAGCCGAAGGCCGAGGATAAGGCCTTCACCGAAGAGGACTTGCAGCGTGCTTGGGTGCGCTTCGTCGAGCAGGAGCTCAGCCCAGCACAAATCCTTTACCGCAACATCCTTCGTCCCGAGCTCCCTACATTGCGTGGGGAACTTCAGGCTGAGGTCTCCCTCCCTCCTGGGGAAGCGATTCACACCACTGTGATGGAGGTCTATCCCCAGCTCCTCTCCTTCCTGCGCACCAGCCTGCAGAATCAGCAACTTAATCTCATGCTACGCGAGAAGACCATCGAGGAGCAGGCCAAGGTCGTCCTCACCCAAGAAGACCGCTTCAACCAGCTGGCGGAAATCAACCCCGAGGTGCGCAAGCTCAAAGAAGCTCTGCACCTGCGCTTCTCTTAATTCACGCGAAATACATACTCATCAATACATATCTTATGAAACTATCGAAGCACCTCACCGCAGCCCTCGCTACGGCAGCTACGCTCTCGGTCTCTCTGCCTTCAGAGGCACAAAAGCCACAGCATATGACTCCCGAGACGATGCTCACCTTAGCCCGTGTCGGTGGCTCGTCACTCTCCCCAGATGGTAAGACGGTCGTCTACAGCGTAGGCTTCCCTAATATCAAGGACAATAAGATTCGCACCGAGCTCTTCACCGTCAGCAGTGATGGGAGCGCACGCCGTCAGATTACGAAGGGCGTAGCAGGTGTGCACGCTGCACGCTGGATGCAGCAGGGACGTCGTATCAGCTACATCTCTTCGGAGAGCGGTGCACCTCAGGTCTGGACGATGGCTGCCGATGGGACGGATCGCCGTCAGGTGACCAACATCGAGGGCGGTCTCTCCGACTACCTCTTCTCCCCCGATGAGAAGCAGGTGGCATACATCAAGGAGATTCCCTTCGGCAAGAGCACGAAGGACGTTTACCCCGACCTGCCTAAGGCCACGGGACGCATCATCACTGACCTGATGTACAAGCATTGGGATGAGTGGGTAGAGACCATCCCCCATATCTTCATCGCTTCGGTAGGTGACGACGCTATCACCGAGGGGAAGGATATCCTCGCAGGTGAGCCGTATGAAGCTCCTACGAAGCCCTTCGGTGGTGCGGAGGAACTTGCGTGGAGTCCCGATGGGAAGACCTTAGCCTACTCTTCGCGCAAGAAGACGGGCAAGGAATACGCCCTCTCGACCAATACCGATATCTACCTCTATGACCTCGCTTCGGGGCAGACGCGCAATATCACCGAAGGGATGGGCGGCTATGACACGCACCCTCGCTTCTCGCCCGACGGCAAGCGCATCAGCTGGATCAGTATGGAGCGTGACGGCTACGAAGCAGACCTCAAGCGCCTCTTCGTCCAAGACCTCAAGACGGGACAGAAGACCTTCCTCACCGATGGCTTCGAGTATGATGTCGACGAATATCAGTGGGCGCCCAATAGTCAGAGCCTCTTCTTCTTAGCGGTGAAGCACGCCGAAGCACAGCTCTGGGAGCTCGCCCTCAAGGGTCGCAAGATCCGCCACGGGGATGCACGACTACAAGTCGCTGGAGCTGCAGAATGGCAAGCTCTTGGCAGCACGTCAGAGCTACATCGATCCCACCGACCTCTATATGGTAGATCCCAAAACGGGCGCAGCCAAGCAGATCACCGCAGAGAATAAGTCTACGCTGGATGCGCTGGCTCCTATCTCGGTAGAGAAGCGCTGGGTCAAGACGACCGATGGCGGGAATATGCTCGTGTGGGTCATCCTACCTCCCAACTTCGACAAGACGAAGAAGTACCCCACACTGCTCTTCTGCCAAGGTGGACCACAGAGCCCCGTCAGCCAGTTCTTCTCCTACCGCTGGAATATGCGTCTGATGGCGGAGCAAGGCTACGTGGTCATTGCTCCTAATCGCCACGGTGTCCCTGGCTTTGGCAAGGCGTGGAACGAGCAGATCAGCGGTGACTACTCTGGGCAGAACATCCAAGACTACCTCACCGCTGTCGATGAGCTGAAGAAAGAGCCTTGGGTCGATAGCGACCGTCTCGGCTGTGTCGGTGCCAGCTATGGTGGCTACTCGGTCTTCTACTTGGCAGGCGTTCACCAGAAGCGCTTCAAGGCCTTCATCGCCCACGCTGGTATCTTCAACCTCGAGATGCAGTATATGACGACCGAGGAGATGTGGTTTGCCAACTGGGATATGGGTGGTGCTCCCTGGGAGAAAGACAATGCCGTCGCTCAGCGTACCTTCGCCAATTCGCCCCACAAGCTCGTAGGCAATTGGGATACGCCCATCTTAGTCATCCACGGCGAGCGCGACTACCGCATCCTTGCAGGACAAGGAATGGCTGCCTTCAACGCCGCAAAGCTCCGAGGCATCCCAGCTGAGCTCCTCATCTACCCAGACGAAAATCACTGGGTGCTTCAGCCTCAGAATGCCCTGCTCTGGCAGCGCACCTACTTCGGCTGGCTCGATAAGTACCTCAAGTAACCCTCTATATGACCGTGCGAAAGAACTGCTCATCACGATGACAGCCCTTTCGCACGGCTTGCTTTTCCCCATCGCTCTTCCTTCGTGAGGAGCTTCTTCTCCGCTTTTATCACCCAAACTCTTTACGCTTCCCTTTATGAAGTCCGACATCGAAATCGCCCGATCGATAGCCCTTGAGCCCATCGAAAAGATCGCCGCTCAGGTAGCTATCCCCACCGATCATCTCGAGCACTACGGCAAGTACCTGGCTAAGGTTGACCTGGACGCACTCGCTTCCGACAAGCCTTCGGGCAAACTCATCCTCGTCACCGCCATCACTGCCACGAAGGCTGGTATCGGTAAGACTACGGTCTCCATTGGCTTGGCTCTGGGGATGAACCGCTTGGGGCGTCGGGCGGTCGTTGCCCTACGTGAGCCCTCGTTAGGTCCTTGCTTCGGTCTGAAGGGAGGAGCTGCTGGAGGGGGCTATGCGCAGGTGCTCCCGATGGAGAAGATCAACCTGCACTTCACTGGTGACTTCCACGCCATCACCTCGGCGCACAATATGATCACTGCCCTCTTAGATAACTATATCTATCAGAATCGTAATACCGACAAGGGGCTGAGCGAAGTGCTGTGGAAGCGCGTCCTCGACGTCAACGACCGTTCCCTGCGCTCCATCGTCACTGGGCTGGGCGGTCAAGTCAATGGCATTCCAGCGGAGTCGGGCTTCGACATTACGCCTGCTTCAGAGATTATGGCGATACTCTGCCTCTCGACTTCGCTCGAAGATCTGCGCCGCCGCATCGAAAATATCCTCCTCGGATACACGAAGCAAGGGGAGCCCTTCACGGTGCGTGACCTCGGTGTCGCTGGGGCGATTACCGTTCTACTCCTCGATGCGCTTAAGCCCAACTTAGCACAGACGACCGAGCATACCCCTGCCTTCATCCACGGCGGTCCCTTCGCCAATATTGCCCACGGCTGTAACTCCATCCTCGCTACACGGATGGCTTTGGCGCACTCCGAATATACCATCACGGAGGCGGGCTTCGGCGCGGACCTTGGAGCGGAGAAGTTCTACAACATCAAGTGCCGCACCGCTGGTCTCCAGCCTGCACTCGCCGTCCTCGTCGCTACCCTCGGTGGGCTGAAGATGCACGGTGGTGTCGATGAGAAGGAGCTGAAGACTCCGAATATAGAGGGCGTGCGTCAGGGCTTGGCCAATCTTGATCGTCATATCGAGAACCTCAAGTCCTTCGGGCAGACGGTCGTCGTCGCCTTCAACCGCTTCGCCACCGACACCGAGGAAGAAATCGCCTTGGTACGTGAGTACTGCCATAGTGTAGGCGTGGGCTTTGCTGTCAATACCGCCTTCGGTGAAGGGGGCGCAGGAGCAGAGGAACTGGCTCGTCTGGTCATCGACACCATCGAAGAGCACCCTTCGCAGCCCTTGCAGTTCACCTATCCGATAGAGGCTTCGATCGAAGAGAAGGCGCGGGCTGTAGCGCAGCGCATCTACGGGGCACGTGCCATCCATTTCTCGGCTAAGGCACAGCGTCAGCTCCAGCGCATCGAGCGACACGGCTGGTCACGCTTCCCCATCTGCATCGCCAAGACGCAGTACTCCTTCAGCGACGACCCCACGGCCTATGGTAGCGTGCGTGACTTCGACCTCGAGGTGCGCGACGTCGTCA
>ERZ772974.2735-NODE-2735-length-10648-cov-4.200415_pt1 | contig 10648 bp, 3 predicted proteins | sample MGYA00580671_ERZ772974 | MGnify/ENA primary metagenome ERZ772974 (study PRJEB29015, sample SAMEA2738065) | human oral metagenome | biome: human oral; feature: human-associated habitat; material: saliva | place: China | collected 2218 ... | reverse complement strand
TCACATAGTCAGCGTGACCTGGGCAGTCAACGTGAGCGTAGTGACGGTTAGCCGTCTCGTACTCAACGTGCGAGGTGTTGATCGTGATACCACGTTCCTTTTCTTCAGGAGCATTGTCGATGGAGTCGAAAGAACGGAGTTCAGAGAGACCCTTCTTAGCAAGCACCGTCGTGATTGCTGCGGTAAGGGTCGTCTTACCGTGGTCGACGTGACCGATCGTACCAATGTTTACGTGTGGTTTCGATCTGTTAAATGTTTCTTTAGCCATAACTAAAATTATCTATTCTTAAGAAATACTTCGTTGTATTCTAAGTGCGTATCACTACGTCGACTCCAACGAGAGCCGATGCCGGGACTTGAACCCGGGACCTCTTCCTTACCAAGGAAGTGCTCTACCGCTGAGCTACATTGGCTTGTTGTCTACGTGTGGGAAGAAGACGCCTCTTCTTCTCGTCAAGCGAGTCCTTAGTGCTAAGTCTTCCCGCTAATTCGGTTGCAAATATACGCACTTTCTTGAATATACCAAAACAAGCACTGCGAGGCGATGATTTTCCTGCTACTTAACCTCCCTACACACCCCGTCTAACTCACCGCACATATATAAAGGTACGCGCGCGTAGAGAAGAAGCTCCCACTCTCCTAAGTCCAGACAACGCCTCTCCCCTAATGCGCAGAGAGCCTCCGAAAGACTCCGACAGTAGGCGGATACGAGCAGGTGAAGCATCTCCTCTGAATCTTCCCCACCGACCATCCGAAGCCCACCAGCGAACCCATATAAGTCGGCTTTCTCTACCTATATTGCTTCACGCTCCGACCTATATTGGTTCTCTTATCGACCTATACTGCTTGGCACAGCGACCTATATTGCTTCGAGGGCGGAGCAATATAGGTCGCTACGTAAACAATATTCGCCCCGTACACACACATCCAAAGAGAGACGCCCCCCAGCTTCAGGGAGCGTACCAAGCGACTCAAGTAAGGCTTGACACAGTGAGCTTGACACCACACTGAGGTGCTGTACACCTGGTGCGAACAAGCAGAGAATAGCACCTTTTCCCTAACTTTGCTCCCCAGAGAATACAAAGCAAAATCCCCTAAAAGATTATAGATGATCGCTTACCTTCGTGGTGTATACACGGAGCTTACCCCCACCGCCGTCCTCGTCGAGTGCGCAGGTGTGGGCTACTCCGTCGCCATCTCCTTGACTACCTATACGGCTCTCTCGGGCAAGAAAGAGGGCAAAATCCTCATCACCGAAATCATACGCGAAGATGCGCACCTGCTCTACGGCTTCGCCACCACAGCGGAGCAAGAGCTCTTCCGCCACCTGATGAGCGTCTCGGGTGTAGGGCCAAATACCGCGCGTATCATCCTCAGCTCCTACCCCCCCAATGAGCTGACGAGCATCATCACCCTCGGACAAATCGAGCCGCTCAAGGCAATTAAGGGCATTGGGCTCAAGACAGCACAGCGCATCCTCGTGGATCTGAGGGGCAAACTTCCCGCACTCGACGAAGGCGACAGCCCAATGACGACCATCTCCACCAGCACGAGCCGTGGGGTGAAGGTACAGCCTCTGGAGAGCACCACCCCACAGGAGGCGGTGAGCGCCCTGAAGATGCTCGGCTATCCCGAAGCTGCGGCGCAGAAGGTCGTGCGCCAACTCATCGCTTCCGACCCGACGATTAGCGTCGAGGAGCTCATCAAGCAGGGGCTCAAGCTCCTCTAACGAGCGTGGCACACGGGTGGATGACACGGACTATCCGCCACCTACTGGGAAGCCTCCTTCTCAGTATGGTGCTTGCCTGCGTCCCCACCGCCCGAGCCACCACACGCACACTCGCCGACAGCCTCGCCAGAGCGGGGAGTACCCTTCACTCAGCCTCCTCTTCCGTCTTAGAGACGCGCTTCGTCTACGACCCGAAGAGCGACCGCTACCTGCTGACGACCTTCCTCGATGGGAAGCCCTTCGGCACCCCCACACCCTACACCTTCGCCGAATACCTTCGCTACCAAAGTCGTCAAGGACAAGCCCGCTACTGGGACACACTCAATGCCCCACCCCCAGCGACCTCTCTCCACGCAGGGAAAGCACCTACGCGCCAGGGAAAGCGCACCTTCATCGACCACATCTTCGGTCCTGGAGGGCTGCATCTCAAGCTCCAGGGACAAGCAGACCTCTCTGCAGGTGGGAAGACCATCCACTCCGACAATCCAGCACTTCCTCAGAGCGCACGTAGGCAGACCTACTTCGACTTCGATGAGAAGATTCAAGCAGGCGTGCAAGCCTCCTTAGGGACGAAGCTACAGACGGGACTGAATTACAACAGCGCCTCCACCTTCGACTTCGCCGCCAAGCGCCTCCGCCTGGCCTTCGAGGGCGAAGAAGACGACATCATCAAGCTCATCGAGGTAGGGAACGTCTCGATGAATCCGCGCAACAGCCTCATCTCGGGCGGCGGGTCACTCTTCGGTCTGCATACCAAGCTACAATTAGGGCGGCTGGAAGCCGACCTGCTCCTCAGCCAGCAGCGCACCGAGAGTCGCCGAGCCTCGAGCCGTGGAGGGGAGCAGACAGAGCCCTTCGAGTTATCTGCTTCCAGTTACGATGCCCTGCGGCACTTCTTCCTCAGCGACTTCTTCCGCACGCAGTACGACCGTGCGCTAAGCAGCCTTCCCTACGTGCGCACCTCCGTCCAGATCACGCGCCTCGAGGTGTGGGTCACCAATCGCCGTGGTCGCTTTGATGACGCACGCGATGTCGCGGCCTTCGCTGACCTTGGCGAGCCCCAGAGACTACACAACAGCTTCATCCAGCCCTCAGCACCCACCTTCCCTGTACCAGCGAACAGCGCCAATAGTCTTTATGCCGCCCTCACCTCCTCCCCCACCCTACGCCAGCTCTCCGCTCTGAGTACAGGACTCCCCGCCCTCCGTCCTGCCCTTGACTACGAGCGGATTGAGCGTGCGCGACGACTCTCTCCCAGCGAATATACCCTGCACAATACGCTTGGCTACATTAGCCTCACCACGCCACTCGCTGCGGATGAAGTCCTCGCCGTCGCCTACGAATTCACCTACGAAGGCAAAGTCTATCGCGTGGGGGAATTTGCCTCCGACCAAGCGCAGAGCACGTCCTCCCTGCTCTTCGTCAAGCTCCTCAAGGGGACGGACTTCTCGCCCAAAGCCCCCACGTGGCCACTGATGATGCGCAATGTATACCGCCTCGGTGCTGGCATCATCTCCCTGCAGCGCAGTGGCTTCCAGCTGGACGTCCTCTATCGTGATGAAGCCACGGGGCGTGCCTTACCCTACCTCCCCGATGGCCCTCTGAAGGGGAAGCAGCTCCTCCGCATCCTCGGTCTGGATCGACTGGACTCCCAGCAAGAGGCACACAGCGATGGCCGCTTTGACTTCGTGGAGGGCTACACGATACGCTCCAGCGAAGGGCTGGTATTCTTCCCCACTACGGAGCCTTTTGGTGCCACACTCACCTCTGCTCTGGGGGGAGGAAGCTGGGCGAGCCGCTATGCCTTCCCCGAGCTCTATTCGATGACCGCCGTCGAAGCCTCTCAGCGGTCAGAGAAGAACAAATACTATCTGCGAGGCTCGTACCGCGCTACCACCTCTGGAGAGATTGCCCTCGGTGCGGTAAATGTCGCTCCGGGTTCGGTACGTGTCACTGCTGGCGGTGCGCCACTGACCGAAGGTGTCGACTACACCGTCGACTACACCATCGGACGTGTCAAGATCCTCAACCGCCAGCTCCTTGATGCCAAGACCCCTATCGAGGTAAGCCTGCACGGCGGAGATGGGCTCAGCCAGCAGCGCAAGACCCTCATAGGGCTTGACCTCAACTACCGCTTCTCTCCCGACCTGCGTCTCGGGGCGACCTTGATGCACTTCTCCGAACTGCCGCTGACGACGAAGGCAGCTCTCGGACAAGAGAGCCTACGCAACACGATGTGGGGGGCGAACCTCTCCTACCAGAGTAAGCTCCCACGCCTGACACGCCTGCTCAACCGCCTCCCCTTTGTTGACCTCACCCAGCCCGCCTCACTCACCCTCTCGGCGGAGATGGCACAGCTCCTCCCGGGGCACTACAAGAGCAAGTACAGCGATGGAAGTAGCTACCTCGATGACTTTGACGCCGCACACACGGCCATTGAACTGATGAGTCCACAGGCGTGGCGACTGGCTTCCACGCCTGCGACGCTTATCCCCGAAGGAGCTGATGCCCGAGACTTCCTCCGCTACGGAGAGCGGCGTGCACGCCTGGCGTGGTTCACCATCGACCCGCTCTTCACTCGGACGAGCAGCAGTTATACCCCCGCCTATCTCCGTAGTGACCCCGACTTCGTCAGCCGTCACTTAGTGCGTGACATCCCGACCTCAGAACTCTATCCCAATCGTGAGGTCAATGCCAGCCTGCCGAGTTACCTCCCGACCTTCTCACTGAGCTTCTACCCCGACGAGCTCGGGCCGTACAACCTCAACGCTCAGAGCCTTACCCCCACAGGAAAAATCCGTGAGGCACGCAAGAGCTGGGGAGGAATTATGCGCAAGATTGACCAGACAGACTTTGAGGCTGCTGGTGTCGAGTACTTAGAGTTCTGGCTGATGGATCCCTATGCCGACGAGGGAACGCCCCCTGCGGGACGGGGCGGCGACCTTTACATCGACCTCGGAGATATCTCCGAAGACATCCTGCACGATGAGCGACGCTTCTACGAGAGCGGCCTGCCCCTCACCCCACAGCCTGGAGCTACGGCGACGACTCCGTGGGGGATCGTGCCGACACGCCCGAGTGCGGGCTACGCCTTCGACAATGCCGCCGGCGCACGCGAGAAGCAGGATGTCGGGCTCAATGGGCTCTCTTCATCCGAAGAGCGACAGCACCCGAGCTACACCGCTTTCCTTAGCGCACTGAGCACACGCCTTTCCCCCACCACCCTCCAGCAGTGGCAAGCCGACCCACAGAGTCTGCTCAATGACCCAGCAGGCGATGACTTCCACCACTACCGTGGGGCAGACTATGACGCTCAGCGTCTGCCCATCCTCCAGCGATATAAGTACTTCAACGGCACCGAAGGCAACTCCTCCGTGCGCCGTGGAGGGGATGGCTACAGCACCGCGGCGACCGTCACCCCCGACACCGAAGACATCAACGGTGACTACAGTATGAACGAGCTCAACCGCTACTACGAGTGGAAGATTTCGCTCCGCCCTGAGGACTTGGTCGCAGGGCGTGGCTTCATCACCAGCAGTCGGCGTGTCGAGGTCGAGCTCCGCAATGGGAAGACCTCCCCCGTCACGTGGTATCAGTTCAAGGTACCGCTCTCCGCCTTCACCAGCCGTATAGGGGGGATGAGCGACCTGAGAAGTGTGCGCTTTATGCGCCTTTTCCTCTCAGGCTTTGAGCGTGAGACACAGCTACGCTTTGCCTCGCTACGCTTAGTGCGCGGCGACTGGCGCACCTATATTGGTAGTTTGGACGAAGGCACGCCCTCACCGAGCGAGCGCACGCACTTCTCCGTCACCTCGGTCAATATCGAGGAGCACGCCGACCGCTCGCCCGTGAGCTACACCCTCCCTCCGGGGGTATCCCGCTCCATCGATGCCCAAGGGAGTCAGAGCCTCCAGCAGAATGAGCAAGCCCTCTCCCTACGCCTCGAAGACCTCCCTGCAGGAGAAAGTCGTGCCGTCTACCGCCGTGTACAATACGATCTGCGCCGCTACCGTCGCCTCCAGCTCTTCGCCCACGCCGAAGCCCTGCTCGGGGATCTCTCGGGACTGGAGGATGGAGATATGACGCTCTTCATGCGCCTCGGCTCAGACTACACGCAGCACTATTACGAATACAGCTTACCGCTCACGCTCACCCCTGCAGGACGGTACAGCAGCCTCAATCCCAGCGACCGCCGCCGTGTATGGCCTGATGCCAATCGTATGGATCTACGTCTGGACGACCTTATTAGTCTCAAGCGTAGCCGCAATACCGCCCTCGGTACAGGCACGGGGGGAGCATCGCTCTACCGCCCATTCTCGCGCCCCGATGCCACGAACCCCACGCACACCATCACTATCCTCGGCAATCCCACGCTCGCCAACGTGCGAGCGCTGGTCATCGGCGTGCGCAATCGATCGGGGCAGACACGTAGCGTCGAAGTCTGGGTCAATGAGCTCCGCGCCAGTGACTACCACGAGGAAGCAGGCTGGGCGGGGCAAGTGCATAGCCGTCTCCAGCTCGGGGAACTGGGCGAAGCAAACCTACGGGCCCAATATACCTCGGCGGGCTTCGGGGCGATTGATGCCCCCTTGATGAGCCGCACCCTCGAGAGCCGGCGCTCGTTCCAGTTCGCCTCCTCTCTCGAAGTAGGGCAGTTACTCCCCCCCGAAGTGAAGCTCTCCCTCCCCGTCTACTACACGGTGAGTGACGAAGTCGTCACGCCACAGTACAATCCCTTGGACGAAGATGTGAAGCTCAGCGTAGCACTCAGCGACCTACCCACCGAGCAAGCAAAGAAGGAACTACGCGCTCGTAGCCTCACGCACCGCCGCAGCCAAGGTCTTTCCCTATCGAAGGTATCTGTGGGCATCCGCTCCTCCGAGCCTATGCCCTACGACCCTGCCAACCTCTCGCTCAGCTACGGACGCAATACCTCCACCGAAGAGACTCCTGACATCGAATATAGTCACCACCTCGACTGGCACGCTGGCTTGCGCTACGACTACGCCCCAACCTTCCAGCCACTCCGCCCCTTTGCTAAGGTTTCGGGGGCAAGTCCGTGGGCAGACTTCCTACGTCAATACACCTTCACACCGTGGCCCAGCCGCCTCGTCCTGGAGACCTCGATGCTCCGCCGCTATGACGAAGAGCAACTGCGTAGCCTCGGCGATGGCCTGAGCGACACACGCCTACCAGCGACCTTTGCCCAGCAGTTCATCTGGAATCGCCGTCTGCAGCTCAACTGGAACCCCACACGCTCGCTCCAGTTTGCCCTCACTTCGGGCACCGATGCCCGCATCGAAGAGCCACACGTCCAGGTCAATCGCCAGCTCCAGCCTGACACGTGGCGCATCTGGCGTGACTCCGTTGAGCAGAGCATCCGCCAGGGAGGTACTCCCGTGCACTACGCCCAGCAGGCGAGCCTCAGCTACCAGCTCCCCACAGCCGACATAGCCCCGCTGTCCTTCATCCGCTCACAGCTCAGCTACAGCAGTGCCTACTCGTGGGACAGAGGAGCCGTCCTTCCCGACCCCAATATCCGCTTAGCGCATACCCTCTCCGCTCAGGGGGCACTCGAGTCAACCACTCAGCTCCAGCTCCGTCAGCTCTACCAGCGCATCCCAGCCTTAGCACGTCTGGAGCAACACTTTGGATCAGGAGCGAGCGGCTTTGATGGTAGGACGAAGGGCAAAGCCTCGGGAAGCGACCTCCTTGACCATCTCCTCTATGCCCTCTTGATGGTGAAGGATGTCGCACTCACCTACCGCACAACACGCAGCACCCTCCTCCCGGGCTTCCTCCCCACGATACGCGCCATCGGCGGGCAAGGCTCTTCGGCGGGTATCCTTACCCCTGGCGTAGCCTTCTCCCTCGGGCTAAGCGATGCCGACTTCATCGACCAGTTGGCTCAGCGTGGTGACCTTTTAGTCTCGACCGAGCACCTCACCCCCGGGGTCTTCACACAGACACGCACCATCGACCTACGCGCCACGCTCCAGCCCTTCGCCCACCTCAGCATCACCCTCACAGGCAACCACACCCGCACCGACCGCACCGAGGTACAATATATGTATGCAGGGCGACCACGCCTCTACGGAGGAGACTTCACGATGACGACCATCGGGCTCAAAGGTTTCTTTGCTCCACTACGTAGCGAAGCAGGCTACCGCTCGGAGACCTTCGCCACCCTCTTAGAGCTACGGGAGCAGTTTGCTCGCAGGCAGGAGGCAGCCAGTGGCTTAGGGGGCAAACTCTCCCTGGATCACAATGCACCAGTAGCACTCATCCCAGCCTTCAGAGCCACCTATATGTACGGAGCGCAGCGTGGCAAGAAGGGGCTCACCGCCCTCCCCAACCTCCTTGGGATGCTCCCGAACTGGTCGGTGAGCTACACTGGTCTCGGCGACCTTCCCTTCCTCAAGCGGCACTTCCGCAACGTCACCCTGCGCCATACCTACCGCGCGACCTACACCGTTGGGGGCTTCTCCTCGCTGGCAGGGTGGCAAGGAGCCCACCCCGATGCCGTAGGAGTATTGAGTGAAAGCGGTGCCAGCAATAGCGGTACGCCCAGTAGCCAACGGATCAGCTATGCCTACGACATTCCTTCGGTCGCCCTGCAGGAGAGCTTCTTCCCCCTCATAGGGCTGGAGATGACGTGGCTCAATGGTGTCGGGATGAGTACCCAGTGGCGACAGAGCCGTGGGGCTGTCCTTCACCTCGGATCACGCTCCCTCATCGAAGCCCTATCGCGCGAACTGAGTATCTACCTCACCTACAAGATCGACGACTTCAGTAGCCTCATCAGCCCCACCACGGCTCGGCGCAGGAAGCGACGCACCATGCAAGCCCCCAGCGCAAGCCCCACCCACGGCCTCACACTCAAGGGCGAATATGCCCACCGCCGCACGCTCACGCTCCTGCGCCAAATCGAAGAAGGCTATACGCAAGCTACCTCGGGCATCATCGACCAGCGTCTGCGTCTGAGTGCCGCCTACGAGCTCAGCCGTCAGCTCTCCCTCGAAGGGTACTACGAATACAGCCGTAATGTCCCCTTGGTCAGTAGCTACTCCTTCCCCATCTCCACCAGCAGCTACGGACTCTCCCTCCGGGTCACCCTCGACAACTAAGGGGTACGCACACCCCTCGCGCAAGTCGGAGAACAATACTCCACCCGTGGAACAAATAGTTTCCTCGGATGGAACGGATACTTTCCAAGCGAGGAAAGGAAATTTTCCACCTCTGGAACCTTTGGAGGAAGAAGCTGGAACAAGGGGAATAATCGCTACTTTTGTGCCCGTAATTCCTCTTTACAATAAGTATGACTTCTGACACGACTCCGCTCAGTCCCCTTCGTAAGGGTATCGCTGGTGTTCAGTATCTCTTCGTAGCCTTTGGAGCCACCGTCCTCGTCCCCCTACTCGTAGGGCTCGACCCGTCGACGGCACTCTTCTCGGCAGGTATTGGCACGCTCCTCTTCCACCTGGCGACCAAGGGCAAGGTTCCCATCTTCCTCGGCAGCAGCTTCGCCTTCATCGCACCTATTATCAGCGCCACGCAGCTCTATGGGCTCAGCGGGGCGCTCTTTGGTTGTATCGGGGTGAGCGCCGTCTATCTGATGATGTCGCTCTTGATCCGACTCTTCGGCCTGCGCTTCATCTCGCGCCTCTTCCCTCCCGTGGTCATCGGCCCGATCATTATGCTTATCGGGCTCTCCCTCTCAGGCGCAGCGGTCAAGATGGCTGCGACCAACTGGCCCTTAGCGACCATCTCGCTGGCTACGGCGATCATCGTCACCCTCTATGGGCGCGGTATCGCCAAGCTCATCCCAATCTTCCTCGGGATCATCGTGGGCTATATGGCGGACTTACTCTTCTTCGAAGTAGACCTCAAGCCCATCGCAGAGGCTGCTTGGTGGAGTCTTCCGCAGATTACCCTACCACAGACCTTCTCCCTCCAGCCCATCCTCTTTATGATTCCCGTGGCTATCGCTCCCGTCATCGAGCATATCGGTGATGTGTACGTGGTGAATAGCGTCGCAGGGAAGAACTTCGTCAAGGATCCAGGCCTGCATCGCACTATGCTCGGTGATGGCATCGCCTGTCTCTTTGCCTCCCTCGTCGGTGGTCCTCCTGTGACGACCTACTCTGAGGTCACGGGCGCGATGTCCCTAACGAAGATCACCGACCCAGTCGTCTTCCGCATCGCAGCCGTCACGGGTGTACTCTTCTCCCTCATCGGCAAGGTCAGCGCCCTACTACGTAGCATCGACCAAGCCATCCTCGGGGGGATTATGCTTCTGCTCTTCGGTACCATCGCAGGCGCAGGCATCACGAGCCTGCTCCACAGTAAGGTTAACCTCGCCTCTTCGCGCAATGTGGTGATCATCTCCGTCACCCTCACCACCGGCATCGGAGGCGCGGCTCTCTCCTACGGCTCCTTCTCCCTCTCAGGCATCGGACTCTCGGCCGTCATCGCCGTAGTGCTGAACCTGCTCCTCCCCGAGCGTCAGGAGGATCGCCAAGACAACGCAACGCAACATTAATTCACCCTTCATATTCCTTATGCGACATCTCTATCGTATCGCTCTTGTCCTTCTGCTCACCACCCTCGGGGCACAGGCGCAAAACATCCAGCTTCACTACGACCTCGGTAGCCAGCTCTACCAAAAAGATCAGCCCACGCGCCCCGCACTCACCACCACCGTCGAGCTCTTCCGCCCGGACAGATGGGGGAATACCTTCTTCTTCGTGGATATGAACTACCAGAACGAAGGAATCAGCTCCGCCTACTGGGAGATCGCACGCGAGTTCAAGCTCGCTCATACTCCGCTGGCTCTGCACATTGAATACAACGGCGGGCTAACGAATCAGTTCTCGTTCAACAACGCCTACCTGGCGGGGTTCACCTACGCTTGGAACC
>ERZ772974.2734-NODE-2734-length-10656-cov-8.933780_pt1 | contig 10656 bp, 8 predicted proteins | sample MGYA00580671_ERZ772974 | MGnify/ENA primary metagenome ERZ772974 (study PRJEB29015, sample SAMEA2738065) | human oral metagenome | biome: human oral; feature: human-associated habitat; material: saliva | place: China | collected 2218 ... | reverse complement strand
CTTTTTCTACTTTCTCTTAATTTAATTTACAAAGATAATTCAAAAAAAGGAAATACACTATATAAAGAGGTGGAATTTAACGCAATTTTGTTTCTACATAACAAGTAAGGCCCATAAGTCTCTACCGCTTAAACTAAATATTTGTGGGTTTTCAGCAATTTGGAGTGATTCCTTTTGAGATTAGAACTTTGAAGAAAGGTCACACAGAGCAAAGGAGAACACAGAGGTTTTATATAGCAGCAATCGTTAGGCACAGCGGCACCGTTGGTGCGTGGAGAAACAGAGGATATTTGCGAGTTTTATTAATAATTTTGTCTACATCATTACAAAGCAGTGGTTTGCAAGATTTCTTAAAACGTTTTTACCAAAGCTATCAGCAACCCGTACACTACGGCTCTGTCGCTCTTTGTGCCTTCGGCACCTCCGTGAGATAGTCTGCTTTCATCTCCGTGTTCTCTCCCTCTCTGTGTGAGGTTTCTTCAAAGTTCTAATCTCAAAAGGTATCACTCCAAATTGCTGAAGATCCAAAAAACTTGCCCCTTAACACCAAGAGTGGTGACAGGGGCAAGAAAACGAAAATTAAATTAATAAATTAAAAAGTATTGCTATTGATATCACATCAAGGGCATATCTCTAAAAACATGAAAAAAAATTAATTCAGAATCTTTCAAAACCAAGTTTGTTTTCAAATCTGTTCTGTTAACCCAAAAACTTTCACATTCAATGAGGCTTAAACGGTGTCTGGAACAGGTCCATTTTCTTCTTTCTTCTTTTTCTTCTTGTCTTTCCCTGTCTCTTCTGTCTTTCTCACCGATTCGTAAGAGTTTACAGAAAGTTCACTCTTCAATTCTCTTCCGGGCGTGAAGACCACACGAGGCTTAATCGTCTCAGTCTTAAAAGCTTTTTCTGTTTCTGCCCCTTTACTCGACAGTGTGACACGCATCGAGCCAAACTCGCCCAACTGAATGCTGAAACCATCACGGAGATAATGGGGCAAACAATCGATAAAGTTATACAACACGTTCGATACATCACCACGCGTCAAGGACGAACGACCCGCAATGTCACGTGCAATGTCGTCAAGCGACTTATGCCCAAGGTTAACAGGGTTAGCATAAAACTTCACTTCCTCCCGCTTCTGCGGATTTTTCTTTGGTACTAAACGAATTTTCATAATTCTTCGTGTTTAAAGTTATACATTAGATTTTTATTTATTATAGCGTAGGGCAGCACGCCTCTGCAGCTTTCTTTGTGCATCTTCATGCTGCCCCATTCTACTTTCTTGATTTGTTTCCTCCCTTTCATCGTCTCTTCTTTCCTCCTTTCCACCTCCTTTTTCCACTAAATACGTATTCCCTTGCTGCGCAATGCGTATCTACGTGCCGTTAGATGCGGTGAGCGTTACTGCTGAATGCGGTGAGCGCTACCGTTAGATACGCATCTAACGGCTGCGCAATGCGTATCTACGAGTAGCTAAATACGCATCCGCCAGCACGTAGATACGGTGAGCGCAGCAACGGAATACGCATTCAGCAGAAGCGCTGTCCGTTAGGCACTCCCTCCCCTTTGGGGAGAACCAGGGTGGGGTCTTGCGACGGTTCTTAAGGTGTCGCCTTTTAGAGGGCGACACCTATAAAGGGGCTATCGCGAGAACTACTGAAGCGCCTCCGCTCTCAACCCGAGGTTACGGCTGATGGTGGTCAAGGCGACGCGACCACTGTAGAAGAGCAGGTGGTACGCACCGTTACTGTTCAATATGAAAGCACTTGACGACCAATAGGTACCATAGTTGCCAACGTCACTCAGCTGACCAGAAGAGGTATAGTAACCCAAGGCGGGCAGGTAGAAAAATTTGTTTGCATCGGCTGCAGATGGAAGGCCTGAGTTGTTGATGCTACTGTTAGTGTTGTTATAGTACTTGTTTGTTGTACGTAAGTCGGTTGTATTATCGGCGGATTTCTCAGTGTCGTAATGATTCTCTGCCTGCAATACAGACTTCTTCTTAAACCACATGCCACCTTTATGTAAATGACCCATAGTAGTCCATAACTCATCACCGTCCCAACGTGGATCACCGTACATTACGTACCAAGACATCTCGTTAGCGTTTGGAAGGTCTTTACATGAAGTGTGTGTTGCTGGGTTACTTACGCCATAACCTGGGTAATACTCGTTGTACCAGCGAGACGCATCACTGTTACTCTGAGGGTAATTTGGGGAGCTTTTGTAGTTTAGTGTTGGCTGACCTGTGTTTCCTGGCAAGTGCCTTGTCCATTCATAACCATACCAACATTGCTGCTGGGCGTCCCACATGTAGTAATGGTCGCCGTCATAGTTCTTTACGTCAAGATTAGCAGTAATGTTGTAATACTTGTTCTGATCGTAAGTTGCTGATGATAATGTTTTGGTTATAGTTCCCTCAACATTTGTTGCAATGTCCTTTACCCAATAACGTATCTTGAGTGTATGAACACCTGGCTTTATCACAACGTATGCACCGTTGGTAGCTGCGCTTGTTGCGTTATTGGTTAATGGAAAGCCATTAGCGTAAGTTCCGCTACCACCTGTAGAAACTGTTATCTGCTTGCCTGTCCCTGTTCCTGTTAGTGCGCCTGTTGTTGGGTCGAGCGTGTAAGTACTGGTAATGTCGTTGTCAGAATTGACCTCTACCTTAGTTATGTAACAGTCATACAAGACTGTGGTGGCGGTACGTGGTAATAAGAGAAGATAAGCTGCCTTGTGATCAAGTGCGAAAGTAAAACTATTCTTTGCATTCGACCATGCAGCATCTGCCATGCCGCAATCGCCTGATGCACCAAAATGGGTGGTCGTGTTTGGCTCTGCCTGACTTTGGTTCGCAGCAATTGAAATTTGATCCTTATTGCCATTCTGTCCAGGGTAATAAACTTTATAGGTGTTGCTTTTAGTAAACTTACCAGGCACCTTAAACTCAAAGCTGGCTGTCTTTTCTGTTGGAGCATTGCTACTTTGCTGCCATGCACCGTTATCATCTTTAACCCAAATCTTATCGCCAGACTCCCAATAGAACGTACCATTGCTTTCCATTGATGTACGTGTTGTTGGGTCGCCTGTAGCGAAGGTTGTTAGGTTTGTGTCGTTATCTTTTCCTTTTTGATTTTGCGCTATGTCTTCATTGGCACAAGAAGCAAGTGCCAAGCCTATACCGAACACAACTGCCATGGACTTAAAGCACGATGCAAAAGAATGTTGTTTCATTTTTTTCTACTTTTACTTTTCTCTTTTAGTTTATTACTCTCTGTTAGTCTTTCCATGCTGGCGTTTCTTCCTCGTATCCTGACATCCAATTTGGTGCTGGCTTAGCGTCTCCATGCGTTCCACCTGGTTGTGCAGGATTATGCTGACCATTAAAAGAAGAATCCGCCATCAAATTGGTGTTTTCACTTACCAAAACTATTTCACACTTTGGTGCAGAATAGTTCTCATTTTGTTTCATTTTCTCCATTGTTTTATTGATTAAAAATAGTTGTTATTTCGTGCTTAATTTCTTCTTATCTCGTTTACGTAGGGACACAAAAAAGCGAACAAAGGAAACTCCGAAAAGTCCTTTGTTTACAGGGGTTGCACGGCACGCCTCGCGCGCGTATGCGAGAAGAAAAAAGTGGGGAGGTTAGGCCTGGCCTATATGAGAGAGAGAGAGAGAGAGTACAAAATTATTTGGAACTACCAAATAATTTGCGATATTTTTTTCGTCTTTCTTCGTTAAAGAATCTAACGCAGCACAAAGGCCGTCTGCGCCTTTATTTCCTAATAAAGTGCAAACATTTGCCGAATTAATATTCTTTATGACTCTCATCGTTATTACGAGTTAATTTTATTTTAACTGGGCGCAAAGGTAGTGAGAATATATGAAACAAACAAGAAATTAGCTAAAAAATATAAAATAAGAAAGCGAATTATTGCAGTCCGCTTTTCCCTTTCTCTATGTGGTTGCTCAAAGAAACCTTGTATTGAGACATAACTCATAAGCAGAATTCTTATCATTGTTGCCAAGCCTGAGAAGGCCCAGGGTCTCTTTATTTTATTCTTCATTAGTGTTATAAGCAAATTGGCTATAAGCATAAACATATTTGTATAGCATTCGCAATCTTTCCATAGAAATATCTTAGAGGGAAATTCTGTTTTAATTGCTTAATAAGGTCTCTATTAGCCATCGTCTCTTATAGTTAGCTATAATATCTTCTGCCGACATCTGAAAATCATTGGTCAGCAGAGATATTGATCTACTTTTCCCTTTCTTGGTCTTATCCTGATATGTGATTTTTCTTGCTTTATGGAATATATCTTTTTCTCTGGTATTCTTCTTCTCACAGAGTTACACTGAAGAACAAATTTCACAAAACCATTCAGAAGCGTTAAGCCAAACCGATAACACAGAGCGTTTCAGCTATTGTTGAGTGTTGGGTGTTAATTGTTAGGTGTTGATGGTTAGCAGAAAGACTCTGTGATATCTGTCGTCGCTTGCCGACGTTTGTGGATTCTCCCTGTGAGCAGAAAGGCTTCTGTTCATCTGTGAGAATCTGTGAGAAAGAAAATACCCAACAGACCTCTTATGTTCTAAAATCTGTAAGGAACAAAATATCCAACGAGTTTCTTGTATTCGTATGTCAAAATACTCAGCTTATCTATACACAAAAGTAAAGAAACAAGATTGGGGATATACTTCTCCTTTTATCCATACGAACATTAAAGTCGGATAAAAGAGATGTACATCCCCAAACTCTTTCTATCTAATTTATCAAGAACTTATTCCGTGTACAAGAAGCGTTTGATAGATTTCTTTGGTGTCTTCTCAAACTCTTCTTCATGAATACGTATCTCTGAAACTTTACAATAGGCTGGTACAATAGCGTTCAACTGTGTACGATTCTCTTCCATAATATTCTTAATGTCATCAGCATTAAGTCCTAAGTTCTGAGCTTCGTCATAATCAGGGTGTACCAAAGCGATAAGCTTCTCGCCACTCTGAATAACCAAGCATTCATTTACAAGAGGAAGAGAGTTTAACTTGTCTTCTATCTCTTCTGGATAGATGTTCTGCCCATTACTACCCAAGAGCATATTCTTCGAACGTCCTTTAATAAAGACATTCCCGTCTTCGTCCATCAAACCAAGGTCGCCAGTATGGAACCATCCGTCCTTGTCAATTGTCTGACTTGTGTCTTCTTCGTTCTTATAATATCCTAAGAGGACGTTAGGACCCTTGGTAAGAATTTCTCCTGGAATGTTCGTTGGATCAGAACTATCTATACGCACTTCTTGATGTAAGGCAGCTTGTCCACAAGAACCTTGCTTAAAGCTATGCCAATCACGATAACAAATAATTGGACCACACTCCGTAGCACCATAACCTACCGTATATGGGAACTCTATACGACGTAAGAAAGATTCAATCTCACCATTGAGGGCTGCACCACCAATAATAATCTCATATAGATTACCACCAAATGCTTGATAAACTTGTTCACGTATTTTGGCACGTACCTTCTTATTAATAACTGGCATGTTAAGAAGCAAACGCATACGATTGTTCTGTATCTTTGGGAAGACTTTCTTACGAATAATCTTCTCTATGACCAATGGTACGGCAACCATTATTACTGGCTTAACTTCCTGCAAAGCTTGCGAAATAATTGCAGGAGAAGGTATGCGTGTCAGGTAATAGATATGAACACCTGAGAGGAACTCAAAGATAAACTCAAATGCCATTCCATACATGTGGGCCATCGGAAGGATACTGATGACATTATCGCCTGGCTTTATGATATGACCTAACACATGCTTTGCGAAATCTGCATTACTCCATAAAGAGCGATAAGGAAGCATAACACCTTTTGAACGGCCTGTCGTTCCACTGGTGTAATTTATCAAAGCCAATTCGTCTGGACTCTGCTCACGATAGTAATGGATATTTTCTTGACGGAAATACTTCGGGTAACGACGCCCAAACTCCTCATTGAGATGTTCGCGTGCATAGGTTAATTTGTCCGTGCGACTTACTACCAATGAATAATCTGGGATATAGATGATACCTTCCAACTTTGGCATCTTCATGGCGTCAACCTGTGTAACTACGACGTCACCAACAAAGAGTAGTTTTGCATCAGAGTGATTGACAATATTATGAATCTGCTCTGGCATAAACTCATGCAAGATAGGTACAGCTACAGCACCATAGGTGAGCACGGCAAGAAAGGCAGCTGCCCATGCAGAAGAGTTCCTTCCACAAAGCGCTATCTTATCTCCTCGTTTAACACCACTTGCCTCAAACATAATGTGCAACTTCTCTATCTTTCTTGCAACATCATGATATTGGAGGGTCTTACCCTTATAATCGGTTAGAGCATCACGATCCCAAAATTCGATGATACTCTTCTCTATTAATTCATTAAAACTTGGAATCTTTTCCATTGCACAATATTTCAAACTCTGTGCAAAGATACATATTAATAAGCACATTTCAAAATATTATGTGCAGAAAAATACAAAGATGAATTGAAAAGAAACATAAAAAGCGACGCGTCTTAACGAACAAAAAAAATGCCCCCCTGACACCAACAATGGTGACAGGGGGGTGTCATACGTTCATACGACTTGCCCAAAACGAGTGTATACAATATTAAAGAACTCAAAGACAACAAGCCATTTTATCACAATTGTAGCATCTTAGAAGACAAAGGGTACATCAGTGCGGAAAATCAACTTGACATTTTTGATACTGTCAACATCAGGCTTGAATGTCCATATAGGCTTATCCAAAAGAACTGAAAGCCAACCTTCAACCCTATAGCAAAGGCAAGAAAGAGGATTGAAACAGTACTTTCACAACTTACAAACCAGTTCCTCGTCATCAGAAAGTACGCCAAAGAAACATGCGCTCTTTTTGTCCGAATAGTGGGAAAAGTCTGTACGATGACCGCATTAGAACAAATCAACTACATTATCAACAAACCTATAAGCAGGTTCAAATACACGCTGATTTAATTCCACCAATGGGTTGAGACTATCAAATATACCCGAAAAGCATAATATACATCAAATGTCAATACACTTATAAAATTATGATCAAAGTGTTTGGTAATCTCGAGAATATCGTAACATCTGCTCTGTGTATGACTCTGAATAATCTACGACAACATCTATTACTTCACCAAGATCATTATAAACAGGTGTAAGGACTGGGTTTATAAACCCTTTATAAGGTGCTATATTCAAGTTTTCATAGCGACGTAATACTTCTGCATGAAGAACAGGATTCAGTTTGATAGCATACTTCTCCACTAAAGCACGAGCCATATAGAAGTCTCCTTCGCTCTTAATACGCTGTATCTCTGCAAGTTGATAAGCAAAGATATACCGTAAAGTTTCATAGTCATTAATACGCACAAATGTTTTTGATTGTCCTGTCTTTTCATCTTTACAAGTTACAAGCTCTACAACATTATCATCTTTTCCTAACTCCAAAGCCCATTGCGCAATAAGTGCACGGTTCTGCATGTGCGACTCTTCTATCTGCTTGCCAAGTTTAATACGGACTTGTTGGGTGAGCAAACCATTCATCATATAACTATAATACTGCGCCTTATAAGCTTCTTCATTATCTAAGAGTCCAAGCTCTAAAAGTTTCTGATCTGCTATATAATATAACCCAAATAAATCAGCACGAGCCTCTTCTATAGTATTACCATAGTTCTTCAACGCATCAGGATCAGTACCAGGCAGTAATCGTCCACTCCCATGTCCTAAGCATTCATGAAGATCTGTATGAAGATCATCGGTCTTATCAGCATATAGTTCTAATAGTCTTCGTGTATCATCGTCAATGACAAACTCCTCCCGAAAGCCGTTTCCTTTTGCAGCCATATTGTAAGCATGGGTAAGATTAGATATTGTCACACTCTTCGAACCATGCTCTGCTCGAATCCAGTCAGCATTTGGCAGATTTATACCTATAGCTGAAGATGGATACTCATCACCTCCCAACATTGCAGCACAAACAACATTTGCTGTAACGCCTTTTACAACCTCTTTCCTAAACAAAGGCTTAATTGGTGAATGGTCCTCAAACCACTGTGCATTAGCAGATATAGTTTGTGTACGATGTGTGGCTTTAAGATCTTTATATTCAACGATACCTTCCCATGAGCCTTTCAATCCCATAGGGTCACCATAGACCTCAATAAAACCATTGATAAAGTCTATACGACCATTCTGCTCACGTAACCACTCTATAGAATATGTATCGAAATCATGTAAATCACCTGTCTCATAATAACGAATTAACAATTCTATCACACGTTGCTGTCGTTTGTTTTCAACAAATTCTTTTGCACGATTTAGCCAGAATACTATCTTTCTAATCGCAGCCCCATATTTCCCTTCTACTTTCCAGACATCTTCACGGATTAAATCACCTTCTTTTACAAGAGTAGAATTTAATCCATAAGATGGAACTTCACTTATTGGGCCTTCTTGCTTTAACTTAGCATAAAATTCTTCAACCTCCTGCTGAGAAACTCCGTCATAATAATTACATGCAGAGGAGCGTACAATATCTTTACCATCCGACTTATCAACTCGCTTTGGGAGAACTGTCGGATCAAATATTACAGGGCATAACTCATCAAGCAAAGACGTTACTGTCTCTCCCTCGTTAAGCGGAAGCTGATTAGTATCAAGCGCTAAGACTTCTTTACGAAAGAAATCTTCTGTAAATAATGGTGAGAACTTATCGCACGCATAATGATGATAAATACCATTAGCAAACCAAACGTGCTTCAGATATTCCTCTAAAGCACGAAAATTATAATCTAACTTTTCACCATTATAGTTCAAATAGACAGCCTCTAAAGTCTTTCTAATACGGAGGTTGTATTTGCCGAACTGATCAAATGTTATATCACGTCCAAATAGCGTAGCTTGCGACAAACAATATATTAACTGTTTTTGCCTAATTGTCAGTGATTCGAAATCCGGGAGCCGATATCGTAATAGTTGTATATCGGCAAACCGTTCATCCTGAAAGTTAAAAGTTTCCTCTCCTATTGATTCGATCATTTTTTATTTATTTCTTAAGCGGTTTCTTCACACGTACATCTTCAGATGAGTGTTGTGTTGAATGCCGCATTCTATAGTCACGTGGGGTGACACCATTTAGTTTATAGAAAGAAGCATAGAATGATTGTCTGTTTGAGAAACCCACCATATCACTGATATCTTCCATATTCAGCTCTTGATAACGTTTATCAACCAATAGAGCCATAGCCTCCTCTATTCTGAATTTGTTAACGAACGACGTATAGTTCATGTGAAATCTCACATTTACTACCGCCGAGATGTAGCGTGTATTAGTCCCCAAGTCCTCAGCAAGTTGCTTGGCAGAATAATTCTTGTCTTTGTAACGTTGCTGAATAAGAATGATATTAAGGATTTTCTCCTTTAATTCATCCATTAGTTGCGGACTGACCAAACTTCGGTAAGCAGCTACCTTCTCTTTCTTTTCAGTTAAATTGTACTTAGCCATAATCCGTGTATTTTTAGTTACCTATTTGTTATTACACTGCAAATATAACATTTTTAATTAAGAATGTCAAGTTTATAGCAAGTTTTTTAATATCTATTAGTTATTATATTTCACAAAGAAATAATTACACTCTCTATTATCCATGTATAAATTATTTACATATATAATCTTAACATCTTTTTATACAAAGCGTTTCCGATTTTATCTTTTTACGTTCTTCTTTACATAAGACAAATCTTATACGTCATAAACAAAGAACCATCACCTTTATATTTTTTTAACCTTACCCCGTCACAAATGTTACCTTGTTCACTTTCTTTCATCATATACCTTTGCATCCGAAAATAACATTATTGAAATAAATATAGAACTAAGAAACATGGCAGAAAACAAAATGTTCTGTTTCCAATGTCAGGAAACAGCAAAAGGTACAGGGTGTACTATTCAAGGTGTATGTGGTAAGAAAGCAGACACAAGCCGTTGGCAAGATTTGTTACTTGGTGTTGTAAGAGGTGTTGCTACTATAGCAGATTCACTTCGCAAAGCTGGTATAGAAACGAATCAAGAGGTTGGTGATTATCTCGTAGATGCACTTTTCGCTACGATTACAAATGCCAACTTTGACGATCAAGCTATATTAAATAAGGTGGACAATGGTGTTCGAATTAAGCACGAACTTCTTTCTCTTGCAAAGGAGAAGAATGTAACTCTACCTGATTACCAAGAAGTAAATTGGGGAGGTGAGAAGGCTGACTACGAAGCAGAAGGTAATCGCGAAGGTGTACTCCGTACAGAGAATGAGGATATACGTTCGTTGAAAGAGTTGACAGTCTTAGGTTTGAAGGGTATGGCTGCTTACTACGAGCATGCTTCACGCCTCAACGAGCGCAACGAAGACATCATCGCTTTCATGGAGAAGGCTCTTGCTACCATTTCAAACCCAGCTGCTGACATGGATACATTGCTGGCTACAGTAATGGAAACTGGTAAATTCGGTGTAGATGCAATGGAATTGCTTGATAAAGCGAACACGCAGGCTTACGGTAATCCAGAACTTACAAAGGTAAATATTGGTACAGGTAGCCGTCCAGGTA
>ERZ772974.2732-NODE-2732-length-10662-cov-49.293674_pt1 | contig 10662 bp, 10 predicted proteins | sample MGYA00580671_ERZ772974 | MGnify/ENA primary metagenome ERZ772974 (study PRJEB29015, sample SAMEA2738065) | human oral metagenome | biome: human oral; feature: human-associated habitat; material: saliva | place: China | collected 2218 ... | reverse complement strand
AGCCTGAATATCTGTAACGCTTGCGGTAGTTGCTGGCTGCAGACACACCCCAAGACCCCTTAGTATAGATTTCTCCTAAGAGTTTTAAGTCCCACTTATCACTAATTGCAAAGTAGTAGCCACCATCACGAAGATAGAAACCACGGTCGCTTTCATCACCATAACTTGGCATAATGAAACCGCTCGAATACTTCTTAGAGAATGGGAAGAAACCGTATGGAATTGCCAATGGTAAAGGAACGTCCGCCACTACGAGATAAGCTGGTCCAAAAACAACATCCTTACCTGGGCGAACCTTTGCACGAGAAAGAGCAATGTAAAAGTCTGGATGAGGCTTATCACAAGTAGTGTAACGACCATGTTGCAAGTAAATAGAACCTGTAGAGTCACGTTTTCCAACTTCTCCACTCAAGAAACCATCTTGCTGTTCGGTGTAAACACCTTTAATCAAGCCTTTCTTTGACTTAAAGTTGAAAGCCATTGTGTCACTCTTATATTCATCTTTACCCATAGTAAAGACAGGCTTTCCCTTGATTCCACCCTCTGCTGTAGAATCGACTGTACCTGTTGCACGCACAGTACTCTTATCAAGATTCATATGAACCTTGTCACTCGTAAGCTTCATATTCTCATAATCAACCTTCGAGTTACCATACAGATACGCTGTACCCGACTCTGCATCATAAACGAGAGAGTCCTCTGCAGAATACTTAACAGGTGCATCAATTCCATTCGAACGTGCACGCATCATGCTATCGGCACGAATAGAATCGTCTATTGCTTTATTATGATGATAGATAGCCAACTGAAGAGAATCCATCTTCGTGGTATCTGGGATATTCTTATCGACTGCCTTACTATCCTTTGGACTTTGTCCTTTCAGTAGCGTATCAACCACAACAGCACTTGCCTTAGTCTTCTTGGTTTTCTTACCTTGAGGCACAGGCATGTTGACACTTGCCATTGCAAAAACAACAACAAAGGATAATAGGAATATAATGCTCTTATTTCTCATTGCCTAAATAACGTACAAAAATACTGAAATAATGCCGAATAGAACTACCATTACGCTATTTTAACTTTTATAATAATGTACGTATATGCTTGCTGAAAATATTAAATTCTTCTTTTGCCGTCCAATAGAACCTGAATAGTATATCCTCAATACAGAATGTCATTGATAATTATAACACCCTAAAATACTTAGAAACGCAGCAATTTTACCTCCCAATAAGATTAGTGTTTACCATCAGCACAACATGTGCGAAGTATCAGCACCATATGTGCGGAGCATTAGCACCAAGCGTGCGAAGCATCAACACAACAACTTAAAGCCGACCATAATTCCTTTTTAAGCCTTTCTATTCCTGCTAAAAGAATACTAACTTCCTATTTATCTGCAAGATATTGATGAGCAATATTAGCCGTAACAAGCAGACGTAGAGCTACTTAATCCAAGCACAAGCCTAATGTATCGATAAGTTTCTTTACAGGATGATTCGTTTCCAAAAGTTTACTCAAAGACTCACGAGGTGTAAGCATAGGTTTGATTTCCTCATGCTTAGCAAGACGAATCTCTACTTCAATCTGCCCATTACGCAATTCCTTTGCCAAAGTAGCACGAATACGCGACTTGATAGCAAGCATTTCGTTGAGCTGAATATTATTACCAGCAAGTACCAAGATTGCTGGATACTCTGAAATAGTAGGCGTGATATTCTTCATGCGTTGCGACAAAGCTTGCATACGCTCTGGCATTCGTGAACACATAGCACGCCAACTCACAACAAGGTCTTGCTGTGTAAAGCCTTCATGCTCATCCTTATTAGTTATTTCAACTTCCTCATCCTGCATTTTCTTCTTATCGGTCTTGAGTAGATTGTCAAATGACATCGTCAATGAACCGAGATTAACAGAATTCGGAAGACCCGAAGATACATTCACCTTAGGGCGTACACCAGACGTTTCTGTGACGGGTTTCTTTGGTGAAGACACGACCTCTACAGACACTATGTCGCTATCATTAGAACCACGAGCAGCAGCATCATCACGCTTTAGGCTCCCGACCACCTGCGGAGTCGGTTTCTGTTGAGCCTTCAGAACAAGATTCTTGAACAGGGATTTTAATCGCTTAGGGCTGCGCCCCGAGGCAGGGACATCATCATCCTTCTGCGTAATTTGCGCTACTTGGATGAGCGTCAGTTCCACCAACAAACGTTTATTAGAACTCTGACGATATTCCACATCACAACGATTCATAATCTGCAAAGCCGTATAAAGGAAGTTGACAGGGCATTTTTGTGCCTGCAACTGATAGCGATTACGCAGTTGTTCGCTTACTTCAAGCAAAGGAAGTGTCTGTGCATCCTTTGCCATCAACACATTACGGACATGAGATGCCAAACCATTCACAAGATGCCCGCCATCAAATCCCTTATTAATAATGCTGTTCAAGAGAACCATTATCTCACTCACTTTATTCTCTAAAGCAAGGTCGATGATATTAAAATAATTCTCTGCATCGAGTACATTCAAGTCCTCAATCACCTTCTGATAAGTGATATTTCCTTGTGAGAAACTTGCAGCCTGATCGAATATAGAGAGCGCGTCACGCATTCCGCCATCCGCTTTCTCAGCAATAACGTTCAGAGCCTCTTCGTCAAATTGAATGTTCTCCTTCTCAGCAACACGCTTAAGATGCTTGATGATATTAGGAACCGTCATACGCTCGAAGTCGTAAATCTGACAACGAGAGAGAATCGTTGGGAGAATCTTATGTTTTTCTGTTGTTGCAAGGATAAAGATAACGTGTGCAGGCGGTTCCTCCAAAGTCTTTAGAAAAGCATTGAAGGCAGCTGTAGAGAGCATATGAACCTCATCAATGATAAAGACCTTATAACGACCAACCTGTGGCGGAATACGCGTCTGATCCATCAATGACTTGATGTTCTCAACAGAGTTATTGCTGGCAGCATCTAATTCGAAGATATTATAGCTTCTTCCTTCTCCAAACGCCTTACAACTCTCACACTCGTTACAAGCCTCACCATCAGCTGTTGGATGTTCACAGTTGATAGCCTTCGCAAAAATTCGAGCACAAGTAGTCTTGCCCACTCCTCGTGGACCGCAGAAAAGGTAGGCATGAGCCAGCTTACCACTCTTCACAGCATTCTTCAGCGTAGTAGTCAACGCCTGTTGTCCAACAACGGAATCAAAGGACATTGGACGATACTTTCGCGCCGAAACAATATATTCATCCATAATTTCAAAATCTAATTGTATATGCAAAGGTAATAAAAGTTAAGAAAAGAGGAGGAAGGAGGAAAGAATTAAATTGTTAATTTGCTAAAAATATGTATGTTTCATGCTCCGATATGCAATCTTTTCCTTACTTTTGCAAAAAAGAATGTAAAGAAGTGAGTAAGATTACCGGACATATTTACAATTTTTTCAGCCGATTTAAGTTTCATATCGTCATCATCTTGGGCGTACTCATTGTAGGCGTTTTAGATGAGAACAGTTTTATGAAACGTATAGAATATGCTTATCAGATTGACGACTTAAAAACTGAAATCCGAAAGTATGACAGCCAATATCAGCATGACATGCAACAGCTTAAGGAACTAAAGACAGACCCAAAGGCTATTGCACGCGTTGCCCGAGAGCGTTACTTCATGAAGGCTGACAACGAAGATATCTTCGTGTTGAGCGATGATGAGCATCAAACTGAAAACACAGCTAAAAATGAGACAACTGAATAAACTCGAATCAATTATTTACCTTTGGGGAGGAATCATAATGGTTATAGGTGCAGGCTTGTACGCTTTCCTTTTGATTCAACCAATAGCCTGTTGGCTAATGCTTGCTGGCGCTGTTGCTTTTTCTCTTATGCAGTCACGTCAGCGATACCTTGGAACATCTCTTTCAATTCGTCGTTTACGTAAGATTATGTCACTTGCAGGATGGGGATTCATTCTTGCAGGATTCTTTATGGTAGAAGACTCCTACCATTTCCTTCGTCCTGTTTTTGCAGGTTCATTAGATAGCTATAGCAGCTATGTAAGTATTTTCCATCACAATTGGGTTATACTCCTACTTATTTCTGCTATCATAGAGATGTATACTACCCATCGTATCAGCTACGAACTAAAGAAAGAAAGCGAAAGTCCAAGTACCTAAAAAAAGCTAAAAGCTTAGAGATAGTTTTAATTTGAATAAAAAAGTTTCTCGGCTTCAATTATAGAATGTAATTTTGTCTGAGAAGAAACAGAACCAGTTTAATTATCTATGAATAAAATTCTTTACGCACTTCTAACACTTATCGTGTTTACGTCATGTGCAAACTCATTCAATATACAGGGAACATCCAACGTATCAAGCTTGGATGGAAGAAAGTTATACCTAAAAACAGACCAAGCTGACTCACTGATTAACTTAGATTCATGTGACGTCGTTCATGGTCAGTTTGCTTTCCATGGTACCGTTGACTCTACTAAGGTCGCACAGATATTCATGGATGACATCAACTTACAATTCCCAGTAGTTATTGAAAAGGGAGATATTGCAGTTAAACTGGACAACACACAACAGCGTGTCAGTGGCACACCGCTGAATGACAAGCTAAATGATTTTTGGACGAAGTTTACACAACTCCGCAATCAATATGCAGAAATAGATCATGAGGAAAGTGCTGCCATTATGAATGGTCATGATGAAGAAACCGTGAATGCTCAACTTATTAAGAAGGCATTGAACGTATATGACAAGGGCGACAAACTCTTTACGAAGTTCATTACAGAGAACTTCAATAACATTCTTGGTCCATGGTGTTTCCTTACACGTATCAGCTACGAGACAACACCTAATGCTTACCCTGTATGGATGAATGATTATATGTATACCAATGCGATTAATCAGTTGCCATCATGGATAGAATTCATTATGTCGAAGGCTACAGATACCTTTAAGCAGAATCCTCAGATAAAAGCATTCTATACCGACTTCCTACAAGCACAAAAGGAGATGAACGGAATGGTTGACCCAGCTGGAACCAATGATGCTGCAGGAACAACTCCTAATGCTGCTGTAGCACCTCCGACTCCTGCACAGATGGCTGGTGACTCTATTCCAGAGTAAGGTATGGTCCTGACTATCGTATGTTCTAAGTTCTACGCTGACAGAAAGATTGCATGATAAGGTTCTATAGGAGTGTTTTGAGCTTCGGATAAAGAATTCATAGACAACAAACTATTTATTCTAAACGAAGGTTGCTGTCACTTCCGTCACTCAATCTTGTTATTTAACGAATTGGTTTATAGAACGTTGAAGCGATATGTTAAAATGACAGCAAAAGAAAATAAAACTACTATTAGTAACATATTCCTTCTTACTTTAGTAGAATTCTCTCACTTCCTATCTCGGAAGAATCAACAAACAACCTCTAATAATAAAGAATATAATATATGAGGAGACTCATTCAAGGTGGAACTATCGTCAATGAAGGGCGAAGCTTTATTGGTTCGCTCATCATAGAGGACGATTGTATCATAGAGATTATAGAAAACAACGAAACACCCCGTGGAGAATTTGACGAAATCGTCAACGCCACGGGGTGCTTTGTACTACCTGGTGTTATTGATGATCATGTTCACTTTCGTGAGCCGGGACTAACGGAAAAGGCAGATATTGAAAGTGAAAGTCGTGCTGCTGCATATGGTGGTGTCACCTCTTATTTTGAGATGCCAAACACTAATCCACAGACAACAACATTAGAAGCTTTACAAGATAAGTGGGAACGAGCAAAGTACTCAAGTCATGTTAACTATAGCTTCTTTATTGGGGCTACAAATACAAATCAGACACTATTCCCTCAATTGGATATCCACACTATTCCTGGAATAAAACTCTTTATGGGAGCCTCAACTGGGAATATGCTTGTTGATCGACGAGAAGCATTAGAAATGACTTTCTGTACTGCTGCAGAATTGAATCTGCCAGTGATGACACACTGTGAGGATTCTGGTATTATCAACGAGAATATGAAAGTTGCCAAAGAACAATTTGGCGACGACCCAGATATTACACATCATTGGGAAATACGCAGTGCTGAGGCATGCTGGGCTTCCTCGCTCTTAGCTGTGGAATTGGCACGAAAGTACAAAACACAACTGCATATTGCTCATATCTCTACAGCAAAAGAATTGGCATTAGCTAATCTACCTGAAGATGAAGGAAGGATTACTTTAGAAGCTGTTATTGCACATATTGCTTTCTCTAACGAAGATTATCTTACAAAGAAGGCACTTATTAAATGCAATCCTTCAGTCAAGACGGTAGCTGATAGAGATGCTATTCGTCAGGCACTCACGGATGGACGTATTACAGTCATTGGTACTGATCATGCTCCTCACCTATGGGCACAGAAGCAAGGTGGCTGTTCTAAGGCTGCATCAGGAATGCCAATGGTTCAATTCTCACTCGTCACTATGCTTGAGTTCGTTAACAAAGGTGTTCTTACAATAGAACAGATGGTTAACCTAATGTCACACGCACCAGCTCGTCTTTTCCGTATTGATAAACGAGGTTTCCTACGCAAAGGCTATAAAGCCGATATTACTATCGTTGCACCAGACCAGCCATGGACAGTGAACGAAGATTGTATTCAGAGTAAATGCAAGTGGAGTCCAATGATGGGACACACCTATCAATGGCGTGTCTTACATACCTTCTGTAATGGAAACCACCTGTTAAATAAGGAAGAGTTTGATAACACCATACATGGTGAAAGGATTACTTTTCGAAATGATAACTAAGTCATAATGATCGAAAATAAAGTAGATAACAAAAATAAGATAATAACATACAATATCAGCGAAATAGTTCCCTATATCAACTGGGCATACTTCTTTTATGCTTGGTCAATGAATGGTAAGGCTAAAGATGCACAACTGGAACTGCGTTCAGAAGCTGAGAAATTATTGGCTGACATGGAAGGGAGATATCACACACGTGCTGTCTTTGCACTATGTGAAGCCAATAGTGAAGGCGATGATATCATTGTCAATGGCACACGTGTTCCAATGTTGCGCCAGCAGAAAGTTATTCCAGGCAAACCAAACCTCTGTTTGGCAGATTTCATACGCCCAGCCTCTTCAGGCATCAAAGATACAATTGGACTCTTTGCTACTTCTGTTGATGCTGCATTTACAAGCAACAATGAGGGAGATCCCTACCAACGTATGCTTTCGCAGACCTTAGCTGACCGATTAGCTGAGGCTACAGCTGAGAAGTTTCACGAGGATGTACGCAAGAAGTATTGGGGGTATGCAACTAATGAGCAACTGACTATAAAAGATCTTCTTGCAGAGAGATATCAAGGCATACGTCCAGCTGTGGGCTATCCATCCATCCCTGACACAAGTATGAATTTTCTTTTATACGAACTATTGGATATGAAGGGGATTGGTATCAACCTTACAGAAAGTGGAATGATGGTACCGCATGCCAGTGTATCGGGCTTTATGTTTGCACATCCTCAAAGCCGATATTTCGACTTAGGAAAGATTGATGACGAACAATTAGAAGATTATGCACATCGTCGTAATAAGCCTGTTGAAGAGCTAAGGAAGTATCTTGCTTCTACCCTATTGAAGAAATGATAGCCAGAATCGTTATATATCTTATATTAATAATTGTGCTGTCTGACCTCTATATAGACATGCACTATTTCCGCAAACGTTACCCCATCGCTTGGTGGCAACGCCTATTATGGTGGTTACCTTCTATCGGTATGGTCATCTATACCTGTGCTATGGCTTCCATACGTGACTTTGCGCCTAACAACCTCACTTGGCTGAATACATATATATTCCTTCTCGGTTTACTTGTGGGTCCTAAGGCTATCTTCGCACTCATCTCCTTCTTGGGTTCAATCATCCGGAAATATATCATCCGCACAAATCGAAACTGGGGACATTATTTAGGTATACTCCTTGCTTGTTTTGCCGTTGGATCATTTATATACGGGCTCACATATGGGGTTTCTAACATACAAGTAAAACATGTAGACCTCTATTTCAAGGATTTACCGAAGTCATTTGATGGCTATCGAATTGTGCATGTATCTGACTTACACCTCGGTACCTTCAATGGCTGGCGCAGTAAGATTCTGAAAGCAGAGATGGATAGCATTGAGAAGCAAAAAGCTAACCTCATTTGCTTTACTGGTGATTTGCAGAATATACGCCCTGAAGAGGTTGAGAAAATGGCTTCACTAATCCGTCAGCCTATGAAAGGGACTATCTCTGTCTTAGGAAACCATGACTATACTGAATACATCAAAGGTGATGCTAAAGAAAAGGCTGCAGAGGAAGCACGCTTGATAAAAGCAGAAGAAGAAATCTTAAAATGGACTCTTCTACGCAATCAGAATACTCGTATTACATCACCAGCAAAGGAGTCTGTCTATGTTTGTGGCACAGAAAACGACGGAAGACCACCATTCCCGAACTATTCCAACTATAGGAAAGCGATGCAAGGAGTAGAACCTAATTCGTTTGTGATTATGTTACAACATGATCCATCAGCCTGGAAACGTTCTATTGTTCCTAAAACCCCAGCACAGCTTACATTAAGCGGACATACACACGGCGGACAGATGCAAATCTTTGGATGGCGACCAACAAGTATCCGCCAACAGGAGGATTATGGACTTTATGAACAAAACGGACGCTATCTATATATTACAGCTGGATTGGGTGGACTGGTACCCTTCCGCCTCAATATGCCTAACGAAATAGCGGTGATAACATTACATGTTAAGAAATAAAATTAAAAAGGATACATCTATGAGTAATACTGCAACACAACAACAAAGGCAATCCTCAATAGCTATGCTGGTTATTACATTCTTGTATAGGATTTACATGCTATTCATCGCTTTCCCACTCTTCCTCTTTGCGTCTGTTCTAACAGCATTAACAACAACTATTGGCTGTCAAATCGGTAATGGACATTTCTGGGGATACTACCCAGGGAAATGGTGGTCGTGGTTTACCATCCGAATACTCTTTCTTCCTGTAAAGATTGAAGGACGTGAGAATCTTGATCCAAAGCAAAGCTATGTCTTTGTAAGCAATCATCAAGGTGCTTTCGATATCTTTCTAATTTACGGTTTTCTCGGTCGTAATTTCAAGTGGATGATGAAAAAAGCTATCCGTAAGATACCTTTGGTAGGATTAGCATGCGAGAAAGCACATCATATTTTTGTGGATAAGAGTGGTGCAAGTAAAATCAAAAAAACATACGACACTGCACGTGAAACCCTTCATGAAGGAATGTCTGTCGTCGTATTCCCAGAAGGTGCACGTAGTTTTACTGGTCACATGGGTAAGTTCCGTCGTGGAGCTTTCATGTTAGCTGATGAGCTTCAGCTACCAGTATGTCCACTTACCATCAATGGTTCCTTTGACGTAATGCCTCGTACTAAGGACTGGCATTTTCCTGTATGGCATCGACTGAGTCTCACCATTCACAAACCAATTTTCCCAAAAGGGAAAGGTACTGAATTCGAGAAGGAAACACTAAATGAAGCATACGATTCTGTTATGGCTGGTCTTTCTCCCGAATACCAAGGTTTCGTAGAGAACCCAGACCAATAAAAATAGACAAAAACTTGTTAGTATCATATTTTTATACTACATTTGTCCTATCAGTATAAAAGAATCATTATGAGTAAACAAACGATTGATACATATAAACTAACGGGCGCTGAAGAGCCTTCTGACGAGGTACTTTCACAACTTATGCGTGAGGCTGCTGCAATAGCTAAGAAAAGAGACGAGAAAGCTCACCAACAACTATTCTCTCAACTTCGTAAAGAAGCTGCCAAAAGATTAAAGGAATGGAATAATAAAAATATTTCCAACCCAATGACTTCTCTATGATAAATGAAAATCATCGCCCAGTTCTTATAGTTATTGCTGGACCTAATGGGTCTGGTAAGACGACTATTACCTCTCGAATTCTACATCATGAATGGATGGAGAATGCTATATACATTAATCCAGATATTATAGCACAAGAGAAATTTGGCGATTGGAATTCTCATGAGGCTATTATGAAGGCTGTTGATTATTCTGAACGCTTAAGAGAAGAGTGTCTAGAGAAGAAATAAAGCATTATATTTGAAACCGTTTTATCAGTTGAATCTAAGATAGATTACATAAAACGAGCAAAAGATGCAGTTTTTTTTATACGCTTATTCTTTGTTTCAACAGGTTCTCCTACAATTAATGCTTCAAGAATAGCTAAACGAGTTTTGGAAGGTGGACACGATGTTCCCATTACCAAAATTATATCACGATACAATCGTTCAATTATAAATTGTGCTATTGCATCAAAAATTGCTGACAGAACATACGTTTACGACAATTCTATCAATAATGAGGATGCTAAATTACTTTTCCGTATGTCTGAAGGAGAGGTAATAAAGCAATACACTTGCGAGATACCCGAATGGGCAGAAACAATTTACTATCAAGGAAACATTTAAATGTTGAAACTGCCTGATATTTTTGTTACTTTCAGGTAAAAATACTACTTTTGCAAAAAACAAAAATCTATGACAAGCGATAGCATTGTAATTATACCGACATACAACGA
>ERZ772974.2731-NODE-2731-length-10663-cov-3.386972_pt1 | contig 10663 bp, 20 predicted proteins | sample MGYA00580671_ERZ772974 | MGnify/ENA primary metagenome ERZ772974 (study PRJEB29015, sample SAMEA2738065) | human oral metagenome | biome: human oral; feature: human-associated habitat; material: saliva | place: China | collected 2218 ... | reverse complement strand
GTCGTTGCTGTTGGCTTGGATTTTGGCAATCAAATACGGCTGGGCGTAGCGCGTAATGAATTGTGCCGCATAGATAAAGCCTTTTTTACGCAACGCGACGGGCGCATAAAGCCGCGCCGCCGCCATTTCGCCCGCAGGATTGGTTGATGTCGCACGATGGGCAATAAAGAGATACAGGACATCCGTATTGCAAGCCTCCTCGCCGCCGGTACCGCGATACACCAGCGAGCCGTCGCGGTAGGGGATACAATTCGCCGCTTTTGTTGCTGATGTGTTTAATCGTCAAAAAGCCATCGGATTCGGGCTGATAGACATAGCGACCCACACCGTATCCGCCCAGACGCGCCGTCAGGACGATTTCGGCAAGCGCGGGCAGGTGGCGTTTAAGCGTTTTCCACAGGCGGTCTTTATCCTCGTCGCTCAAATCCTCGCCGTAAATCCGCCAAGGTTTGTTGAGCATGGCCGCGTGCAAATCCTCCAAACAGGCGGCGACCTCATCGTCGCCCGATACCGCGTCCAACGCTTGCTGTCTGTCCACGCCGAGGCGAGATAGTAGAGAGTCCGTGCCTTCCATATTAGAAAACAGGCTTTCCAACGCGTCTTCAGTCGCGCTCGTCAATGTCTTGATGGCTGTTTTTCGTGTTGCGCTTTTAATCAAACCGAACATATTTTTTACTCCGAAAGGCCGTCTGAAAATAGTTTCAGACGACCTTAAAATCACATTTCCAACATCGGCACAGGCAAATCAATCGCACGCGCTCTGTTTGACACATTGCCCGTCGTTGCCGCCATCCACAGCATATGCAACGCATCGGGTCCATCGTCGTGGTCGGCTTTTGGAAAGTGGCGCAACTGGCTGATTAAGGTCTTTTGGTCGGGGTTGAGCAAAATCAGCCCGTTTGCCATGTGCGGCTGCAAGGTCTCAATCCGCAACATCTTGTCCGAAGACGGCTTGATACCGCGCACCGGGATATGCACACCCGAACGCGCCCCGCGCTTAATCAGCTCATCCTTGAGAAACTCTTGGAATTGCACCGTCTCCACCACCCACAAAACAGGCTTGACCCGCGCCTCTTTTTGGATGCGGATCACGTCTTCGATAATCAAATCGGGCAGGCGTTTTTTGACTTGGGCGACGGTTACAAACAGACGGCCTGTTGATTTCTGATAACCGCCGACCAAAATCGCCGACGGGTCGCGCCCCGCGCCCGCTTTGCCCAATGACGGGTCGAGCGCGCCGTAGTACACCAAATCGTCAGGGAGTTCCGACCAGTATTTGATGTTTTCGGCAAACGGCGCATCTTCGCCGCTGACCGGGTCGTTTTGGTATTCGCTGTCAAACGTTGCATGACCGTCGCGAGCGCGGATTTTCATCAGTGCCAACACGCCACGAGCCGCCCAGCTTGTTTGCGCGCCGCGCTCCATCTCGTCTTTGTTTGCCTGATAAAACGCCTCGGCCACCGTCTCGCCGTCGTTTCGGAAAAGTTCCTCCCAGCGGTCCCACAAATCCATGCGGTCGGGCCAGCGTTTCATCGCCTTAAACTTAATACCGCGCCAAAACGGGTTATTCAAAGTGCGGTTAAGTACGCTGTCGTAATGCAAAATCGTGCCGATATAGATCACATCGTATTTCTGGCCGACACCTCCGAGTGGCAATACCGTTTTAGTCAGCCACGCATTGAGCTTGTCGCGCTGTTCGGGGTTGCGGACTTGCTCGTCATTCTCGATATCGTCCAAAACAGTTAAGTCAGGACGGTAAGGGCCGTGACGCAAACCGCGCAGCTTTTTACCGCTACCGGCCACTTGGACTTTAACGTCATTGGCCGTCACAATCGTACCGGCCTGCCATACACGGCCTTGCCCGCATACTTCCGGAAAGTCGGTTTTCAAGCGTGGATTAAACTCAAGTTCTGCCTTAATGGCCTCCAGCATCGGATATGCCTGGTCGATACTGTCCATCACAATAACAGCATAATGTTTTTGGCCGGTCACAATACACCACAGCGTAAACAACTGAGTAACCTGCGTCGATTTACCCTCGCCGCGCGGCGCACCCACCGCCTCATTTTCCCCTTTAGGGGAGCGGATAATCTCCGGTAGACGGCTGAATAAGAACTCATGCAGTTCGGATTTTTCAGGGGAGCGGATATAATGCGGAAAGTAGGTGTTGACGAAATACTCGTAACCGCCTACCGGGTCAAACACCTTGGCACGGCGTGCAGCAATAGCCTTGGGCGATGCATCGAAGCCGTCCACTTCCGCTTCGATGACTTGGCGCAAACTGGCGGCCAGTTCGGCAAGGGATTTTAGGAATTCTTTAGTTTTCATGCACTTAAAAAGTTTTAATCAATTTTTCGGCAATCCAGCGTGAGACCGGCGGACAGACGGCATTTCCCGCAGCTTGAGCCTCCGCAATGTTGGCCTCATCCATTCCGAGGCAAAGCCCATCATCGTTAGACGCTCTTTGCCGCTCAACCATCGCACCCCGTCCGTTGGGCGTAACGAGAATATTTGCGCCTGAGCGGTCAATGGCTCCCTTGGAAATCCCTCTAAGCAAAGTACCATGTGGCTTTTGTAGCCCATACGTCTCAACCGCGCGAGGTAAGACTCCAATTGAGCCGGCGTCAGCCATAAACTCATAGGGGGGGTACTCTCCCAAGCCAGCGACCAAGAAAACCCGACGGCGTGCCGTGGGGACTCCGAAATATGCTGCATTAAGCACGCGCCAGTATCCCACATACCCGCATTCGGCAAGGGACTGGATGACTGTTTGAAAGTCTTCGCCATTGTTGCTATTGAGCAAACCTGTAACGTTTTCAAGGACAATCCAGCGGGGTTTAAGCTGGTCGACAATACGCATTGCGTCATAAAATAAACCTGTTCTTTCCCCGGCAAGCCCTTTACGCTTACCGGCTATTGATACATCCTGACATGGGAATCCGCCAATAATCACATCTACCGGCCATAATTCTGACAATACCGTTCTGACATCCTCAAACTGTTTTGCGTGCGGGAAGCGGTCGGCCAAAACTGCACGGGGTACAGGATTAATCTCCACTTGCCAAGCAGTATCAAACCCAGCCTGTTCAAATCCCAAATCAAACCCGCCAATACCTGCAAAAAGGCTTCCAACGGTAGGTTTTTGTTTATCCAAACTTCTTCTCCACTTCCGCCCCAAACGGCTCCAATACCTCCACAAAGGCAGGCAAATGTTTGGGGTGTTTTTCTTGCACAAACGCCATCAAGAACTCAATCAATTCCAAAGCCGTCGCCAGTTTTGACGTTTCCGGCATCACACGCGCATTGGCGGATACGGTTTTGGTAAACGCATCGGCCAGGCTGGCCAACAGCTTGGCACGGTCGGACGGCGGCAAATCTTCGGTGCTCGAATCCTGCAGCATCGTCATCGTGCTGTTGTACTGCACCATAAAACCGGCCAACATCGCACGGCTCAAATCCTCAATACCGCCGCCGGCCAAAGTGTAGGCGGCGCGCATTTTATCCCAGTCGTCGCCTTTTTCCTTATCCGCACGTTTCCACGCACGCGCAGTGGCCTGCGGGATTTCGCACATCAAGGCCGCCGTTTCCAAAGTTTGCTCGCCGCTCACATAGAGCCGGCGTAACTTTTCACGGATTTCTTGCGGGTGAGCCATAATTACAGTCCCATTTTCGCTTTAAGCAATTCCCAGCCGACCGTAATCACACCGCCGCCGAGTGCGCCGAATGTAATGGCCGTGCGTTTCGTGTCTTGGCGGATTTGCGCAATTTCCGCCTGCATTTCTTTCTGATTTTTCAGAGTTTGATCAGTTTTGTTTTCAATACGCGCCAAGGCTTCCAAAATTGGGTCTTTCATGATTTGTCCGCTTTCCTGTCCAGTTTTTCGTTTACTTTTTCCAACTTGTTTTCGATGCGTCCCAAAGAAGCTGCGATATTGTCGCGGTCTGCCTTGGCATCTTGCTTGGTGTGATAAGAGAGCTTGACCGCGTGCAGCTCCTCTTTAAGGTCGTCGATACGCTTGTCCGCTTCTTTCAGACGGCCTGAAATGCCGTTGACCCAAAACCAAAACGCCGCCGTCGCAATCGGCCACAAGGTTTTAAAACCAAATTCAAAGTCCATTTAAAACCCCTTAAAACGGCACATCGCCGAATACGATACGTACCGCATAGCCTTCGGGATGACGACTCGCCGCCTCGACCTTTTGGCCGTCAAAAAAGACTGAGTAATATTTCCGTAAAATACCAATCACATCAGCAGGAGCGGTCGCGGAAAACTCCACACAAAAGGTCGTCTGAAAATCCTTATCCATACGCACTGCGTACTCAATGCCTGCCTTATCCAATAGGTCGGAAACATGAATGACAAACGGCTCTTGCTCGCGTGCGCAGCTCAATCCCAGCTCTAAATCCGCATGGCGGCAGGCGACCGTGCGTTGTACCAACTCACGATAAGTCGTCATCGTGTGCCCTCCGAACCGTCAACTGCCGCTTGACTGTTGACCCAGTCGCGCCAAGCCTGATTTTGATTTTCCAGTTCGGCAACATAGCCGCCAAACTCAGCGGCGTGTTCCAACAGCGTTGCCGTCTTGCCGTCTTTCGGCGGATTCGGGCGCACCGGCGCGACCATCAACGCGGCAGGCGGTGTCGGCATGACCGCCTTTTCGACAACCTTAATTTCCGTAGCCGAGGGCGCGGTTGTAGAGCTGCAGGCCGTTAGAGCCAAGGCCGTCAATACAACCGCCGCCTGCTTTTTGGCGGTCTTGAGTAAGCGCATTTTCGATTTCCTTTTTGTTTTGCGTTTTCAGGCGGCTTACTTCCGCCTGCTTTTGTGCCAAAGCCACACCGACGGCGTGCGCCTTGGCTTCAGATTTTTTAGCTTCCGCACGCGACTGTTCCAATTCGCGTGCATAGTTTTGAGCCGACAACAGCAGGGCTTGCGCCTTATCGTGCTCCATCTTGTCGATGACCGCCTGCTGTTTGGCAAAGGCTGCCTTGTAGCCTTGATGGTGCGACACCGCCAAACCCGTGCCGACAAGCGCGATGATGGCAATCGGTTGCCAGTTATTCGCCAGCAGTTTCACGAGATTCATTCTCGACCTCCTGACGTTTCACGCTGACCAGAGAGCGCGCCACCGCATAGCCGCCGACAATGCCCAAATACACCGCCCAAATTTCCGCCGACGGGTCGGGCAACATCACAAACTTAAACGTCCCAGCCGCGCAGGCAACGTTTGCCCACAGTTTCGAGTGCGACACATTGCCTGTCGCCGGGTTTTTAAAAATATCCAAAATACGCATTGCTATTCCACACTTTTGGTTTGCAGGTGCCGTTTCAGCATTTCCTGATAATTGGCCAGTTCGCCCTCCGCAAATTCAAACGCCGCTAAATCAGCCCGTTCGCTTGCCTCACGGCTTTTGCTCGACCACAGCTCAATCATCTTTTCGTAAAACTCAACCTGTCCCATGATTAACGACGATTCTTGCGTTTACGCGCCGCACGTTTCGCAGCCGCCACACCCGACTTACCCAGGCGCATAGACGGATGTTGTTTCAAATAGCCAATACTGGCAGGCTTAATCTCAAATTCAGGCATCTGCGGTTTCAAGACAGACAGAGCCAAAGCAATCAAAGACTTTTTCATACTTTCGCCGCTCCCAATTCGCTTGCAATCGCGTCCGCAATCGCGCGGCAGATGCCCCATTTAGTAGTCTTAAACAAGGCCAAATCAGTGTCGTTACTGATAAAAAACGGCTCAAACACAATGCCGCCGGCTTGTGCATAAGCCAGGCGCGAATGCTGGCCCGCATTGTCTGGTTTAAAGCCGTCTTCGCCGCGTAGTTTCCAGCCGGTTTTCTTGGCAACAGCTTTGCTCAACACCTGACACCAGCGTTTGTTTTTGACGGTACTCAACGCCTCAATGCCCGTAGCTGCTTTACTGGCCGCCGCGTTGGTATGGAACTCAATCGCCACATCCGAGCCGCGAATCAGCTTTACAGCTTCGCGCAGCGGCATATTGCCTTTGCCTTCGCCGTCGGTGCGTACGGTCAAGCCGTAATCGTTACGCAGGATTGAAGCCACGATGTTGCGCATATCCTGCGCCAAGTCCGCCTCACGGTCGGAGCCGTTGCACGCGCCCGGGTCGGTGTTGCTGTGGCCTGCGGTTAAAGTTACAGTTTTGCCCATTAGCATCTCCAAAGTTAAATCACGATTTATTTTCAAAACCTTATTTAACCTTTTCAGACGGCATAAGACGGTCGGCACAAATGCACTTACTATCCCGCAAACAAAAAAAGCCCCGCATAAAGCAGGGCAAAGGTCCACTCACAAGAAACACACAACACAATCAAGCTGCAAATAAATCCGTCTGCGCTCTTGCCGCCGCCTCGCGGTCGGCCTCTTTCAAAATGTAACGGATATTTCGCGTAGAAAGCCGATGAGCCAACACCAGCTCGCGCACAATAACCAAATCGCTCAAACCTTCCGCGCTCATCGCATCATACTGGCGGCGGATAAATCGGTTGCGAAGTTCGCGCATTGCATCCCAGCAACGCGGAATCGCCAAGAAAGGCTGACCGGCATAAGCGCGCTCCAATCGTCCCGCAGCATCTTCGCCGATGTCCTCGACCAGTTGTGCGTGTAAGATTCGGCTTTGGCGCGTATTGCGGCGGCGGTTGGATATCGGATAATTCGTTCCGCCCCATACCTTGACCATGTGAAATGTCGCCTCCAGCCCGATAACCGTAATCATCGCCACCACGCTCTGAGGCAGAAGATGTTTCACATCCTCAAAATCCTGCTCTGTCATTTCCCAACTTACACTCATTCCTATGCCTCCTTTTTCTTACGGTTCGCCGCAATCTGCAACGCCGCCACCAGCTTGTGCATATTGCCGTCAGACAACCATTCCACGCGGTCAACCTTAAACATCTTTTTCGCCGTACCGTGCGCATAATTCCAAGTCCAGCCGTTATCCAGCAACAGGGCTTCGATTTTGCGCATCATCGGGTCAGCGGAAGAGCGGCGGTTCGGTCGTTGCCCCGCCGTTTTTTTCGGCGTAAACCCATGTTGGCGCAAATCCTCGACCACGCGCTCCAGCTCAGGGATACTGCACTCGGTACACGACCGCTTGCCCGTCACACGCTCCAACACTGCGCGATAGGTACCGTCATCCAAGCCCAGCTCCTTTTGAGCAATCTTAATTTTTGCAATCAACGCCTGGCGCATTATTCCTCCAGTACAACATATAGTACAAATTAGCGCATATTATACCAATAAAATACAATATATAGTATTAAGTTATTATTTTTTTTAGGAATCAACAGACATAAAAAAGGCCGTCTGAATAATTCAGACAGCCAAAATTTCAAAACCTTAATTAGCGGCCACAAATACGTTTTGATTTACTAATACTGCCGTCTTGGCATACAAACTTATCTCCCGCACAATGCGACACACCGCCTTTTTTACCCGAACAAGGCTGACGGCCCTTAGCTTGTACAGTTAAAGGCATCGACACCAAAGCCAAAGTTACGCAGGCAATTAATAGTTTCTTCATGATTTATCCTCATATGATATAGTCAAAATGTTGTTTGATTATACGCAATATGACTACAAACAAAAAGGCCGTCTGAAACAGGTTTTAAACCCCATTTCAGACGGCCTTTAATCAAGCTTTAAAAATCCCAGCCTTCAGAATCCATCCCAACCCTCCATCATTCTTGCCAACCTCCCAGTAAATCCACCAGCTCACCAAGAATCGCACTCAGTGCGGCCGCCATCAGTAGCTGTGTGGCATAAGCCATACTTTCCGCATCATCGCAGCTGCCTTCAGCTTCTTCCTGCACAACGTCCAGCCATTGGATACGTTTTAGTGTTAAATCCTGTGTTAGGATAAATGCCACGCGGTCATTCCATACCAAGCCAAGTTCGGTTACAGTCATGCCGTTTTTGGCGTGTTGTACCACATCTTCGGCGGTAAGGTCTTTGCGGCTGATTTTAACTTTGGGAGCAACATCGCCCGCTCCGACCAGGGTAACGTCAAAATCCAGCATGAACCGACCTTGAGCTTCGCCCTGCAACAGCCAGTTGGTCATCAATGCTGACGGCGATTGACGGGTGAGAGGCTGTTGAGCAGGCAGGCCGCCAAGGGCTTCGCGCAACTTGGTCAACAGGTTTTCGGCCTTGCGGCGATTTGCCGTATCAACGAATAACCACTCGCCAGCAAATAAACCATAAGTGCGGCTGCTTTTAATCAACGCTTTAGGCAGCAGGTCGTCGATAATTGTTTCGCGTAATTCCTGCTTTTCTTTACGACCAACATTTCGTCCTTCATTGGCTTGGATTTTAATAATCTGTTCGTCCAATTTATATTTGATGGCCTCACTGGGTAATACTTTTTCTTCTCGCTTCAGGGCGATAAGCATAGTCTTTTCCGCTCCAAACACCGCTGTGTCAGAAAATGCGGTCGGGTGGGTAAAGCCCTCGGAAAACCAGTCCAAGCCCTGTGGTTCGGTAAACCAACTATTTCCAAGAGATTCATCTAAATAGCGTTTTTCGGGCAATTCAAACACACGGAATGGAGTAACTTGTTTAAACCACATATCTAATCCTTTTTCAAAAATGGCGGGTTGTTTCCCGCCGTGGGTCAGCTTGCTTTAATCATCCTTTTTGCGGTCTCAAACTCAACCGCATCCATCAATTTCTTGATGTTGTAAGCCGTCATCTGCGCCATCGTCAGTTCGCCTTGCGGCTCCAAATCGCCGTCATAACTGATGGTCACGCCGTTCAAGCCGTTTACTGGCATCTCGTCTTTTATCGTAATAACAATTTTTGCCATCACACCAACTCCTGCTCAGTCGGCTCAATCACAAAATCCTCAAGCCCCGACACAATCTTAATCCCCGGTACTTGGCCGTCTGAAAAACGCTCTTTTTGATTCAGGATGGCGTCTTTGTCGATTTCCTTTTTTGTGCGGACAAACTCGGAAAAGGCGGATTTCTCCGAGAGCCACGCCAAGACGGCGGCCACGCCCGTTACCTTGACGGATGGCGGACGGATGCGCCATTTAATCAGGCCTGTAGTAAAGTCCACGGTTTTGGTTTTACCGTTTTCCGTCAGCTCGTCCTTATGTGCCTCGCAGTATGCGGCCACACGTTCGGTCAGACTCATGATTTCGGCACACATCGGCGCGGCTTTGGCGGCATATTCTTCTTCGATGACCGCTTTTTTGTCTCCGGCTTCGGTTTCCAGGCGTTTGACTTCGCGCTGCAAGTCGCCGATTTGGCGGATAAATGCGGTAACTTCCGCTTTGTCTTGTGCCGCTTCGATAGCGGGTTGTTTGATTCGGGTTTTAGCCATTTTCTCTTTCCTTTCAGGTTGGGTTTAACATTTCGGCTTGCTCAAGCCTTGTTCGCGTTCGCGCTTGGCAAGTGCTTCAACTTTCGCGCGGTTTCTCAAAATCTGCTCGGAGGCGGTTTCAGCCGGAGGCGGTATCAGTGACTTGCCTTTTAATACCTCTTTAATCGCGCCATGTATGCGGTTTAAAGCTGATTTCCCTTTCGCTTTTTCCTCCGCCGTGGGGTGGTAGTGGTGTTCCAGCTTCAACGACTCCGGTGGCGGCGGAATCTTGTCTAAAAAGTCTTTGGGCGAAGGCCAGCGACTCATTTCACTAGCCAGCACCATAAAGGCCGTCTGAAAGCGCGGTACATCTCGCGCTTCGTCCCACGCCCGGCCGTGCGCCAATACACGGCTCCATGTTTGCGCAGTAGCGGCCACAGTGTCGGCAGCTGGCGAACCGCTCAGACGCAGGGTCAAAAGCATGGTCAGGCCGTCGATCATGGCGTTATGCAGTTGGGTAGGCAGTTCTTTCATTTCTTCAGTCCTTGCAGCGATGCGGCTGCGGTCAGGGTTTGGCTGGGGTTGGCCGGCAGTGCGGCGCGGCGGCTGGGTTGGTTTACCGTCTGTTGCCCTGCGCTTGGCTGGCCGACCCAGCCTGCAAGGATTTCATACAGGTAGCCGTGCGACTTCAGCGGCGTTTTCAGACGGCCTTGGTCGCGTGCGTTGACCGTCTCGTTAAAGCCGTGAATCCAAGCCTCGGCAGGGGCAGGGAAACAAACCCCGTCGCGTGTCACCTCCTGCGCCTTAATCATCGGCAGCAACTCATTCAGTAGTTTCGCGGTACGCGCCCAAGAGAGCTGGGACTTGGCAGGGCGGAATAAACCGATATACCGTATCGCCGCTTTCCCGATATCAGCATCAAGTTCCAGCAATATCTTCAGCACTTCGGCTGCTTCGGCGTCGCTGACCAAGCTATCCAAGCTGTTGGCCGCCCCGCAGTTAGGACAACGGCAAATCATGATTCAATCTCCCAAATATCGCGGCGGCGAATAACTTTTTCGGTTTTAACTTTCCGTCGTATCCATTGGCCGCAGTATTCGCAGCACCGGCTGTTTTTATTAATTTCGCGCCATTTGTGCGCAAATTCATTAATGGCACAGCCTCCGATACGCTGGTAATCACTCCATTTGACTTCTTCAATGACTTTCCCGCCCGGTTTAAATGCATAAATCTCTACCTTTTCGCCAGATGAAAAACCAATTGGAGCACCGATAAACCATCCGACAGTGTCATGCCACCCGATACGCCAAATACCCAGTGTGTCAAATTTG
>ERZ772974.2729-NODE-2729-length-10672-cov-3.946689_pt1 | contig 10672 bp, 6 predicted proteins | sample MGYA00580671_ERZ772974 | MGnify/ENA primary metagenome ERZ772974 (study PRJEB29015, sample SAMEA2738065) | human oral metagenome | biome: human oral; feature: human-associated habitat; material: saliva | place: China | collected 2218 ... | reverse complement strand
TTTGCCTATCTGCATACCGAGGATCGTGCCCTCGATAGCCGCATCCTGCTCCCCCGAGAGGCGTTGGCAGGGGCTAAAAACAACGATAAGGCCATTGTCCGAATTGTGCATTGGGGGCCACGAGAGCCCGAGCCTACGGGTGAAGTGGTAGAGGTCTTGGGAGCAGCCGGGGACAACAATACCGAGATGCACGCTATCCTGGCGGAGTACGATCTTCCCTATTCCTACCCCGAAGAGGCTGAGGAGGCTGCGCGTCAGATCCCCTCAGAGATCCCCAGTGAGGAGATGGCAAAGAGGGAGGATTTTAGAGAAGTCTTCACGCTTACCATAGACCCTGCCGATGCCAAAGACTTTGACGACGCCCTCTCGTGGCGTAAGTTGGAGGGCAGCCTTGTGGAGGTAGGTGTGCATATTGCGGACGTAAGCTACTATGTAACCCCGGGGAGCGTGATTGACAAGGAGGCTTATGAGCGAGCTACAAGTATCTATCTTGTAGACCGTACGATCCCCATGTTGCCGGAGCGGCTTTGTAACGATTTGTGTAGCCTTCGCCCCAACGAGGTGCGCCTTGCCTTCTCGTGTGTGTTCGTACTTAACGAAGCGGCTGAGGTACAGTCGTATCGTATTGGGCGTACCATCATAGAGAGCAACCGACGCTATGCCTACGAGGAGGCGCAGCAAGTGATTGACACGAAGGAGGGCGACGATGCCGAGGTTATCCTCTCGCTACATAGTCTCGCTCAGCTCCTTCGGAAGCGCCGCTTTGCCCAAGGGGCGATCAACTTCTCGAGTCAGGAGGTGCAGTTTGTACTCGATGCTGAGGGGCGTCCTGTAGATGTAATGGCTCGCCCTCATGGCACAGCCAACGAACTTATTGAGGAGTTTATGCTCCTTGCCAATAGGACGGTCGCTACCGAGTTTGGCAAAAAGCAACGCAATAGTAATGGGGACGCCAAGACCTTTATATACCGCATCCACGACCTCCCTGATGGGGATAAACTGAATCAGATGGGGGCGTTTATTCGACGCTTTGGCTACCAGTTCAAAAACGTGACCGAGGCTAGTGCCATTAGCAAGAACCTCAATGCCGTGATCGAGGCCTCGCAAGATAAGCCCGAGGCAACACTCATCCAAACCATGGCTGTACGCACGATGGCTCGAGCTGAGTACAGTACAGAAAATATCGGTCACTACGGGCTGGCTTTTGAGTATTACACTCATTTTACTTCGCCTATCCGCCGTTATCCCGACCTTTTGGTGCATCGTCTTGTTGCCCGCTATATGGCAGGCGAGGGCAGTGTGCCGCAAGCCGAGTACGAGGCGTACGCCCAACATTGTAGCGATCAGGAGCAAGTGGCTGCCAAAGCCGAGCGAGACTCCGTGCGTTACAAGCAGGTAGAGTATATGAGTACGCGCCTAGGCAAAGTGTTTGACGGGGTTATCTCCAATGTGGCGGAGTGGGGGTTCTATGTGGAACTAACCCATTCGCATTGTGAGGGGTTGGTGCCAATGCGACTTCTTAATGACGACTTCTACGACTACGACGAGAAGAATTTTGCCCTTGTGGGTCGGCGGTATAGACGTAAGTTTACCCTGGGAGATACGGTGCGCGTGCGTGCCATCCATAGCGACTTTGAGCGTCGGCAAATCGATTTTGAATTGGTAGATTAGCCCCCTTTCACTCTATATGATTACCCTATTAGGGATGCTACCCGAGGAGCTTACCGGCCTTGCCCTCTCCATTGGGATGCCCAAGTTTGCAGGGCGACAGTTGGCAGATTGGATCTACAACAAACGCGTCACATCCTTTGACGAAATGACCAATATCTCCCTTCGCCATCGGGCTCTGCTGCAAGAGAAAGCAACGATAGGGCGAAAGGCACCCGTAGCACGAGCCGACTCCAAAGACGGTACGCGCAAGTTCCTCTTTGCCGTGGGGGATGGGGCGCAGTACGTCGAGAGTGTTTACATCCCCGAGGGGGATCGGGCTACGCTGTGCGTCTCCTCCCAAATCGGATGCAAGATGGATTGCCTCTTTTGTATGACCGGGAAGCAGGGATTCAAGGGCAACCTTACCCCTACCGAGATTGTAAATCAAATCCTCTCCATACCCGATAGTGACAAGCTTACCAATATCGTTTATATGGGAATGGGGGAGCCGCTTGACAATGTGGAGGCTGTACTCAAGAGCATCGCTTGCCTTACGCATCCCTCGGGGTTGGCCATGAGCCCCAAGAGAATCACGCTATCTTCGATCGGTCTCGAGCCGGGGCTCTCTAAGTTCTTGGAGCAATGCTCTTGTCATCTTGCAATTAGTTTGCATAACGCCCTCCCCGAGGAGCGACTCTCAATGATGCCCATAGAGCGAGCTATGCCCATAGAGAAAACGATAGAGACCCTCAAGCGGTATAACTTCTCGGGGCAGCGTAGACTTACCTTTGAGTACATCGTTTTCGGGGGGCTTAACGACGATATCGCCCATGCCAAAGCACTCCTTCGTCTTGTCCGACCTCTCGAGTGTCACATCAATCTGATCCGCTACCATCGTATCCCCAATGTGGCTTTGCCCTCTTCCCAAGAGGAGCGAATGCAACGCTTTGCGGACTACCTCAATGGGGCGGGGGTGCCTACAACGATCCGAGCTTCGCGAGGGGAAGACATCGCCGCCGCCTGCGGAATGCTCTCTGCACAGCATCAGACATCTAAAGGGAATTGCCCTATCTCTGTATAAAAAATACTTATCTTTGTACGAGTTGACTGATACAAGAAATATGCAAGAAACTGGTTATGTGTATATCCTTACCAACCCTAGTTTTCGGGAGGATTGGGTGAAGATAGGCAAGAGCTCTCGTCCTGTCAATATCCGTTCTAAGGAACTGGATAATACAGCCGTTCCTCTCCCTTTTGAGATATATGCAACGATTCAATCTGTAAAGTACCATGAGATTGAGCATTTGGTACACAAAATGATTGATAGATTAACCCACTTGCGGATACGGCAGAATAGAGAGTTTTTTAATGTTCCCCCTCATGTTGCTCTAGATATCTTCCGTGATATTGCCAATACAATAGATGATGCAGAGATTGTGGAGTACAACAACAATAAACCCATACTTTCAGTTGAGGGTGGGCTTATTTCGCCTTCTCAGAAACCCGTTTTCAAAGGAGGGGCGAAGCTGCTCCCTAGCAGTACAGAACCGCGAAGCACGCGAGAGCGTTTTCGCTTTAGCCTTATTGGGATAGAAGTGGGTGAGTTGGTTCGTTTCGATGAAACAGGACTTATGGTTCGTGTTGTCAGTGACAATCAAGTAGAGCATGAGGGGAAAGTTTATAAGCTTTGCCCCTTTGTTAGAGCATTTTTACCCCTCGATAAGAGAACTCCGTCAGATCAATATCAAGGCTCTAAGTACTTCTCTTATCATGGTCGTGTTTTAGAGGACTTGCGAAAGGAGAAAGAGGAAAAAGAATCCGCATCAGCCAAGACTTGAGGAACGATCTAGCGTGAAAATACTCCACTTTTACACTAATTGATTAGTTTTGTTCTCATGAATTTGGCAAATGGTAATCATGCATAAGGCTTTACAGCAACTCGCCCTCTTGGTGGCATTCGTCGTTTTATGTCCTACGATGGCGTGGGCGCAGACCGATGTTGTACGTTACTCCGCTACCGAATACCAAGACCGAGGTGTTGTGTACTACTTGCCTAAGAGCCAGTTGGATATTGCTCTAAGGGTTGTAAAGACAACGGTAACTCCGGGAGAATTTTCGGAGTATGCCCCACTTCTTCTCGGGCAGAAAGTGGCTACCGAATTGACCATATCGTATGAGATTGAGTCGGCAGAAGTTCGTTCGTTGGGAGTCCCCGACGAAAACTATAGTTACGCCGTGGAGTTTAAGGCAGCACAGCCCTATAGCTATGTCGCTCTAACCAAAAATGGAATACTATCGGGTATCAACGGCTATTCTACGCCCCTACAAGAGGAGGTTGCATCTCCGCCGTTTGCCCCTAGGCAAGAGGGAGTAGATCCCTTGCTCCCTCGGGAGTTCGCTTTGGCTACTTCGCGTGCCAAGAAGGCTCAAATTGCCGCCAATCATCTTTTTTCTCTTCGAGAAGATCTCATGAGTCTGCTCTCGGGTAAGGCCGAGTTTGCCCCCCGTGAGGGAGACGCCTACACCTTAGCTGTTTCTCGCCTTGAGGGACAAATCGCAGCGGTGGAGCGTCTTTTTGTGGGGACAACGGCGAGAGAATCCCTTACGCAACACTACAAGGTGGAGCCGGAGGAGGAGATAAACCACCGCACCATCGCTCGCTTTTCTCCCGTCGTGGGTCTCCTGCCTGCAACGAGCCGAGAGGGAGAAGCGATTACCTTAGACCTAAAGGCAACGCGCCGAGCCCCTTTGCTCTCCCCTGAGGAGCTGGCAAAGCAGGAGCGGAAGTTGCATGGCATCATATATAACTTGCCGGGGAGTGCCACTGTTCGCCTCCAGAAGGGCTCTCGCCTCTTTGCCGAGGTGGAGGTGCCCATTACTCAGTTTGGCACACGAGTTTCGCTCGCCAATCAAATCCCGAAGAGCAAAGACAATATCTTTTCCATCCTCTTTGATACGGATACGGGGGCTTTGCTTGGTATCAATCCACTAGCAATGCCCATGCCATAGGGTACGCGTAAATACAAAATCATTAATCATATTAATTCCTAGTAACCAGTATGTTCAAAAATCATCCGAAAGGACTTGTAGCGGCAGCCCTTAGTAACATGGGGGAACGCTTTGGCTACTACATTATGAACGCAGTGCTACTGCTATTCCTCTGCTCCAAGTTTGGGTTGGACGACACCACGAGTGGTGTGATCTACTCTGTCTTCTACGCATTGATCTACATCCTCAGCCTTGTTGGGGGGATTGTTGCCGATAGAACGCAGAATTATAAGGCAACGATCATCTCAGGTCTTGCCGTTATGACGTTGGGGTATGTTTTGATCTCTATCCCCATCATGTCTACATCCGACAACATCAGCTGGCTGCTCCCCTTCACTTGCTTTGCTCTGTTGCTCATCGCTTTTGGTAATGGGCTCTTCAAGGGTAACCTGCAAGCCATCGTGGGTCAGATGTACGACGACTTGGAAACCGAGGCTGCCAAAGAGGGAGAAGAAGCGCTCCGTCTTGCTAAGGGTAAGCGCGACTCCGGATTCCAGATCTTCTACGTTTTCATCAACATCGGTGGTCTCATTGCTCCCTTTGTTGCCCCTCTTTTGAGAAGCTGGTGGCTCGGAGTTCATGGCTTGACTTACAACGCAAGTTTGCCCGAATTGTGCCATAAGTTTATCAATACCGGTGGCAACTTGGTAGGACAAGATTTGGACAATATCACTAAGTTGGTTTCCGAAGTTGGTGGATCTGAAGTTTCTCTTGAATTCTGCCAAAGATACCTAGACATCTTCAACGCCGGGGTGCACTACTCGTTTATTGCATCGGTTGTTGCTATGCTTATCTCTATGGTGATTTTCGTTGTAACAAAGAAGCAATTGCCTAATCCTACTAAGAAGGAAGCACAAAAGGCAGTAGACTATACACCCGAAGAAAAGGCTGCTATGGCCTCTGAGATTAAGCGTCGTTTGTATGCTCTCTTTGCTGTATTGGGTGTTGCCATCTTCTTCTGGTTCTCTTTCCACCAAAACGGACAATCACTCTCTGTTTTTGCTCGCGACTTTATCGTAACCTCTTCTATTCCCCCCGAAATTTGGCAGGCTGTGAATCCCTTCTTCGTGATTGTACTCACACCGATCATCATGGCCATCTTTGGGGCGCTCGCACGCAAGGGCAAGAGCATCTCTACCCCTCGTAAGATTGCTATCGGTATGGCTATCGCTGCCATTGCCTATGTATTCTTGGCCATCTTGTCTATGATCCAAGGGTTCCCCTCGGGCGACGAATTCCGCGCAATGGACCATACGGCTCAAAATGCCATGAAGTCCGGAGCATGGGTGCTCATCGTTACCTATTTCTTCCTTACGGTGGCAGAGCTCTTTATCTCGCCTCTAGGGTTGTCGTTTGTATCTAAGGTGGCTCCCAAGCACTTGCAGGGTTTGTGCCAAGGTTTGTGGCTCGGTGCAACTGCCATCGGTAACCTGCTTATTTGGATTGGCCCGTTGATGTACAACAAGATCCCCCTCTGGCAGTGCTGGACAGTATTTGCTATTGTCTGCCTCATCTCTATGGGAATCATGTTGGCCATGGTTAAGTGGCTTGAGCGTGTAGCTCGCTAATCCCCATCCTATCTCTCTTAATTGAGAATGGCCCCTGCCCTCCGTATGTGAGAGGCAGGGGCTGCTTGTTTCAGGGGGTGCGGCTCCCTGCCAACGTAGAGCCCCTGCATTTCTCCTTCGTCTGCAGCCTAATTTCTCTTGAGATATAGGCTGTTTTTTATTCCGATTCTGCCTGAGAAATCGAGAGATTTCACCCTGTAACGACGGTCATTTCTGGGCGGATTCTGACTTTTTATTGGCGGAAAATACAAATACGAAATATCAGGATGCTGCTAAACAACAGACTCGGGAAAAATTTGGACTTTAAATCCCCGAATGAAGTACTAGCACTACTTTTGTCATACCGTTGCACTTGATACTGGAATCTGCAATGAATTATAGTTGGTTGGTATTTGCAAACAAATCAAGATGTAATCATGCAAAGGCTCTTCAGGAGTTAGGTTACATATCTTGGCGACAGGACAGAGTACGATTCGCTGTAGGTGATATAGTCTATCTCTTTATGTCAGATGAACGATGTGTGCGTTTTAAGACCATTGTTGCCGCTGCCAATCAAGAACGTGGCGATAGTGCTTTCTGGAATGGAGTGGCTCCTAAAAGACCTTTAAGCTCGAACTTGTAGAGGAATACTATGGCGATGCGTTGAGTGAGACAAAGCTCTTTGAGCACGGCTTTCATGGTGGCCGCAGCTTGCAGCATCCCATGAGGAATAACCCTGAACTCTTTGAGTATATAGAAGAACAATTTAAGTAAGAACAAAAGAATGGAGCAACTAATAGCCCTTATATGGAATATAGCAGACGATGTACTGCGTGATGTGTTTCTTCGCGGTCAATACCGTGATGTAATCCTTCCTATGGTTGTACTTCGACGCTTAGATGCATTGTTGGAACCTACCAAGGAAGCCGTGGAACAAGAATACAAGAGTCAAATTGAGGCCGGACTTGCCGATAATATTGACGAGGAGGCACTGAAAGACGAGTCTAATCAGACGTACTACAATATATCAAAGTGGACGCTCAATCGTTTGAAAAGCCAGGCTTCAGACAATAACGACATCAACCATGCCAACTTCATCGAATACCTGAATGGCTATAGCGAGAATGTCAAGGATGTGCTGAAGAACTTTGAGTTCTATACAAAGGTGAGGAAGTTGGCAGATAACGACCGTTTGATTTCCATTATTGAGCGCATTACAGACCCTCGTTTGAATCTTACCGACCATCCTGCTACTGACCCTGATGGCCTGCCGCTTCCGGCTGTTTCTAACCTCCAAATGGGTACGTTGTTTGAAGAGTTGCTCCGTCGTTTCAATGAAGAGAACAACGAGGACGCTGGTGAACACTTTACGCCTCGTGATGTAATCGAACTTTTGGCCAAGATGGTGTTTGAACCCGTCAAAGACAATCTGCCTAAGATTGTATCACTCTATGACCCTGCTTGTGGTTCAGGTGGTATGCTTACAGAAGGTCGTGATTACCTGCTCAACATGGGCGTAACTCCGAATGCCATTCAGATGTATGGCACAGAGGTCAACCCGGAAACCTATGCCATCTGTAAGAGTGACTTTATCATCAAAGGTGTGGATCCCGAAGGAATGCACCGTGGCAATACTATTACAGAGAACCATTTCCACAACAAGCAGTTTGGCTATATGCTCACCAATCCGCCTTATGGTAAATCGTGGAAAGAGGACAAGAAGAAACTCTACCATGATAAGGACCTGCTTGACGCACGCTTCAACTTGAAGTTGACCAACTTCATTGGTGAAGAGGAAATCGTGGATTCTACCCCTCGTACTAGCGATGGCCAGTTGTTGTTTATCCTCGAAGAAGTGGATAAGATGAAATCATTAGAGGCACAACCTCAAGGTGCTCGTGTGGCTTCTATTCACAATGGTTCTTCTCTGTTTACAGGCGATACTGGTTCGGGCGAATCAAACATTCGTCGCTATCTCATCGAGAACAATTTGGTGGATGCCATTGTGCAGTTGCCAAACAACATATTCTACAATACGGGTATCAGTACCTACGTGTGGCTTCTGAGTAACCACAAGCAAGACCACAAGGTGCAGCTTATTGATGCTTCTAAAGCATTTGATAAGTTGCGCAAGAACTTAGGTAGTCGCAACTGTGAGGTAACGCCTAAGGATGCTGATGACATTGTTCGTATCTACATGAACCGTACAGAGTGTGAGGCCGGCGATGACGTGCGTGTTTCCAGTAAGATATTCGATGGTGACGATTTTCGCTATTATAGTGTGCAAGTTGAACGTCCCCTGCGCTTGCGTTGCCATTTCTCTGCCGTGAAGTGTGATGACCTGCTTTATGACTCTTCAATGATGGAACTCTCGAAGTGGCTCTACCAAACGTATGGCGATAAAGTATTCACCAGTCTTGAAACAGAGGTGGCCGACATTAAAGAGTATCTCAATGAGAACGAAATAAAACTGACGGACAAGAAGTTTACCACCTTGGTGAATACCAAGAAGTGGGCAGAACGTCGTGCCTTGCAGCAAGCTGCGCTAAAACTTATACATAAGGTAGGTACAGCAGAATATGATGACTACAACCTCTTCCTTTCGCTGAATGAAAAGGCCAACAAGGAACTGGGGTTAAAACTTACTGCCGCTCAGCTAAAAACTATTTTGCGTACCAATGCAATTCAAGATCCAACAGCAAAACCTGTCATTGCCAAAGTACTCAAGGCAAAGAATAAAGATATTCCAGCCTTTTTGGCTACTTACGGCATAGATGAAAGTCGCTTAGCTGATTATGGCTATTACCATCAGACTGATGGTACTTTCGTAACCTATGAACCTGATAGCGACTTGCGCGACACCGAAAAGATTCCTGTAAAGGAGGATATTTGGGAGTATGTGCAGCGTGAGGTGAAGCCTTATGTGGAAGAAGCGTGGATCAACCTTCCTGTAACCAAGATAGGTTGTGAAATTTCATTCAACAAGTATTTCTACAAGCCTGCTCAACTTCGTTCTTTGGAAGAGAACGAGCGTGATATTCTGGAGTTAGACCGCCAGAGTCAAGGCTTTATCGAATCATTGTTTAAACTAATGTAGGCGTATGGAGAATAAAATTAAACCAATCAAAGTATATCGTCTTCGATATGTTTTTGAATTACGAAATGGTTATACTCCCTCCAAGAAAGACTTGAGCTATTGGAGTGGAGGCACTATTCCGTGGTTTAGAATGGAAGACATACGCAAAAATGGTCGAATTCTTTCAGATTCAATACAACATATAACCTCAAAAGCGGTAAAAGGAGGCGGGCTATTTAGTGCAAATTCTTTTATCCTAGCCACAACTGCCACCATCGGAGAGCACGCTCTCCTAATTGCTGATTCGCTTGCGAATCAGCAATTTACGAACCTAAAAGTTCGTAAATCGCTGATGGATAAGTTCGACATGAAGTTTTTATTTTATTACATGTATAAAATAGGAGAATGGTGCAAGAATAGCGTTAATACAACCTGTTTTTCATCAGTCAATATAGATGAATTGAAATCTCAAATGATTCCATTATTTACATTGAGTGATCAAAAAGCTATAGCTGAGTATCTTGACAAAGCAACTGCCGAGATAGACAAAGCCATTGCCCAACAGCAACACATGATTGATTTGCTCAACGAAAGAAAGCAAATCATCATTCAACGTGCCGTAACTAAAGGGCTGGATGAGAATGTGGAAATGAAGGATTCTGGCGTTGAGTGGATTGGAGATATTCCAGCGCATTGGCAAGTGAAGAAACTTAAGTACATCGCCAACACCAATAGTGGTTCCACACCTCGAAATATTTCAGGTAAGGGAAGTCCTTCCTCAAACATAAAATGGGTAAGAACCACTGATTTGAATAATGATATTGTTACTGATACATCAGAATATTTATCCAAACAGGAGATGGCTTCTGCAAGTTGCCCTCTTCTAGAGCCAAATACCGTGCTTATTTCTATGTATGGAGGTTCTCGTTCTTTTGGAAAAATAGGGATATTGGGCATTGAAGCAACAATAAACCAGGCTTTGTGTTCCATTAGCGCCAATGATGATATTCTACCCAAATACTTGTTTTACTACTTGCAATCAGTAAACAAAATTTGGATGAAATTTGCAGCGAGTTCTCGTAAAGACCCGAATCTGAATCAAGAAATTATTCGTAATATTCATATAGCTTATCCCCAAAGCAAAGATGAACAAGATATGGTGGTTGGTATGTTGGAAAAATCGATAAGGGAGGTAAACAACGGTATAAGCCAGTATGAATCTCTTATATCTCTCCTCCAGGAGCGCAAGCAAATCATCATCAGTGAAGTAGTAACAGGAAAAATCAAAGTATCGTAATATGGCAACAAAGAATATTGAGCCAAACCTACGACTCATCAGCGAATATACCAA
>ERZ772974.2726-NODE-2726-length-10676-cov-8.945109_pt1 | contig 10676 bp, 6 predicted proteins | sample MGYA00580671_ERZ772974 | MGnify/ENA primary metagenome ERZ772974 (study PRJEB29015, sample SAMEA2738065) | human oral metagenome | biome: human oral; feature: human-associated habitat; material: saliva | place: China | collected 2218 ... | reverse complement strand
CTGCTTACGTAACCAATCTTTTGTTTGATATCCCAAATGGTTTCACCTGAACCTCGTTGTTTACCAAAGATCACCACATGATTCGCAAAGGCTTGCGGATGATCACCTGTAATTAATGAAAGTAAGGTAGACTTCCCTGCACCATTTGGTCCTTTAATCCACCAATTTTGATTTGGCTGAACAACCCAATTTAAATGATCCAAAATCACTTTATCGCCATACTGAACCGTGACATTTTTAAGCTCAAAGTGCGGTTGGTTTTCAGGCAATTTTAGTAATGGTGAGGCTGGCTCAGGCAACGCTACATCAACAGACTGCTCCGCATACACTAATTGTTGATAAATACTTTGTTGCTCAATGGATTGGCGTTCACCTTCTAATACTAACTCTAAATTTTCCAACATCGCTAAATGAGTCGCTTCAGCAGGAATATCGGCCAGACGATTAACGATTAGAACGATTGCACATTCTTTTTTCAGTTCGTTTAACATCTCCATCCAATCTTGCACAGATTGTTGATCTAGTCCTTCAAAAGGCTCATCTAAAATTAATAGATCGGGCTTTTGCAATAATGTTTGTGCCAATAAGACTTTTCGTGTTTCCCCAGTAGAAAGTTTGATAAAGAAACGATCTAAGAGATAAGTAATCCCTAATTTTTCTGCAATTTGTTCACAAAAAGTGAGTTCCGTGCTGCCATTTAAAATGGTTTCTCTTGCCGTTTGACCAAAGAAATCTGGATCGGTATCATCGTTGTTTAAATTCTTTAATGTGGCTTCAAGAATTTCTCGTTGTTTTTCAAAAGAAAAGGAGTGAACACGTTTGAAGGAATTATGGTACTCCCCTTCCTGTAAAGGTAACTCATTTTGCAAAGCTAAAGCAAACGCCGATTTCCCACTCCCATTACTGCCTACCACAACCCAATATTGTTGTGGCTCAATCGCAAAGTGCGGTAAGTTTAAGGTCTGTTTTTGATAAAGCTTAAATTTTGCTTGCTGAATTAAAAGTGCCATTCTCTTTCCTTTAAAAACAAAAGGCGAGCAATTGCCCGCCTTATTAGATTAATTTAATTAACCGTTTTTACGCTCTTCTTCCATACATACTGCCGCAGTAAATAATACGTCAGTTGAAGAGTTAAGTGCTGTTTCAGTTGAGTCTTGTAAGATACCAATCACAAAACCGACACCGATCATTTGTGCCGCGATGTCATCATTGATACCGAATAAGCTACAAGCTAATGGAATTAACAATAATGAACCACCAGCCACACCAGAAGCACCGCATGCACAAAGTGCCGCAACAATACTTAATAACACCGCACTAACAAAAGAAACTTCAATACCCAATGTATGAACAGCTGCTAACGTTAATACAGTAATAGTAATTGCCGCACCCGCCATATTGATATTTGCACCTAATGGAATTGCTACAGAATAGGTTTCTTCATCAAGATTTAAGCGTTTTGCTAATTCAATGTTTACAGGAATATTTGCTGCAGAGCTACGTGTAAAGAATGCAGTTACACCACTTTCGCGTACACAAGTCCACACTAATGGATATGGATTACGACGAATTTTCCAATAAACGAGAATTGGATTAAGTACAAAGGCAGTAAATAGCATTGTACCGATTAACACGAATAATAAGTGAACATATCCACCTAACGCAGATAAGCCTTTGTCAGATAATGTTTCAGCCACTAAACCGAATACACCGAAAGGTGCAAATGAAATAATCACGTGAACAATTTTAGAAATGCCTTCTGCAAAATCAGCTACAACCTGTTTAGTTGCATCTGATGCATGACGAAGGGCTAAACCTAAACCGATAGACCACGCTAAAACACCGATAAAGTTTGCTTTGAAGATTGCATTTAATGGGTTATCCACCACATTCAATACTAACGTTAACATGACTTGACCAACAGATTGAGGTGCTGAACTCGCATCCTCTTTTACTGCAAGAGCCACATCTGATGGGAATGCCATACTTGCAATTACCGCAGCAACAGCGGCTAAGAAAGTACCTAAAAGATAAAGCATGACAATTTCTTTCATGTTGCTTTTAGAGCCCACTTTCTTATTAGCGAGTGCTGCCATAACAAGGAAGAAAATCAAAATTGGTGCAACAGCACGCAATGCTTTAACAAAGATTTGACCGAGCACTCCAAAGCTAGATGCAAGATCAATACCTGCTGAATTTTTTACACTCTCATTCACCAAGGCAACAAGGATCCCGAGTACCAAACCAACGGCAATTCGTTTTACCAAATTACCTTGGAACAAAAAATGAAATAAACGTGTTGTATTCATAATAGTTTTAAATGAAGATTAAGTTGAACTTCAGATCGTTACGATCCACCGAAACAAGATAAAGATAGCTCAAATTTTATTTAAAAGAAAATTTTTTCTTTATTATTTTGCTAAAAAATTGAACTTTTTAAGCTAGGAATGAATTTTTTCTAAAATTTTCGCCTATAAAAAAATTTTTTCTATGCCCTATTGACATACTGTATCTAATACCAGTATATTACAACTGTATAAACAACCACTGATTAAAAACACACAAACTAAAAGGAACACAAGATGATGAACTACGCAAATACAGTTGCACAAAATGATATGACGTTTTCTTATCATCCTATGCCATTTTTCAATGATGTTGAAAGCAAATCGACATTTAATAAAAAATTAGATCTCAACCTTTATTGCATCAAACGTCCACAACAAACTTGTTTTATTCGTGTTACCAATCCGAATATGCTTGCTTGGGGAATTGAAATGGGCGATATGTTAGTGGTTGAAAAAAATGACAGCCTTTTCATTGGTGATCTTGTTGTCTTAGAAAAACAAGATGAATTCCATATTTATGAATTTGCCGGCGTAAGCGGTAATGAATTTGTATTCATGGCATTAGATTCTAAAGTGGAAAATATTAAAACAACACAATGGACAAACCTTCCATTAGTTGGCACGGTGACGAATACCATCCATCAAATGAAACCAAGAAGAGACTTAATGAAATTTGCGGCTTAAGCCAATAAACAGATAATCTACGTAAAGAAAAAGTGCGGTTAAAATTAACCGCACTTTTTTATTGAAACAAATTGTCATTACATCACACGACGAGATTGTGTATAAGTTCTTGACCAGTAATCTTCATCTAATGAACTAATTGTTACGCCTTGGCTTGAACTTGCATGCATAAATTGGTTATTACCGATATAAACGCCAACATGATTGTTGCGACGGAAGAACACTAAATCACCTTTACGTAATTCATGTTTTTGGATTTGGCGACCTAAATAGCGTTGTTCTGAAGTTGAACGTGGAAGCTCCATGCCGTAAGCATCGAGAAAAGCAGTTTGCATAAATGCAGAGCAATCAATACCATGTTTTGAAGTACCACCCATTCTGTAACGAGTTCCCACCCATTCGTTATAAACTTGAGCAAGTGCTTTGTCACCAATTAAACCTGATTTAGGACGGTTAGTTCTTAATTTAGGGTAAACGCCCCCTTTTTTCCCATCTAAACCGGCAATCAATCCCGTTAACTCAGCATCATCACTTTCACTAATCATGCCGTTTTGTGCCTGCCCCGAGTTGTTAGAGCAGGCTGTTGTCAAAACAGCCAAACCTACAATAATCAAAATCTTCTTTAACATAGCTTTTAAATAATAAAAAAATATAAAAACAAAACTGGTCGGATTTTATCAAAAAGTCATTATGCCCGCCAGTTTTTATTGAATTTTTATGCAATTTTGTGAGTGAGATCTCAAAAAAATAAGGGCTACTCAATGAGCAGCCCTTAAAAGGATTAAAATCGATTATTTTTTCTTCGCTTTTGCATTTGGAAGATCGGTAATTGAACCTTCAAATACTTCAGCCGCAAGACCCACAGACTCATGAAGTGTTGGGTGAGCATGAATCGTTAATGCGATATCTTCCGCATCACAACCCATTTCAATCGCAAGACCGATTTCACCTAATAATTCACCACCGTTAGCCCCCACGATAGCCCCACCAAGTATACGGTGAGTATCTTTATCAAAGATTAATTTGGTCATACCTTCAGCACATTCTGAAGCAATCGCACGACCTGAAGCAGCCCAAGGGAATTTAGCCACTTCGTAGTTTAAACCTTCTTGTTTACATTCTTTCTCAGTTTTACCGACCCAAGCCACTTCTGGTTCAGTATAAGCAATAGAAGGAATGACTTTTGGATCGAAGTAATGTTTTTGTCCTGCAATCACTTCTGCTGCAACGTGACCTTCGTGAACACCTTTATGTGCTAACATTGGTTGGCCAACGATATCACCGATTGCAAAGATATGAGGCACATTGGTACGCATTTGTTTATCAACATGAATGAAACCACGCTCATCCACTTCAACACCTGCTTTACCTGCATCAATCAATTTACCGTTTGGTGTACGACCGATTGCGACCAATACTGCATCATAACGTTTAGTATCGTTGCATGCTTTGCCTTCCATTGAAACATAGATACCATCATCTTTTGCTTCAACTGCAGTCACTTTAGTTTCAAGCATTAACTTGAATTTTTTCTCAACTTGTTTGGTATAAATACCCACCACATCTTTATCTGCGGCTGGAATTACTTGGTCAAACATTTCAACCACTTCAACTTCAGAACCTAATGCATCATATACGGTACCCATCTCTAAACCGATGATACCACCGCCCATGATTAAAAGTTTTTTCGGTACTTCTTTTAATTTAAGTGCATCCGTTGAATCCCAAACACGTGGATCTTCATGTGGAATAAATGGTAATTGAATTGGGCGAGAACCCGCTGCGATAATCGCATTATCAAATTTAATTGTGGTTGGTTTACCATCACGATCACGTGCTACTAATGTATGTGGATCGGTAAACGCCGCTAAACCTTCAACAACGGTGACTTTACGTTGTTTAGCCATGCCTGCAAGACCACCGGTTAATTTCGCCACAACCGCTTCTTTACCTGCGCGCACTTCATCTAAATCAATGCGAGGCTCAGCGAAATACACACCGTTTTTGCTTGCGTGTTTTGCTTCTTCAATTACTTTCGCTACGTGAAGTAATGCTTTAGAAGGGATACAACCTACGTTTAAACATACCCCACCTAATGTTGAATAACGTTCAACAAGTACTGTTTCTAAACCTAAGTCCGCACAACGGAATGCCGCTGAATAACCTGCAGGACCAGCACCAAGTACCACAACTTGGGTTTTAATTTCTTTACTCATTTTTACCTCGTAAAAACGTTCAAATTTTTGACCGCACTTGCGATCCTTTCTGTAAGATGTGAGCCTAATCACTCACATCTTACCGCGTTAATTACATCACTAAGCGACGTAAGTCAGCTAATACGCCATTGATATAGCTTAAGAAACGAGCACCATCAGCACCATCGATCACACGGTGGTCGAAAGATAATGATAATGGAAGCATTAAGCGTGGCTCAAATTCTTTACCATTCCAAACCGGTTGCATTTCTGATTTAGACACACCTAAGATTGCCACTTCAGGTGCATTTACGATTGGTGTAAAGTGAGTTGTACCAATACCGCCTAAGCTTGAAATGGTGAAACAACCACCTTGCATATCTGAACCTGAAAGTTTACCGTCACGTGCTTTTTTGGAGACTTCCATCAATTCACGAGAAAGTTCGATAATACCTTTTTTGTTCACGTTTTTAAATACAGGTACAACAAGACCGTTTGGTGTATCTACCGCTACGCCAATGTTGATGTATTTTTTAAGTGTTAATTTTTGACCGTCTTCAGAGATAGAGCTATTGAAACGTGGGAACGCTTCTAATGCTTTCGCTACCGCTTTCATAATGAACACAACTGGTGTAATTTTCACATCCAATTTTTGTTTTTCAACAATCTTGTTCTGTTCTTTACGGAATGCTTCTAAATCAGTGATATCTGTGCGATCGAAGTGAGTAACATGTGGAATCATTACCCAGTTACGATGTAAGTTTGCACCAGAGATTTTGTTGATACGGCTTAATTCAACTTCTTCTACTTCACCAAATTTGCTGAAGTCAACTTTCGGCCATGGTAATAAACCTAAGCCTGCGCCATTTGCCACACCATTACCCGCTGCTGCAGAAGATACAGTGCCTGTTTCAAACGCTTTAACAGCGGTTTTCACGTAAGCTTGGATATCTTCTTTCACAACACGACCTTTACGACCCGTACCTTTTACGCGATCAAGGTTAATACCGTATTCACGCGCTAAACGACGAATCACTGGAGTTGCATGTGCATAGCCTGCGCTTGCGACAACTTGTTCTTGGCTTAAGCCAGATACATTACCTGATTGTGCTGCCGGCGCTGCTGCTGGTGCAGCTTGTGGAGCTGGAGCTGCCGCTGCAGGAGCCGGTGCTGCACCTGCCACTTCAAATTTCATAATTAATGAACCAGTTGAAACTTTATCACCTGATTTCACTAAAATTTCTTTTACCACACCCGCAAACGGAGCTGGCACTTCCATTGAGGCTTTATCGCCTTCAACGGTGATTAAAGATTGCTCTTCAGAAACGCTGTCGCCAACTGCAACCATGATTTCAGTTACGTTGACTTCATCACCACCAATATCAGGTACATTCACTTCTTTAATGGCTGAAGCTGTTGGTGCAGCTGCAGGTGCTGCCGCCTGTTGAACTGGCGCTGCGGCTGGTGCTGCACCGGCCACTTCAAATTTCATGATTAATTTGCCTGTAACAACTTTATCGCCCACGTTGATTAAAATTTCTTTAACTACGCCAGCAACTGGAGCTGGGACTTCCATTGAGGCTTTATCACCTTCAACATTGATGATTGATTGGTCAACTTCAACAGTATCACCGACTTTCACCATAATACCTGTCACGTTTACTTCGTCTGAACCGATATCGGGTACATTGACTTCAACTACACTTGCAGCTGCTGGTGCGGCTGCCGGCGCAGGTGCTGCTGCAGCTGGAGCAGGCGCTGCCGCATCCGCTGACTCTAATACAAGCATTGGTGTGCCAGTTGTGACTTTATCACCCACTTTTACTAATACTTCTTTTACCACACCGGCTTCTGGTGCAGGGACTTCCATTGAAGCTTTATCACCTTCAACATTGATAATACTTTGATCAGCGGTAATGGTATCACCTACTTTCACCATCACTTCTGTTACGGTAACTTCATCACTACCGATATCAGGAATTTGAATTTGTTTTGACATGTTATCTTACCTTTAAAAAACGCAGTTAAAATCAACCGCACTTTATTTGTAGATGATCCTGTGTGCTCTCACACACAGGATGTTTTTATTAAGCGTAAAGCGGATTTAAAATTTCAGTTTTTAAACCAAATTTCGCGATTGCATCAGCCACCACTTTCGCATCAAATTTGCCTTGTTTTGCAAGCTCATGTAATGCTGCAACTACAACATAACGCGCATCCACTTCGAAGTGTTCACGTAAGTTTTCACGGCTGTCTGAACGACCGAAACCATCAGTACCTAATACGTGATAGCTTTGTGCAGGAATAAATGCACGAACTTGTTCTGCGAACAATTTCATGTAGTCAGTAGCCGCAACCGCTGGTGCATCGTTCATTACTTGTGCAATGTAAGGTACGCGTGGTGTTTCTGTTGGGTGTAACATATTCCAACGTACTGCATCCGCACCTTCACGAGCCACTTCAGTGAATGAAGGCACGCTATATACATCTGAGCTTACGCCATATTCATTTGCAAGGATTTGTGCCGCTTCACGAACGTGACGGAAGATCGCACCAGAACCTAATAATTGAACATGACCTTTGTTGCCTTTCGCTTCAACGGTTTCAAATTTATAAAGACCTTTACGAATACCTTCTTCTGCACCTTTTGGCATTGCTGGTTGTTCGTAAGTTTCGTTTAATGTGGTGATGTAGTAGAACACATCTTCTTGTTTTTCACCGTACATACGGTTGATACCGTCTTGTAGGATAACTGCCACTTCATAAACGTAAGCTGGGTCATAAGACACACAGTTAGGAATAACAAGAGATTGAATATGGCTGTGACCATCTTCGTGTTGTAAACCTTCACCATTTAATGTTGTACGGCCAGAAGTACCACCGATCATGAAACCACGTGCTAATTGGTCACCTGCTGCCCACATTAAATCACCTACACGTTGGAAACCAAACATTGAGTAGTAGATGAAGAATGGAATCATCGGAAGGTTATTTACAGAGTATGAGTTCGCTGCTGCTAACCAAGATGATGCCGCACCTAATTCATTGATACCTTCTTGTAATACTTGACCATCTTTCGCTTCACGGTAGTAAGCCACTAAATCACGGTCAGAAGGCACATAGTTTTGACCATGTGGGTTGTAAATACCGATTTGACGGAATAAACCTTCCATACCGAAAGTACGCGCTTCGTCAGCAATAATTGGCACAATTTGTTTACCGATATTTTTATCTTTCAATAAGGTATTTAAGAAACGTACAAATGCCATTGTAGTTGAAATTGGACGAGCCTGTTCTTCCAATAATGGTGCAAACTCTTCTAATGCTGGCACTTTAAATTCAGTGGTGAATTTTGGTAAACGTTTTGGTAAATAACCGTTTAACGCTTTACGTCTGCCGTGAAGATAATTGTACTCTTCCGAACCTTCTGGGAAAGTGATGTATGGATAGTTAGGAATATCTTCATCTTTAATATCTAATTGGAAATGATCACGGAAAGATTTTAAGCTTTCGAGAGACATTTTTTTAGATTGGTGCGCAGTGTTTTTACTTTCTGCTTCAGGAATTTTATAACCTTTAACCATGTGCGCTAATATCACAACAGGTTTACCTGCAGTTTGCGCTTTATGGAATGCGGCATAAAGTTTTTCTGAATCGTGACCACCACGTCTTAATGCCCAGATTTCATCATCTGTCATATCTGCTACTAATGCAGCGGTTTCTGGATAACGACCGAAGAAGTGTTCACGAACGTATGCACCATTCTTAGATTTGAAGGTTAAATAGTCACCGTCAACTACTTCCATCATTAATTGGGTTAATTTGCCGGTAGTATCTTTTGCAAATAATTTATCCCAGCCACTACCCCACATGACTTTGATCACTTCCCAACCTGCACCAGCAAATAAACCTTCTAATTCTTGAACGATTTTGCCGTTACCCGTTACAGGACCATCTAAACGTTGCAAGTTACAGCTTACTACGAAGATTAAGTTATCTAAGCCTTCACGTGCTGCAAATGTTAAATCACCTTTTGCTTCGATTTCGTCCATCTCACCGTCACCAAGGAAAGCATACACTTTTTGATCTTTGGTATCTTTTAAACCACGGTTATCTAAGTATTTTAAGAAACGAGCAGTACGGATTGCATTTACAGGACCTAAACCCATGGATACCGTAGAGAATTGCCAGAATTCAGGCATTAATTTCGGGTGTGGGTAAGAAGAAAGACCTTTGCCTGGTTCACATTCCTGACGGAAATTATTCATTTGATCTTCAGTAATACGACCTTCAATAAATGCACGAGCATACATACCTGGTGCCGCGTGGCCTTGGAAGAAGACTAAGTCACCGCCGTTTTTATCTGTAGCAGCTTTGAAGAAGTGGTTAAAACAGACTTCATACATGCTTGCTGCAGATTGATAAGTTGAAATGTGACCACCTAATTCAAGATCTTTTTTCTGGCCACGTAATACCGCCATGATCGCATTCCAACGTACAGCACTACGAATACGACGCTCAATAGCTTTATCACCTGGGTATGCTGGCTGTTCAGAAACTGGGATGGTATTAACATAAGGGGTTGTTACGCCACCTTTTGCAATGTTCACACCACCATTACGTGCCTGATCGATCACCTGATTGATGATGTAATGCGCACGCTCTGCGCCTTCTGCACGAATTAATGAATCAACAGCTGACAACCAATCTTGTGTTTCAATTGGGTCAATATCGTTTACTAAGGTATCTGACATAGTCTTTCCTTATTTTACTGAGTGAAAATAAAGTTTGGTCATGACCAAACACGAAAATCAAGCTTGTTAATCAATGTTACAAACATTTAACAAATCTTGTAAATTTTAGAAGATTTTTTGCAAGAAAGATAGTAGATTTTCACTGTTCTCACGCATTTCTTCATGTTATTGCAAGGGTCTTCATTAAAAGTGCAGTCATTTTTAAAGGATTTTTAGGTTTAAGTTAAAGCATACTTTATATATTGCATTCCTTACCCGCTTTGATCTAAAGTGTTCGCATGCTTTTGAGCTTTTTAGAGGACAAAATATGAACACGACAACTCGCCCAATCTTTTCTCATAAACGAATAGCGCTCGTTGCACATGATAGCTGCAAACAAAATCTACTCAATTGGGTAAAGAAACACAAAGATGCACTCGCTCCCCATCAACTTTATGCAACAGGTACAACTGGCCATCTATTGTCTAGAGAAACGGGACTTGAAATAGCCTCGCTATTAAGTGGCCCGATGGGAGGCGATCAACAACTTGGCGGACTGATTGCCGAGAAAAAAATTGATATGATGATTTTCTTTTGGGATCCGATGAATGCCGCGCCACATGATCCCGATGTAAAAGCCTTAATGCGTATTGCAACCGTCTGGAATATTCCGGTGGCGATTAATCAAAGCACCGCTGATTTTCTTTTAACATCAA
>ERZ772974.2716-NODE-2716-length-10689-cov-5.799887_pt1 | contig 10689 bp, 6 predicted proteins | sample MGYA00580671_ERZ772974 | MGnify/ENA primary metagenome ERZ772974 (study PRJEB29015, sample SAMEA2738065) | human oral metagenome | biome: human oral; feature: human-associated habitat; material: saliva | place: China | collected 2218 ... | reverse complement strand
GTTTGGCTAATTTACCTTGTGCTGCCGCCACTGCAATGGTCACACTTGGCATCGCCGGTGCGCCATAAATGGTAAATTGCTCTTTTGTCGCCGCAAAGAGAGAAGGCGACATGCCCGCTGCCGTAAGTGCAGCGCTCATTCTTAAAAAATCACGTCTATTTATTGTCATGGTTATCTCCTTATAATGAAACAGACCCAATGCCTGTATTTTGATAATGGTTTTCATTAATTATCTTACTAGCCGTGACTAAAGTAAAGAAAGACAAAAGTGCGGTCAGATTTTCTGTTATTTTCTCTAAAAAAGAAAAATTGAAACCCTATTAAAAACAGGCAATAATACCCAGAATAATTTCGTAATATTAAGTGGGAATAAATATGGATCATTACGTTCATAACAAGCTGGTTTCTTTTATTTGGAGTATTGCTGACGACTGTCTGCGCGATGTGTATGTGCGCGGTAAATATCGTGATGTGATTTTACCGATGTTTGTGCTTCGTCGTTTGGATACCTTGCTTGAGCCAAGCAAAGAAGCGGTATTGGAAGAAGTTCGCTTTCAAAAAGAAGAATTGGCATTCACCGAATTGGATGACCTTCCCCTTAAAAAAATTACCGGCCATGTTTTTTATAACACCTCAAAATGGACATTGAAATCCCTCTATCAAACCGCCAGCAATACGCCGCAGTATATGCTGGCAAATTTTGAAGAATATCTTGATGGTTTCAGCGCCAACGTTCAGGAAATCATCAACTGCTTCAAGCTGCGTGAACAAATCCGCCACATGTCCCATAAAAATGTTTTGCTGAGTGTGTTGGAAAAATTTGTCTCCCCTTACATCAACCTGACGCCTAAAGAACAACAAGACCCGGATGGCAACAAATTGCCCGCCTTGAGCAATCTGGGCATGGGCTATGTGTTTGAAGAACTGATCCGTAAATTTAACGAAGAAAACAACGAAGAAGCCGGCGAACACTTTACGCCACGCGAAGTGATTGAGCTGATGACGCATTTGGTCTTTGACCCGCTTAAAAATCAGATCCCGGCGATTATTACGATTTACGACCCGGCTTGCGGCAGCGGCGGTATGCTGACCGAATCACAAAATTTTATTGAACAAAAATATCCGCTGCCAGAATCGCAAGGCGAGCGTTCAATTTTCCTATTCGGTAAAGAAATCAACGACGAAACTTACGCCATCTGCAAATCCGACATGATGATTAAAGGCGACAACCCTGAAAACATCAAAGTCGGCTCCACCCTTGCCACCGACAGCTTCCAAGGCAATTACTTTGACTTCATGCTTTCCAATCCGCCATACGGCAAAAGCTGGAGCAGCGACCAAGCTTATATTAAAGACGGCAATGATGTTATCGACAGCCGCTTTAAAGTCAGCTTGCCTGATTACTGGGGCAATGAAGAAACCTTCGATGCCACGCCACGCTCCAGCGATGGACAGCTGCTATTCCTAATGGAAATGGTCAGCAAAATGAAATCGCCGAATGACAACAAAATCGGCAGCCGAGTGGCCTCCGTGCATAACGGCTCAAGCCTCTTTACCGGCGACGCAGGTTCAGGAGAAAGCAACATCCGTCGCCATATTATTGAAAACGATTTGCTCGAAGCCATCGTACAGCTGCCTAACAACCTGTTTTATAACACAGGTATTACCACTTATATTTGGTTGCTGTCCAACAACAAACCTGAAGCACGCAAAGGCAAAGTACAGCTGATTGATGCCAGCCTCTTATTCCGTAAGCTGCGTAAAAACCTCGGCGACAAAAACTGCGAATTTGCCCCGGAGCATATTGCAGAGATTACCCAAAACTATCTTGATTTCACTGCTAAATCACGCGAAACCGACAGCCAAAATGAAGCGGTCGGCTTGGCTTCGCAGATTTTTGACAATCAAGATTTCGGCTATTACAAAGTTACCATCGAACGCCCGGATCGTCGTTCTGCACAATTTACCGCAGAGAATATTGCGTCTTTACGTTTTGACAAAGCTTTGTTTGAGCCGATGCAATATCTTTATCAGCAACATGGCGAACAAGTTTACAACGCCAAATTTTTAGCTAAAACCGAGCCAGAAATCAGCGCTTGGTGTGAAGCGCAGGGCATTGCCTTAAACAACAAAAACAAAGCCAAGCTGCTGGATGTCAAAACGTGGGAAAAAGCCGCCGCACTTTTTCAGACGGCCTCAACCTTACTCGAACATTTCGGTTCAACCCAATTTGACGATTTCAACCAATTCAAACAAGCCGTGGAAGGCCGTCTGAAAGCCGAAAAAATCCCCCTTTCTGCCACAGAGAAAAAGGCCATTTTCAATGCCGTAAGCTGGTACAACGAAAATGCCGCCAAAGTGATTGCCAAAACAATTAAGCTCAAACCAAACGAATTAGATGCCCTTTGCCAACGCTACCAATGCCAAGCCGACGAGCTGGCAGACTTTGGCTATTACGCCACCGGCAAAGCAGGCGAATATATCCAATATGAAACCAGCAGCGACTTACGCGACAGCGAATCCATACCGCTTAAACAAAATATCCACGACTATTTCAAAGCCGAAGTGCAACCGCACATCAGCGAAGCATGGCTGAATATGGAAAGCGTGAAAATCGGCTATGAAATCAGCTTCAATAAATACTTCTACCGCCATAAACCATTACGCAGCCTTGCAGAAGTTGCCCAAGATATTTTAGCGTTAGAAAAACAGGCTGACGGCTTGATTAGTGAAATTCTAGAGGCTTAATGAAAAACAAACTATTAAGCAAGTTTTAATAAGTCTTAAGCAAGGAAACTAAGAATGCTTAACTTATTGAAAAATAATACTTTTTATCTTTTAAGCAAGATTCAGCATGAAATAAGCAAGGAATAATAATGACAGAACCGCTTTCTAAAATTAACGGCATTATCACAAAAAATTATTTAGAGACGCAGCCAGAAAACCAATATTTTGAGCGTAAAGGATTAGGAGAAAGAGACATCAAGCCAACTAAAATGGCAGAAGAATTAGTTGGAATGCTCAACGCTGATGGTGGAGTGTTGGCTTTTGGTGTGGCAGATAATGGCGAAATCCAAGACCTGAATAGCCTTGCCGAGCGATTAGATGATTATCGGAAATTAGTTTTCGATTTTATTGCACCGCCTTGTCGAATTGAACTGGAAGAAATTCTGGTTGATGGAAAATTAGTTTTCTTATTCCACGTAGAGCAAGATTTAGAGCGCATTTATTGTCGTAAAGACAATGAAAATGTGTTCTTACGTGTAGCAGATAGTAATCGAGGCCCTCTCTCCAGAGAACAAATAAAAAATCTTGAATATGATAAGAATATCCGCCTATTTGAAGATGAAATAGTTCCTAATTTTAATGAAGAAGATTTAGATCAAGAATTATTAGAGCTATATAAAAAGAAAGTTAATTTTACCTCCGGTGATATCTTAGATTTATTATACAAGCGGAATTTATTAACTAAAAAGGAAGATAGTTATCAGTTTAAGAAATCAGCCATTTTACTCTTTTCTACCATGCCGGAACGTTACATTCCTTCAGCATCAGTCCGCTATGTTCGTTATGAAGGGACAGTAGCAAAAGTTGGCACTGAACATAATGTGATAAAAGATCGACGTTTTGAAAATAATATTCCAAGGTTAATTGAGGAGCTGACCTATTTTTTAAGAGCCTCTTTAAGGGATTATTACTTTCTTGATGTCAATCAAGGAAAATTTATCAAAGTCCCGGAATATCCTGAAGAAGCTTGGTTAGAAGGTGTTGTAAATGCGCTTTGTCATCGTTCTTATAATGTTCAAGGTAATGTTATTTATATTAAACATTTCGATGATCGTCTTGAAATTAGTAACAGCGGCCCTCTTCCGGCTCAAGTCACCATTGAAAATATTAAAACAGAACGATTTGCTCGGAATCCTCGTATGGCACGAGTTTTAGAGGATCTCGGGTATGTCCGTCAGCTTAATGAAGGGGTTTCTCGTATTTATGAATCAATGGAAAAATCATTATTGGCAAAACCTGAATACAGAGAACAAAACAACAATGTTTATCTAACCTTACGCAACCGTGTTACCGCACATGAAAAAACAGTATCCACAGCCACTATGCTGCAGATAGAAAAAGAATGGACAAACTACAACGACACCCAAAAAGCCATTTTGCTTTATCTATTTACAAATGGTACGGCAATATTGTCAGAATTGGTTGACTATACAAAAATCAACCAGAATTCGATTCGGTCGTACTTAAATGCGTTTATTCAGCAAGGTATTATTGAACGACAAAGTGTAAAACAGCGTGATCCGAATGCCAAATATGCTTTTAGAAAAGATTAAGCAAGGTTTATCGCTTGCTAAGCAAGGAAACTAAGAAAAATTAACTTATTGAAAAATAATGTTTTTTATCTTTTAGGCAAGATTCAGTATGGAATAAGCAAGTTTTTTTGTGGTTAAACGGGCAACAAATTACATCAATAAAAGCGGTTAGATTTTAAGGATTTTTTGCAAATGAGACGATACGAGAGTTACAAAGATTCGGGCGTGGAATGGCTGAGGGAAGTGCCGAGCCATTGGGAACTTGGAAGAATTAGTACTTATTTTACTGAAAGACGAACCAAAGTATCAGATAAAGATTATCCAGCATTATCAGTTACAAAATTAGGCGTTTTCCCACAATGGGAAAATGTTGCTAAAACAAACGATGGTGATAATAGAAAATTAGCTAGAAAAGGCGACTTTGTTATTAATAGCCGCTCTGATAGAAAAGGCTCTAGTGGTATAGCAAAGCAAGATGGCTCTGTTTCATTAATCAATATCGTTTTACAACCTAAGAAAATAAATTCTGTTTATTCTGAATACTTGTTTAAAAGCTACAGCTTTATTGAAGAGTTTTATCGTGTAGGCCATGGTATTGTTGCGGATTTGTGGACCACCAGATTTGAGGATATAAAAAATTCTCTTATTATTTTTCCTCCTCTCTCCGAACAACAAAAAATCGCGCAATTCCTAGACGACAAAACGGCCAAAATCGATCAGGCGGTGGATTTGGCGGAAAAACAGATTGCCCTGTTGAAAGAGCACAAGCAGATTCTGATTCAAAATGCCGTAACCCGTGGCTTAAACCCTGATGTGCCGTTAAAAGATTCCGGTGTGGAATGGATAGGGCAAGTACCGGAGCATTGGGAAGTGAAAAAGTTGAAGTATTTAGCAAAACTTTCTCCTAGCAAATCAGAAATAACATGTAATCATGAGGAATCATGTAGCTTTATTCCTATGGAAAAATTAAAACTAAATACCTTGGTATTAGATGAGATAAAACAGATTAAAAATGTTTACTCAGCATATACTTATTTTAGGGATGAAGATTTACTAATAGCTAAAGTTACACCTTGCTTTGAGAATAAAAATTTTGCTATCGCAAAAAATTTAGTAAACAGCATAGGCTTTGGGTCGTCTGAAATATATGTATTAAGGGCATACAATAATCTTTTAAATAAATTTTTATTTTATAGACTGCAAGAACAAAATTTTATGGAAATAGCGATTAGCAAAATGTCTGGAACTGGTGGATTAAAGAGGGTTCCATCAGAATTTATAAATAATTTCCAGCTTGCTTTACCGCCACTTTGCGAACAACAAAAAATCGCAGACTACCTAGACAAACAAACCGCTAAAATTGACCAAGCCATCGCATTAAAAACAGCCCATATTGAAAAGCTGAAAGAGTATAAAAGCGTGTTGATTAACGATGTGGTAACCGGCAAGGTGCGGGTATCAGTGTGAAAAGTGCGGTCAAAAAATCCGATGGATTTTGAATATTGGCGGCGGTGCAACTTAGACGTAATGAATAAATTTTAAAACATTCACAAAAGGGTGAAAAATGGTTTCAGGAACTAAGGAAAAAGATTTAGAAATTGCCATCGAAAAAGCTTTAACCGGCACTTGGCGTGAGCAGATGGAAAACAAGCTGGGCGAGCCGAAGGCGGAATACCTGCCGCGCCATCATGGTTTTGAGCTGGCATTTTCACAGGATTTTGATGCGCAGTTTGCGATTGATACGCGCCTGTTTTGGCAATTCCTGCAAACCAGCCAAGAGGCAGAACTTGCCCGTTTTCAACAGCTCAACCCAAACGACTGGCAACGTAAAATTCTAGAGCGGTTAGACCGCCAAATAAAGAAAAACGGCGTACTACATTTGCTGAAAAAAGGCTTGGATATTGATAGCGCCCATTTTGATTTGCTCTACCCTGTTCCGCTTGCCAGCAGCGGCGAAAAGGTCAAGCAGCGTTTTGAACAGAATCTGTTTAGCTGTATGCGCCAAGTGCCTTATTCTGCCTCAAGCAATGAAACGGTGGATATGGTGCTGTTTGTCAATGGCTTGCCGATTATTACCCTTGAGCTGAAAAACCATTGGACGGGTCAGACGGCCATTGATGCCCAAAAACAATATCGCAACCGTGATTTAAGCCAAACGCTGTTTCATTTCGGGCGTTGTTTGGCGCATTTTGCCTTAGATACGGAAGAAGCTTATATGACCACCAAATTGGCGGGGCCTGCTACGTTTTTCCTGCCGTTTAATTTGGGCAACAACTGCGGTAAGGGCAATCCGCCGAATCCAAACGGACACCGCACGTCGTATTTGTGGCAAGAGGTGTTCAGCAAAGCCAGCCTTGCCAACATTATTCAGCATTTTATGCGTTTAGATGGTTCAACCAAAGATCCGCTGGAGAAACGCTCGCTCTTTTTCCCCCGCTATCATCAATTAGAGGTGGTGCGCCGTTTGATTGCGGACATCAGTGAACAAGGCGTGGGTAAACGCTATTTGATTCAACACTCTGCCGGCTCAGGCAAATCTAATTCCATTACTTGGTTGGCGTATCAGTTGATTGAGGCTTATCCGCGCAATGAAAAGGCGGCAAACGGTAGAGAGGCAGACCGCCCGATTTTTGATTCGGTGATTGTCGTTACCGACCGTCGTTTGCTGGATAAGCAACTGCGCGACAATATCAAAGATTTTTCAGAAGTGAAAAACATTGTTGCGCCAGCGTTGAGTTCGGCAGAATTGCGCCAATCGCTTGAGCAGGGCAAAAAAATCATTATTACCACGATTCAAAAATTCCCGTTTATTGTGGATGGCATTGCTGATTTGGGTGACAAACAATTTGCGGTGATTATTGATGAGGCGCACAGCTCACAATCCGGTTCGGCACACGACAATATGAACCGAGCCATCGGCAAAACGGAAGACCTTGATGCCGAAGATGTGCAAGATTTGATTTTACAAGCCATGCAATCCCGCAAAATGCGCGGCAATGCGTCGTATTTTGCTTTCACCGCCACACCGAAAAACAGCACTTTGGAAAAATTCGGTGAGAAACAGGCGGATGGTAAATTTAAGCCGTTCCACCTTTATTCCATGAAGCAGGCGATTGAAGAAGGCTTTATTTTGGATGTGATTGCGAATTACACCACTTATAAAAGTTTTTATGAGATCACTAAATCGATTGAAGATAATCCGGAGTTTGACAGTAAAAAGGCACAAAGCCGTCTGAAAGCTTATGTGGAGCGTTCGCAACAAACGATTGATACCAAGGCGGAAATCATGCTGGATCATTTTATCCAGCAAATCTTTAACCGTAAAAAACTCAAAGGCAAAGCCAAGGGAATGGTGGTAACGCAAAATATTGAAACCGCCATCCGCTATTTTCAGGCGTTAAAACGATTGCTGGCTGAGCGAGGCAATCCATTTAAAATTGCGATTGCGTTTTCAGGCAGTAAAGTGGTTGATGGTGTTGAATATACCGAAGCGGAAATGAATGGGTTTGCAGAAAGCGAAACCAAAGAGTATTTCGATCAAGATGAATATCGTTTGCTGGTGGTGGCCAATAAATATCTGACCGGTTTTGACCAGCCGAAATTGTGTGCCATGTATGTGGATAAGAAACTCTCCGGCGTACTTTGTGTGCAAGCTTTATCTCGCTTAAATCGCAGTGCCAATAAGTTGGGTAAACGCACGGAAGATTTGTTTGTGTTGGACTTTTTTAACAGCGTTGAAGATATTCAGCAAGCATTTGAGCCGTTTTATACTTCTACGTCGTTGTCGCAAGCAACCGATGTCAATGTCTTGCATGATTTGAAAGATCAGTTGGATGAAACCGGCGTGTATGAACAAGCGGAGGTCAACGATTTTACTGAAGGCTATTTTGCCAATAAAGACGCACAACAATTAAGCAGTATCATTGATGTGGCGGTTCAACGTTTCGATCATGAGTTGGATCTTGAGCCAACCCAAAAAGTCGATTTTAAAATCAAGGCAAAGCAGTTTTTAAAAATTTACGGGCAAATGGCCTCCATCATCAATTTTGAAAATATCGCTTGGGAAAAGCTCTATTGGTTCCTCAAATTCTTAGTACCAAAATTAAAAGTACAAGATCCAATGGATGAATTTGATGAAATTTTAGATGCTGTGGATTTAAGCTCTTACGGCTTGGCGCGCACCAAACTGAATTACAGCATTAAATTAGATGATGAAGAAACAGAGCTTGACCCACAAAATCCAAATCCACATGGTACGCATGGTGAAGATAAAGAAAAAGATCCGATTGATGAAATTATTCGTGTATTTAATGAAAGATGGTTTCAAGATTGGAGCGCAACACCGGATGAACAACGGGTAAAATTTATCAATATTACTGAACGCATTCGTAGCCATAAAGACTTTGAGCAGAAATATCAAAATAACCCGGATATTCATACCCGTGAATTGGCTTTCCAAGCCATTTTGCGCGATGTGATGAGCGAACGCCATCGGGATGAACTAGAGCTATACAAACTTTTTGCGAAAGATGCCGCATTTAGAACCGCTTGGACGCAGAGCTTGCAACGAGCTTTGGCGAGATAAATAAAAATACCGTCTGAACGATTAGATTTCAGGCGGTTTTTTATTCACCAAATAATCAAACTTACTCTCTACTTCGTCAAATCATAACTCCAATCCAACAACTTGAAAATTTCTTCCGTTTCTACGCCATGATCTAACATAATCGTCAGCCAGTGGGTTTTGTTCATGTGGTAGGCGGGTAAGAAATTAGGTGATTGTCGCAAAATACTCACCATATCGGGTGGACATTTGAGATTGATAAAATCAGTCTCTCCTTCTTCTTTTAAACCAAGTTTAGTTTTACTGATTTTGCCAATAAGCACATACCATTTCCCTTTGGCATTACCATGGCGCAAGATGGCATATTCGGGGTATTTTTCCCAAAGATATTCTGGCTGTGTTGCATATTGATTCGCCGCATAATCAAAGATTTGTTGTGCTTGGCGCATGGGTTACTCCTTGAATGATGAATGGGTTTATTATCAGCCGTAAAGCAGAGAAAAGAAAGACCGTCTGAAAATTGAATTCTAGACGGTCTTTTGCTTTAGTTTTAAAACATCGCATATATAAGTACGGTCGTTTTTTGAGTATTTTTCTTACTCAGTCACGTAGAAAACTTGTTTTTCAAATTCATGTTTACCAATTTTTACAGTCAGCACATATTTGCCGATTGGATCTCGGCGGTCGAATGTCCAGCAGTTCATCATATATTTGCCATTTTCTAATGTTGGTCTGGTATAAGTGATGGTATGGAGTTTTTTATTTGGCGATGAAACCACTTTTGCATTTTCAATTGTACTTGAGAATTCAATTTTAGCTTGAGCTTTAAAAGTTTCACTTACTGTCGCTTTTTCACCAAAATTGCCTATTGCTACCCAACATACTTTTTCGGCTTTATTGGAACGAGAGGTTTCTTTTTTATTTAAATCAGGTGATGGCTCTTGAGTTCTATCAAACACTGAAAGATAAATTGCTGATTCATTTTTTTGCTCTTTAGAGGCATCTTTGGATTCTGGAGCAGCAAATGTACAAGTTGAAAATAAGGTCGCAATTAAAGCGAATGTTGAGATTTTTTTCATGTTAGATTCCTTTTTATATCATTATTTTATTGAACGATCATTATACCAAGGCAGCCCATATCTGCTAGCATTAAATTGGATGAACCAAATAAGAAAGGATGGGTATTTGACGAAGGTTGTTCAAATTTTACTAAAATTTGTATTTTCTTTTTCACCCAAACGGTGTCTTTCCAAGCAAGTTCAGACGCATCGACGTTAACATCATCTTGGCTTTCAATAACAAATTTAGCGCCTTGAATGGTGAAACCGACAGGCAGCGAGCTGTTGATGCTCCAACGTTCGACAGTACCTACTTTAGCCGAAACATCAACTCGACGCGGGTCAAAGCGTTGTTTGTTGATTAAGCCATTCGTTACATCTAATTCAAAGGTGCGTTCTTGGGTGATTTTGCTCTCGAGTATCGCCGTGGCATCAGTATTAAATTGCTCATTCATCTTTTTACTGAATGCTGAAACGTCACCTTGTGGACGAAGTTCTAAAACGGTGTTATCTGCAAAATCGTTACCTGAGCTAAATACATTTTTGATTTTGTCAAAAATACCACGTTTAACCCCAGAGATAAGCGAGACGCCTTCTCCTTCGCTTAAGTTGACTAACACTTCGGCACGTTCACCTGGCGCAAGAATGAGAGAATTAATCGCTTTACCTTGCGGTAGAAAACCTAAATCTCTGGCAATGAGCAACATGTCTTGTTCGTTATCTAAACGGAGATCATAGGCTCTTGCTA
>ERZ772974.2714-NODE-2714-length-10692-cov-3.831155_pt1 | contig 10692 bp, 8 predicted proteins | sample MGYA00580671_ERZ772974 | MGnify/ENA primary metagenome ERZ772974 (study PRJEB29015, sample SAMEA2738065) | human oral metagenome | biome: human oral; feature: human-associated habitat; material: saliva | place: China | collected 2218 ... | reverse complement strand
GCCTTGTTGCTTTAGCCTTCTGACGGCCGCGCCCCATGGCGTGACCCCCTCTTTCCTCATGTCCGCAGACACCACACCCAAGGCGCGCATAACCCACGGATCGCTCTCTAGTCTTTCCTATGTTCTAGGGTACCTTGTTTTACCCCTCAATGTCTTGTTGATTGACAGATTCATGCTCAGAAAATCTGTCGAATCTTCAGTTTCTTCGCCTGAACTCCGGCGAATTATGCATAAGGTTTGGGCTCCACCTCGCGCATTATACGCTGATGTGGAGCCCAAACCTTTGTAGGAGCCTTCTATAAGAGCCGCGCGTAGCAACCCATCTCTACAAGCCCGAGACTCAAAGATTTTATCCCCAAGTCCTGGGAACAACCCGCACTAGCTGGCTGTAAAGCTACCTAGCTCGGTCGCACCGGATGCCAACGACGCTGCGTTGGAGTCCACAGCCGATGTTGTAGTGTACGCCGTGTAACTCTGACCCTTGACGATCGATGAGCTAGAGACGAGAACCAACTGCACATTCGACTTGGTGACTTTATAGTTAGCCACCACCTTACCAGATGAATCCGCTACTTGAACCGTGGATCCTTGCTCAAATCCGGAACTATTGGTCAGTTTCAGGTAGCCGCTCGTCGAGTTGGTGGAGGGAGCCTCGAACATATCTGCCGTGCTGCCGCTGAGAACCGTGGCACCGTTGAGGAGCAAGTCGCCGTTGGTATCCAGCGCAGCGTTACCGCCTTGGCTGGGACCGTTCACTATCAGCGTTCCTCCAGAAAGAGTTGTGACACCGTTCGAATCAATGCCATCGCCCTCAGCATTGACGGTAACGTGACCGCCGCTCACGTTGATTGCAGCATCGATAACCTCAAAGGTTCCGCCACCACCACCGGGCATACCACCCTGCGGGGGCTGGCCCATCCCCTGCTGGCCGGTACCTGTAGTTCCATTCTGAGACGTGCCGTCCTGGGCGTTACCGCCGGGCATTGCCGGAGGCTGTCCCATGTTCTGGTGGTTGCCTTGGTTCTGAGTGTTGTTCTGCTGCTGAGCAGTGCCTGAAGCTCCGTTCTGAGACGTGCCGTCCTGCGAGGTTCCAGACATCGCAGGAGGCTGTCCTGTCCCCTGCTGTTGTTGATTGGAGGTTCCGTTCTGCTGCCCACCCGGCAGGCTGCCCTGCTGCTGGTTGTTCTGCTGCTGATTGGCAGTATCAGAGGTGTTCTCGGATGAATCCGTGCTCTCAGAATTGCTTGTCTTCAGCGAGGCATTCATGCCGTCATCCGCACTCGTGACGTTTACATCACCGCCAGAGACATTAATGTACTGTGCCTCAATGCCTTCATCGGACTGTTCAACCGTCAGGGAGCCCCCGGAAATTTCGACGACCCGAGAGGCTTTGAAACCGTCATCGCCCGCATTCACGGTCACGGTACCGTTGCTCAGACGGGTCCAGCCCTTCCCCTCGTCGGTGTCGTTAGTGGATTTGATACCGTCCTGCTGCGCGGTCACGTTAATAGTGCCGCCTAGGATATCCACATAATCCTTGCCCTTGATGCCGGTGTTCGCCGCATTGACCTCAAGAGTGCCGCTGGCAATCACAAGGCCGTCACTCGTGTGAATACCGTCTTCGTGGTTGCCGTTCACCTTCAGGGTGCCTTCACCCGCGATCGTCATGTCGGCCTTGGAGTAGACCACGGCATCCGGATCATCTTCCCCCGTTGCGGTGTAGTCTGCGCCGTCGCTTATCGTATTGGTGGTGCCGGATGCGCTGTAAAGAATAACCTCGTCAGCGTTTACCACGTTCAGCGCGGCACCGCTGGAATTCGTGATGTTTGCGTTATCGAGAACAAGCCGAACCGCGTCGCTGTCAGCGGTTTCAACCTTGATCTGCCCCTGGTATTCGCCGGAAAGTTTGTACGTGCCAGCCTTCGTGATGGTCAAGGTGCCGTCTTCAACGGTAACGCCGTCCGTTGCGGTGGGGTTTGACAGGTCAATCGCGGTTTCGGAAGAAGTGTCCCAGCTGAGATCCTGCTCCGAATAGTGAGTATCGACGTCGAGTTTTTCGCCGCTTTTCACGTTGGTCGAGAATGACGAGCTACTGGCGGCAGTGTCGGTGGCGGTTACCGAGGATGTTGTCGCAGTCGTACCGACTGAGCTATCCGCCGCCGTCGTGCCAGAGGCGAGGGCGTTGCTTGTAGTTGAGCATCCGGTGAGCGCAAGCGCCGCGAGCAAAGTTACCGAGGTTGCCGAAGTCAGTATTTTTTTATTCATGGGGAAAGAATCACTTTCTATCTACACTGTTTGAGCAGTTTGTGAGTATTTTCAGGGTTTACATCCGAATTCTACGGGGTAACGGGTACCTGCCGCATCAAATTCACGGGTTCCTGCAGGCTCCTGATGTATGTGTCGTGTGATAGAAGTTGGATTTTCTGATGCATATTTGTGGCGTGCACCGCCACCCGCGCCGGAGTTTTGTGTGATGGTTTTATCCTGCGCAGGCTAAAGGTTGGAATAGGATTCTCTCCTCTCGTTATGTTTTATAGATCAGGGGTTGATGCCGTGAAAGTTCCACGTTCAACGGCACCAGGTGCAAGGGTGGTGGTCTTCGGATCTACCAGCGTGGGTGCTAGGTAAAGAGTGTATTCTTGACCCTTCACGATAGAGGGATTCGAGAAAAATACTTGTTTAACACCCGGAGTAATCACCCGGTAGTTTGCAACGACTTGTCCGGCAGAATCTACTGCCTGAACAGACTGCCCTTGTGGGAAAGTATCGTTATCTGCAATTCGCAGATACCCATTTGTGGAGTCGTCGATCGGGCGCTTGAAAAGCTCTACACCACCGCCGCCAAATGAGATCCTGGCGTCGTTACTTACAGTAATGTCACCATTTGGATCAATAGGGTCATTGGCATCGTCTTGAGGACCGTTGATTAGCAACTCGCCTCCTGTGTAGAACTCGTGTCCGTTAGAGTCCATGCCGTCAGCACCCACGTTGAGGGTTACATTTCCACCGGTCATGTTGATCACGGTATCAATAACCTCTGTGGTATCGCGGGCACCACCCAAGGGTACGGGGCTGGCATCCGGCTGATCGCTGTCTTCCTTCTGATCCTCATACTCTTGATCGTTAGGCAGCTGGTCCTTGAGCGAGGCATTCACGCCGTCGTTATTGCTGTTGATGAGCGTATTGCCGCCATGAATATTGACGTATTGCCCTTCAAGCCCTTCTTCAGACCCTTCGATGGTGAGCTTCCCGTCCAGAATCTCCAGGGTGCGCAGCGCCTTGATGCCGTCGTCACCAGCACGAAGAACAGTGTCACCGCCAGCCACGCGCACCCATCCAAGGCCTTGTTTTTCGGTGTTGGTGGCTTTAATCGCGTCTTTTGCGGCTTCAATACGCAGGGTTCCGCCCTGAATATCCACGTAGTCCTTGCCTTTAAGTCCGGTCTTCGAGGAATTAATGTTGAGGGCACCTCCGGCAACAACCAGTCCTTTGGTGGTGTGCACCGTCTCGTCAAATTTACCGGCGACGTTCAGCGTTCCATCGCCCGCAAGGGTTAGGTTAGCGGTTGAATAGATCGTAGAATCTGCCTCTTTTTTGCCCTGGACTGCATACTCGGGACCATCGCTGAGGTTATTGGTGCTGCCCCGAGACGTGTAGATGACGGCTTCGTCGGCAGAGGCAACGTTAATAGCAGATCCGGTCTCATTCGTGATGTTAACGCCATCAAGAATGAGCTGAACTTTATCTGTCTTAGGGGCTTGAACCTTCACTTGCCCCGTATAGTCGCCAGACATACGGTAGGTTCCCCCCTTCGTAATCGTAATCGTGCCGTTTTGTTCGCTGACCCCATCGGTTGCGGTGGGATCTGCCAGATTCAGCGGAAGAACAGCATCCTGGTTCCAGGTCACGTCTTCTTGCGTAAAGTGAGTTTGCGCATTAATCTTTTCACCATTTTTGGTATTCGAGGTGTATACGCCAGATTTAAGTTCCTTCCCCTGTTCCTGTGCGGTCACAGTGGCTTTGGAGTTATCAGGGTTCCCGCTAATGGCGCATCCGGCAAGTGCCAACGATGCTGCAAAGGCGCATGTAAGAACAGATGTAAACCGGTTTTTGAACATCTCGAACGGGGTTCCTTGTCTGTAGGGATTAAGTGTCTCGGTAAAGATTGCCTCAACCATCCTACGCGAGAGGGTGGGGTTTCCAGAATGCCCTAACACGGTGAGCCTCTGGAAAACCCCACCCTATTCTTGTACCGCGTTCTAAGACGTTACCCGCTCAGGGTCTAGATCTAAGCGGCAGGTTCAAGCTGCATCCAACGTTGAATCGTGCGCTTCCACTTGTTCGCCGGCAGCTGAGGATTCAGTGCAGCCATACCCGTAGCGAACTTAGAAATTTTGACGGGTCGGATGCCCGCACGCCACAGATACTTATCAGCGACCGAAGGTGCACTGCCGGATTTCGTTTCGATAATCACCGTACCGGGTGCAGTATATTCGGTACCGACCTGATACTTGGTTGGCCCTTCACCACCGTCTGCGGTGTACATGAGCGCGCTTTCTGAAAGCGGAGTCCAGGTGAGCGAAGTATCAATCGTGAGGCGAGAATCTACCGGATTCTGCTCGGACTGGGGCAGATATACAGTCGTACGACGGTACCCGGTGCGGATAACCGGCTCCAGGTCATCTACAGACGCATCCGTCAGCTGCTCAAGTGCGGTAGCTACATATTCCTTGCCTTCTGCAGTGAGCATGTCACGGTTTTCGATAGAGTACGGAATACGTTCCTTGACCGTAAACTCACGAGCCCCTTCAGTCTTGACTTCCAAGAAGCTCAGGTCAGAATCCAGATAGCTGCGAGTACGTACCTTGAACCGGTTACGGCTGCCGATGGCGGAAGCCTTATAGCTCACCAGGTCAGGGGTGTCGAAGTATACAGAGTCATAGGCGAATTCACGCTGACCGTCGATTTCTAGGACGGCCGCTTCGTCGGCGGGAAGTTCAGCTAGGATAGATGCCGCATAATCTGCGTCCACAATGTATTTGCGGTCCACACGGGTCTGCATAGCGGCTTTTTCGTTGAGTTCATCGAGGCTGATGCTCTGCCAATAGGTTGGCACGATAGACATGGTACTTTCCTCTCGGTGCCCGCTTCGGTGAGAAGACGGAGTATTATCTACCGCAGGGGTGTGCGTAGATTCCAAAGTCTGTGCGGCGCCACCCTGAAACGGGGTGTACGGCTGAGGTGCTTGGGGACTCATGGTAGGTCCTTTCAACGTATGAGTTTTTAGGTGTAGTTTTAGGCAATATCTGCGAGATGAAGCCTAGGAAGCGTAGTATTCGTAATTCGCGTTAAGGTGTTCTTGGAGTTGGGGAAGCTCTTTGTAGGTGATGGTCACCTGCGTGGTGTCGTTGAGCAGGTCAAGCTCCAGGATCTTAGCGGAGACGACCTCGTACCCGAGGCGCGATTCCAGATAGGCTTTCAGGGTTCCTTCGTCGCTGATAGCGCGATCCACCGTGACGGTTTGGGTGCGCGGCTGGTTTTTCGCTTCAAAGATCGGTGAATCCAGTAGTGCGATGATTCCGACCAGTACCACCATGAGGATGAAGGCGATATATGGCGGGTCAAGTCGCACGCCGGAGATCAGACCTAGGGCGAGAGATACGAAGTAGTACCCGACCTCACGCTGGCTTAGGGAGGTAGACCGCAGGCGGATAATGGAGAGAACGCCGAAGAGTCCTAGACCCATAGCGCCTGCGGTACTTCCGGCATGTGCCAGGGCGACCGTCACGGTGAAAACACCGGCGTTGATAACCGCGTATGAAATCATGAGTTCACGGGTCTTATGACGAATCATGTACAGGGTGCAGAGCGTGCCAATTGCTACTAGGTCTGCCAGTCCCATCATCAAGATATCCATTGGACTCTCCGTTCCGTTTTGTGTGCCGTTATGTTCTTGTATTTCTAGGTTCGCGCCCGTTCCTGTGTTCTTCCTGTGTCTGTCTTAACTTGTAGTTATGTATTTCGTGCATATCTAAAAGTTCCCCGCGATTGCAGGGAATAAAGGATAAAGAACGAGACTCAGTACTACAAAAATGTGGTGGTATGCTCATAAAAATTCAGAATTTGCATATACGGATCGTGTAGCGCCTATCTAGAGGTCTTAAGGATGCGCAAAAGGCACATTCTGACTTAGATCACGTCTCCTATGCAAATCCTGATTGGTACGCCTTTCAAGCGTTATTACTGCCGTGCGGGGTCTCGTTGCGGAGGGCGGCTATCGACAGCTTTTTGCGGAAACTCTCTTCCTAGATTTTGAGGTTTAAACAGCAAAATCCCCCGCTCCTCAATCATGAGGAACGAGGGATTCTATGTAGCCTCCGGCAGCTTCTAGAGCCGCCCCGAGGACTTGATCATCTAATCTTTAGGCACGCTTGCGCTTACGCAGAGCGGCTACGGTTGCACCGCCCACGCCCAGAGCAACCATACCCAGACCTGCTACGGTCAGAGCACCGTTTGCACCGGTGTTAGCCAGCTTGCCGTTGCTGTTCGAAGAAGCGTTATTGGAGCCGCCGTTGTTATCCGAGACGTAACCTGCGCCACCGTTACCGTTGGATGCGGTACCATGCTCGCCATTGCCGCCGTTGCTTTCGCAAGCCACGCCATCATGGTCGCTATCGAGGTGATCGGCATATGCAGCGTCATTGCGCTGGATGTCCTTGAAACCTGCTTCGTTAGCCTCTTTACAGGTAGCAAACTGGTGAGTTTCAGAACCGTTGGTTACCTGGGCGGTCTCGGTTGCGGCAGCAGATGGGGTGCTTGCAGCCTCCGCTGTGCTGGATGCGCTCGGAGTTGAAGCAGGAGTGGTTGCTTCAGGAGTCGGTGTTGGAGTCACAGTCGGCGTAGATGAGGGAGTGCTGCCGCCACCTACGGCACCCATGCCGCCCTGGCCACCTTCACCGGGAAGAGAACCACTCTTCTCAGAAGCAACGACCTTGACCTTTACAGTCTCGCTGCGCCGCACATCGCCAGCCTTTTTGCCAGTCAGAACGGTAATTTCAACATAGTCACGTTCGGCATAGGCAGCATTCCACTTGATGTTGCCGGAGACATTGCCCTGCGCGTCTGCATCATAGGTACCCACGATGGAACCTTCATGGTCCTTAAGTACCAGAGTAGAACCAGCAGAACCGTCTTCGGTTGTATAGCCGGAACCTTGGAAGGTCAATTCCTGACCTTCTTTCCATTCATTGGGGAAAGAAATCTTAGCTTCATCGCTGTGGGAGTGTTCCGAATTTCCCGGAACAGAAGTAGATACAGAATTACCGGGAAGGGAATTAGTGGCAAATGCTGCCGGAATGGTAGTAAAACCGCCTACCAATCCGCAGCTCAGAGCTGCAACGGCACCGAAAGTAGCAATTTTTTTAGTTCTCATGCTTTATATGTTACTCCTTAATGACTATTTCTGGGTCAATATAACGTGGAATTTTAGAGTTTTAAAAATGAAAATAATAACGGTGAGAATTTTGATACTCGCACATTAGATTTCTACGCGTAACATTAAATATCATGTTTAACTTTGGAGTTTTGTAATGCTATGTGGACAGTTTCTTACACCCACCCCTAAGCTGCTATTGCAATGTTGTGCCCTTCGGCGAACCCCTATCCCTCCATCATAAAGGGCTCTTTATTTGAATAAAGCATTGGAAATCCCTCTTCATTCAAATAAAGAGAGTCTTTTTATTAGATCCGAAGATTAGCAGATTAGATATCGAGGCGATCCAGCATTTCTTCCAGCGCCTCCCCCACGCCCGTGCGCCACAGATAGGTGACGCGCGCATCCGCACGTCCGGGACCGCCATTCATAACCCCCACGGGTTTATCCGCACGCAGGGCATCAAGCACAATCTTGTAGCTGCTCATAACCGCCACCGAGGAACCCACCACCAGCACACCCGAAGAATCCGCGAGCATCTGCTGCTGGCGAGACTTCCGGTCGGCGGGCACGGATTCACCAAAATAGACGACATCCGGTTTGAGTTTCGTCGAGCCGCAAACCGTACACCCCACCATCTGGAAGCTGCGAATATAGTCGTTATCGAGCTCAACATCGCCGTCAGGATTAACCTGCAATTCGGTACTTTCAAGGCGTTCCAGATACCCCGGATTTGCTGCATCCAGGCGGATATCCAGGCTCTCACGCGACTCGCGCGTTCCGCAGTCCAGGCACAGAATTGAGGATAGATCGCCGTGCAGCGCCAGCACGTTCTTGCTTCCGGCACTCACGTGCAGACCATCAACATTTTGGGTAATCAGGCCGTTCACCGCACCCGCATGCTCAAGTTCGGCGAGCGCATAGTGAGCCCGGTTCGGGGATGCGCGGCGCATGCGCCTCCATCCGACATAAGACCGAGCCCAGTAGCGTTGTCGGGCGGCATCGTCGTAACGGAATTCTTGGTAGGTCATGGGCCGGTGGTCTAGGAGCGATCCGGAGGGTCCGCGGTAGTCGGGAATGCCGGATTCGGTGCTAACCCCGGCGCCGGTAAGCGCCAGAACGCCGCCGGTGCGGAGCATTTTTTCGATGCCCTCGGCAGCGTATAGAGGGTCGTGTGGAGTGACGGTTTCGGTGACGACTCGTTCAATGGAGCGAATGGCGGCGCGATGCGCGGAGGCGATGAGTGTGCTTTTCTCGCCCGCGTCTGCAAAGTTCTGCGTATCGGTCCATTTTTCCATGTGTCTAGTGTATGTCGGGGATGTTTCTCTCCCCAGTTAGGGACGGGCAACCTACTTCCCTGTTCGGGTTCTCTTGATCACAAACTCCTATATACAAGACTAGTATTACTGATAGTATTATTAGCAACAGCAATAGTGAAAGGAAGCATCATGGCAACCCCAACTATCGACGCTATGATCCTGGGGGCTCTGCATGAGCACCCGATGAGCGCCTACGAAATGAACAAAATGATGGATCAGCGCGGAGTGCGCAGTTGGGCGCGCATCAGCTCACCCTCCGTATACCGCAACCTGGTGCAGCTCTACAAGCAGGGATATGTGGAGAGCACCACCGTCAAAGACAGCGCTATGCCTGAGCGCACGGTCTACTCCATTACTCTCGAAGGCAAGGAACGTCTTCATGAGCTTCTCTACGATATTGCCTCCAGCCCGGCGCGCGTAGACTTCAACTTTGTCTCCGTCATCGCGAATATCCGCATGGTGGATGAGAAGATGGGGCACGAGCTGTTGCAGTCTATCGCCGATACCTACAGCGAGTGGGCAGATCGGCTGGAACAGGCTGCCGCATCCATCGACGACCAGATAGAGGCGAAGGCAACCCTAGAGCTGTGTTCCGATACCTACCGACTCATTGCGGACTGGGCACGCAAATTCGAGAAGGATTTCTATCAGAATCGCAAGAAGTAAGAGCTGATTCCGCGCTCTTGAGTCGGCAATAACGGCTACCTCGCCAGCCTTATGTTTCCGGGAGCGGTTATGTGCAAGGTAATTGTGCACTCTTGTTCAGCAGCGGCGCATCAATCGGAGAGGAATTAGGAGCCAGTAATATACCCTACTCTGTATGCCTCTATGGCGCTTTATGGCATACCGCTTCGATCTTATGCCCGTTAGGGTCAATAAGAAAGGCGGCATAGTAGTTCGGGTGATAGTCAGCATGCACACTTGGCGCGATATGTTCCTGCCCTCCCGCTGCCAAGCCTGCTTCGTAGAATGCATCTACCGCCGCCCGCGATGGCGCAGTAAAAGCGAAATGCAGCGGTGAGGAGGGCTCACCTTTCCCAAGCCAAAACATTCCCGTGTGCTGCGTGCGGTCTGGGTTGCTAAAGCCCATGCCATATGGCTCTTCGTCTATTGTCTTGGCGTAGCCCAGCGGCGCCAGCACTGCCTCATAAAATACTTTGTTTGCTTCAATATCTTTGACGTTGATACCAAAATGATCGATCACTGGTCCGCCTCCTTATGGCTTTGATAATGGTTCGTTCGCTGTCATTTTATTCATAACATACCAGGACGTTATTCCGAGCGTACGAGGAAATAAATAGCGTTCTAGCTCTGGAGAGACTATTCCATGAAGAAAGTTGCAGCGGGAGCATAAACTACGCTCCCGCTGCAACTTAGCATTCCTGTTTCACACCGTGATGAGTTAGTCGTCACGCTTGGAGGTCACCGACAGACCGTCCATTGCAACATCCGGGTTCACATCTACCTCTACGGTGTCGCCATCGTGAATGGCACCCGAGAGGATGCCCTTCGCCAGACGGTCGCCGATCTCACGCTGTACCAGGCGGCGCAGCGGGCGGGCGCCGAAGGCCGGATCGTACCCTGCCAAGCCCAGCCACTCCAGGGCGGCGGGGGTAACATCCAGGGTCAGGCGGCGGTCAGTCAGACGCTTGCCCATGCCCTGAATCTGCAGGTTCACAATCTGTCCCAGATGCTCGGAAGAGAGCGGCTCGAACATGATGATGTCGTCCAGACGGTTCAGGAACTCGGGACGGAACGCCTGGTGAACCACCTGCATCGCCTTCTCGGTGCGCTCCTCAAACGGCATCTCCTGATCGACCAGGTACTGCGAACCCAGGTTCGAGGTCAGAATCAGAATCACGTTGCGGAAGTCCACGGTGCGGCCCTGACCGTCAGTCAGACGACCGTCATCAAGCACCTGCAGCAGAATATCGAAGACCT
>ERZ772974.2711-NODE-2711-length-10699-cov-7.686678_pt1 | contig 10699 bp, 6 predicted proteins | sample MGYA00580671_ERZ772974 | MGnify/ENA primary metagenome ERZ772974 (study PRJEB29015, sample SAMEA2738065) | human oral metagenome | biome: human oral; feature: human-associated habitat; material: saliva | place: China | collected 2218 ... | reverse complement strand
AACCCACTTCTCTGGTCGCTCATTACCACGCGTCCGCGTAGAAGTTCGCTAAAAATAAACCCTACGGGGTTTATTTTTTTGATTTCACAAGTGCACTTACTTTTTTGGATGAGGCTAACTTAATTAAAAAGACCCCGATTGGGGTCTTTTTTGTTATGCTCTTTCCTGTTTTATTCAGCGTCAGCTGATTCGTTTTCAGCAGCAGCTTCAGCTTCAGTAGATTCCTTAGCCTCTTCGGAAGCTACAGTTTCAGCTTCGGATTCATTTTCCTGCAAGGCAGAAAGCAAAGAATCTTCCACATTAGCACGTTTTTTCTTCTTTGGCGCTTCGGCAAGCTCAATATCGAGCTCAATACCAGTCAGCATAGAAGCGAGACGGACGTTTTGACCTTGACGACCAATGGCGACAGATTGCTGATCCTCAGTAACATAAACCTTAGCACGCTTATCTTCGATTTCGACACGAGTAATTTCGGCTGGGCTCAAAGCTTCACGGATAAATTCAGAGAGATTTTCGCTCCAGTTGATGATGTCGATTTTTTCACGATCACCAATTTCATTCATCACAGCCTGGACACGTACGCCACGACCACCGACGAAGGTACCGACTGGATCGACACCTGGAACAGTGCTAGTCACGGCAATCTTGGTACGACGACCAGCTTCACGGGCGATGGCACGAATTTCAACTACACCAGTTTCGATTTCTGGCACTTCTTGCACGAAGAGCTGCCTAATGAAGTCAGCAGAGCTGCGGCTAACTAAAAGTTGAGCACCACGTTCATTGCGCTCGATAGCTTTAATCAAGACCTTAATACGAGAACCGACTTGGTAATACTCACCGTCGATTTGGTCAGACTTGAGCATAATACCAGTGGTACGGCCAAAATCGATACGCACGATATTGCGTTCGACACGAGCCACCATACCAGTCATAATGCTGCCAATTTTATCTTCAAAGATGGAAAGGATGGCTTCATGTTCAGCTTCGCGGAGACGTTGCATAATTACCTGCTTGGCAGTCATCGAGGCGACACGACCAAATTTAGTAACAGGGTGAGATTCTTCGAAGGTTTCACCAATGGTCTTACCTTCGGCTTCAGCTTCTGGGATTTCAGTGGCTGGATTATAAGCCAAACCATCTTCAATTACTTCCTTAGCGATAAAGACCGTGGCATTACCGGTTTCGTGATTAAGTACGGCGCGGACATTCATATCCTTTTCGCCCTCTTCTTTACGCCAAGCGGCGGCAATGGCAGTTTCAATAATATTCAAAACAGTTTCTTCTGGGAGATTCTTCTCTTCGGCGATAACTTTCACCATCTGAGACATCTGTTTAAGGTCTAAACCTTCCATATTTTCCTTTCTTTTAGTCTAAAATATCCGACCTTGCGGCCGGATATTAAAAGTATATATTTATATTATAGCGAAGATAATGAGATTGTCAAATTACTTAGCGGTGAAATAACCCGGACGGCCGTTGGTCAGGCGTTGGTATTATGGCTTTCTAGTGAAGTAACCTGGGCGGCCGTGGGCTGGGTCATCGATACGGAGCCAGGATTTATCAGCAGTGGAAGGGTCAGCGAGATAGGATCCAGCGCCGCCGCGGAGTTTTTTGCGGTTTGCAAACATATAGGAATAGTTTGTAAGCTTTGTGGTATCGAAATCGTTCTTCACGTAGATGGTTTCTAATTGATCACTAGAGGCCGCTCCATTGTACAAATAGAACATACCATACATATCCGTTACATTAGAGGTATTGAAATTAGAAAGATCAAGGGTGGTGATGCTTTCGTCACCATAAAACATACCATGCATAGTCGTCACTTTCGAGGTGTCGAAGTTGGAGAGATTAAGGGAGGTGAGTTTGCGTAAGCCATAGAACATCCAATCCATATCCGTTACATTAGAGGTATTGAAATTAGAAAGATCAAGGGTGGTGAGGTTGTATATATCAGGGAACATATATCTCATATTCGTCACCTTAGAGGTATCAAAATTAGAAAGATCTAAATCCTTAACATGCGCAAGATCTTCAAAGCTAGATATATAAGAAAACATACTACTGCTATCTTCATTTAAATAAACCTTCTCTGGTTCTGTGTAATAATAGGCGGTTTTATCGGAAGGATCTAGCCATAGCTTAATTTCGCATTCAGATTCTGGGGCTTCGACGTTTACGGCATTCATAATTGCAGCTGGAGCGGTAGTACTTTTCTTGAAGTGCTCGATTCTATTAGTAGCGGTTTGCAGTTTCACTAATTTTGAGTTGAAGTTTGGGCCAGTGGTCATTTTAGCGATTGGGTCATAGTGATTAGTGAGGATAGAAAAGATTAGTTTATTTTTATAGTTACCACTTTCTAGATTGTTGCCTAATTTTAATCCTAGATTTATATTACTTACCTCGTTGCCGTTAGTTTTTGCGGTAGTTTGCATAATGTTGGTTGGTGAGGTAGGTTTTGGGATTGGTGAGAAATCTGAGTTAGTGCCGAATTTTACGCCCCAGGTATTGTTCGAAAAGTTATTTAATGCGCTGGAAGCTGAGATCGAATCAATCTTAGCGTTTGTGGCTGAACTGGCATTAACTAAAGCGTTTTCATCGGTTTCTGAATTAAGCGTGATAGTGTAGCCAGTCTTATTGTTGGTATTAACGGTTAGTGATAGCGGGATTTCTTTAGTTTGACTTACAGAATTGATTACCTGGTTCCCGTTCACCTGTAAGTTAGCTTGATCTACCGCGGCTGATAAAGTCGGCACGAATAAAGCAAAAGTGCTATCGCTAAAAACTAAATTGATAAAAGAGATTGAAACTAGAAATAATCCGAGAATCTTTAATTCCCAGTTAAACCACCCCCCCCCATGAGGTTTGATACTGTGTGATTTTTTGCTTTGCATGGTTTTATTTTACCACAAACAGTTTGCGAGAAAAATAGTTATTATGCTTAATGTGTTATAATGAGAGAAAATAAACGAGATTTTTATGAATATTTCACATGGCCTGAAGACTGAAAATGAAATGCCGGAAACGCTTCTCGCGCTAGATATTGGTACCGAATATATCAAGGCGGTGATCGCTGAACGCCAAGAAGGTGATAATCTGATTATTCGTGGTGTTGGCAAAGAACATCAGGCGATGGGCAATATGTACGCGGGTGCGATTGCGGATATTCCAGCAGTGATTGCCGCCTGTGAAAGAGCTTTATCACGCGCAGAAAACATGGCTGGTGTGGTGGCGAAAACTTGTTCGGTAGGTATCGCCGGCGAATTGATTAAGGGCAATACCAAGACTGTACGTTATCGTCGCAAAGACGGTAATAAGCCAATTTCTGACCAAGAAATGCAGTTAATTATTAAGCGGGTACAAGATAAGGCAGAAGGGCAAGCGCGCGAAGAGGTCGCACTAGAAACCGACAACCCAGACGTAGAAGTACGCCTGATTAACTCAGCGATTGTTTCCCTTTCGATTGACGGATATAAAGTTAGTAATCCGATTGGTTTTAAGGGCTCAGAACTTGTTTTGCAATTTTACACCGCGTTTGCGCCACTAGTACACATTTCAGCAATCGAAAAAGTCTGTGCCGAACTAAATCTTGATCTTGTCGCCGTGGCAGTAGAGCCTTTTGCGGTTTGTCGCGCCTGTCTTGGAAATAATCTCGACTCTAATTTGTCTGCGATTGTGATGGATATTGGTGGTGGCACGACGGATATTGCTGTGGTGGATAATGGTGGAGTTGAAGGGACCAAGATGTTTGGCATCGGCGGTCGCAGCTTCACGCACCAGATAGCTAGTAAGGTGGGGCTCGATTTTGACACAGCAGAATTAGTGAAGATTCAGTATAGCGGACTACTATCAAACGACATGCAAACCTTGAAGACTTTGACGGTTTCTGATGCAGAGCGCATGAATGAAATACAAAATATTTTGAATGTGCCGGATCGTATGAAGAAAGTGGAAAAAGCTATCGCTGACAATACGGAGGTTTGGGTTTCTGGAGTGGGACTCGCTCTATCTGATTTTTCTCTACTTGAAGCTTTACCAAATAAGATTTTACTCTGTGGTGGTGGCGCGGGACTTTCGACTTTGCAGGAGGCACTGGCGACTTCAGATTGGTATGAAGAGTTACCTTTCGCTAGACGCCCGGTAATTCACCTGCTGGATGATGTGGATATTCCTGATATTCAGAATGCGACAGAAATTGACTTGGATTATTCTTTCATTACGGCTTTTGGACTTCTACGTGTAACCGTAGACACACTTAATAGTGAAGAGGAAGAGACGGGACTTCGCGCAAAATTGGCCAAATTGCTGCAAAACTAGAGGGGGAGAGAAAGCCGCATACCTCGTTCCGGAGACACTCAAGGCCGTTCGGCCAAGCTTATGCTCCGTCAGAGGTAAGCGGCATTCTCTTTTTTAATAATATCCAAAAAATGAGAGGCAAGACGACATTCTTTTTAAGGCTAAATGCAGAGCGGTGTTCTCTTTTTATGAGCCTAAAAAGTCTGATTATGGTTTTCTGGTGAAGTAGCCTGGGCGGCCATGGACTGGATCATCGATGCGGAGCCAGGATTTATCGGCAGTAGATGGGTCGGCAAGGAAGGAGCCGGCGCCGCCACGAAGCTTTTTGCGGCCATAAAACATACTTCCATAACTCATAAGCTTTGATGTATCAAAATCATTATTTACATATATTTTTTCTAATTTATCCATAGAAGGATCCGGAGTTCCCGAAATACTAAACATATACGACATATTCATTACCTGTGAAGTATTAAAGTTGGAAAGATCTAATGAGGTAAGATTAGACATACCAAAAAACATTTGTCTCATATTCGTCACCTTAGAGGTATCGAAGCTGGAGAGATTGAGTGTGGTGAGGTTGGTACCAGCAAACATGCCATACATATCTGTCACATTAGAGGTATTAAAGTTGGAAATATTAAGTGAGGTAAGATTAACCGAAGCACCAAACATATAACCCATATATGTCACTTTAGAGGTATCGAAATTGGAGAGGTTGAGTGAGGAGAGGTTAGACATTTCACTAAACATGTAGCCCATATTCGTCACCTTCGATGTATCGAAGTTGGAAAGGTTAAGAGAAGTGAGACTAGACATAAAACTAAACATGTTACTCATTTTTGTCACCTTGGAGGTATCGAAGCTGGAGAGATTAAGAGTGGTGAGGCTACGCATGCCAGAAAACATATAGCTCATATCCGTCACTTTCGAGGTATCGAAGTTGGAGAGATCTATATCTAAAATATTCTTAGACTTATTATCATTCAAGTAAAGCATAAACATCCTACTACTATCTTCATTCAAATACACTTTCTCTGGTTCAGTGTGATAATAGGCGGTCTTATCCGTGGAGTCTAACCATAACTTGATTTCACATTCCGAGTCTTCGTCTTCAATATTCACGGCATTTATGGAAGCGGTTGGCGCTACTGTACTCTTCTTAAAGTGCTCAATTTTATTTGTAGTAGTTCCGAGTGATCTAAGCTTATTATTAAAGTCCGGGCCTTCAGTCATAACAGCTTTTCGAGTATATGGATTGGAAACCACCGAAATCACTAACTTGTTCGTATAATTCCCTGATTCGAGATTATCGGCCAATTTCATGCCGATACTTAACTGGTTCGCTTCGTTGCCGTTAGTCTTTCCTGCGGTTTGAATAATTTGCGCCGGCGTAGACAGAGCTGGGATTGGCGCATAGTTCGTGGACGTACCAAACTTATAACCCCAAGTATTATTTGGTAGATTATTTAATGTTAAGCTCGTGTTTATAGAATCGATTTTTGCACCAGCAGTAGAAGTTGCATTAGCCAGTGCGGTGTTTTCGGTTTCGGAACTTAATGTTGCGGTATAACCAGTGCGATTATTGGTATTTACGGTGAAATTAAATGGGATCTCTGTGGTTTTGTCTGTAGAATTTATTACTTGATTACCGTTCACTTGCAGGTTCGCTTTATCCACAGAAGCCGAAAGCGTCGGAACGAAGAGAGCAGAAGTATCATTGCTAAGTATTAGATTTGAAGAAGATATTAAAGCCAAAAATAATCCGAGGAACTTTAATTTCCAGCTAAACCATCCCCCCCCCGTGAGGTTCCGTGGTTGTGATTTTTGGCTAATCATATGTATATTATTTTAACATATGCATGATGATTTTTTGATTTATATTTATGGTTTTCTGGTGAAGTAACCTGGGCGGCCGTTAGTTGGGTCGTCGATTCGGAGCCAGGATTTATCGGCAGTGGATGGGTCGGCGAGGAAGGAGCCGGCGCCGCCACGAAGCTTATTACGACTAGCAAACATCCCAGAGTTATAACTCCCTGGTTCCTTAATTTTTGTAAGGCTAGTTGTATCAAAGTCGCTACCCACATAGATTGTTTGCAATTTATCTTTTTCTGCATCAGTAAAATGCATTGAAAATATATCAACCATATTTTCTACTTTTTTTGTATTAAAATTAGAAAGATCTAATATAGCAAGATCTAACATACCATAAAACATACTGTCCATGTCGACTACGTTTTCTGTATTAAAGTTTGAAAGATTAAGATGAGTAATTTTTTCTAAACCACAAAACATATATGCCATATCCTTAACCTCTTTAGTATTAAAGTGAGAAACATCAATCTGTAAAAGAGCATGTAACCCCCAAAACATTCCGCTCATATCGGTTACTTTGCCAGTATTGAAGCTTGAGATATTTAGATCGGTTAGATAACGCATGCCCGCAAACATCTTGTGCATATCTGTGACATTCTTAGTATCAAAATTAATTAAGTTTAAGGTACATAAGATACGCAAGCCATAAAACATTGCACTCATATCTTCTACTTTTTCTGTATTAAAACTAGAAACGTCAAGCACCTCGAGGTCTTGGGCGCCATCAAACATATGGCTCATGTCTATTACATTTTTAGTGTCAAAATGAGAAACATCGAGGGTTTTAATACTATAGAGATTAGAGAACATATTACTCATATTTGCTACATTTTCCGTATTAAAACTAGATAAATCAATACTTAAAATTTTTTTAAGTCTACCATTAGCACAGTCACAACTCGTAAACATATCCGAACTATCCTCATTTAGATATATGTATTCCGACTCGGTGTAATAGTAGACCGTTTCATCTGCTAGGTTATGCCAAAGTTTTATAGCATAGTCAGAATCCTCGGCCTCAACATTAACTGCATTAGCGTTAAGTGACGGTGCATTATGGCTTCTTTTAAAATATTTAATTTGATGATCGTCATCTTCAAGACTTATTAGCTTAGAATTAAAATCACGGCCATCTGTCATGATGGCTTTTGGTTGATAAGGATTTGAAATAATTGAGATAATTAGTTTATTTTCGTAATAGCCAGTCTTGAGTGTGTTATCAAGTTTCATTCCTAAATCGATCTCATAGTCATCACCATCACTGCTACCAGTCATCTCAGTGGTTTTTGCAATATTGGCTGGAGCGGAAATTGCTGGGATGGGGCTATAGTCGGTATTATTGCTGAGTTTGTATCCCCATGTATTATCCGGGAAATTATCAAGTTCGGAAGAGGTAGAAATAGAGCTAATCTTGGTGGTAATAGACGGGTTAGTGTTTAGAAGAGCTGTATTTTCAGTTTTAGAGTTAATAGAAATAGTATATCCAGTCCTATTAGAAGTGTAGGCTTTGAGATTTATAGCATATTCGGAAGTGCGAGGATCTGATTCGATAACCCCATTACCGTCGATAGATAATTTTGAAGCATCAACAGATACAGACAAGATAGGTGGCCTATATTCAGCGTGAGTGTTTTTTGCAATATTAAAATTTACTAAGATTGATAAAAAACCAATAACTAAACCAAAAATGGTATTCTCAAAGTTTGGGTTTGAAATTTTAAACTTTTTCGTCTCCATAATAATTTTATATTAACATAAAGGGAATAAAATGTGTACAAAGAAAAATAAAACAACCGTAGGTGGTATATTTTTTGTAAAATATCGTGATACTAAAAACCGCGTTTATGATTGAACTCAGGATTTTCTAGTGAAGTAACCAGGGCGGCCATGGGCGGGGTCGTCAATGCGGAGCCAGGTTTTATCGGCAGTGGAGGGGTCGGCTAGATATGAGCCTGCGCCGCCACGAAGCTTTTTACGATTTTTAAACATATCGAAAAAACTTGTAAGCTTAGATATATCAAAATCATTATTCACATAAATTACTTCTAGCTTATCCCTAGACATATCTTTATCTTTAAGAGAAAACATATTATTCATATCCGTCACCTTAGAGGTATTAAAGTTAGAAAGATTTAGAGTAGTGAGATTACGCATGTTAGAAAACATACCGTTCATATCCGTCACCTTAGAGGTATCGAAGTTGGAGAGATTGAGTGCGGTGAGGCTACGCATGCCTTCAAACATAGCATACATACTTATCACTTTCGAGGTATTGAAGCTAGAGAGATTAAGTGAGGTGAGATTAGACATGCCAGAAAACATACTATTCATATATGTCACTCTAGAGGTATCAAAGTTAGAAAGATTTAGAGTAGTGAGATTAGACATGCCAGAAAACATAAAGCTCATACGCACCACATTAGAGGTATCGAAGCTGGAGAGATTGAGAGCGGTGAGACTAGACGTGCCAGAAAACATGGTGTGCATTTCCACTACCTTAGAGGTATCGAAGTTGGAGAGATTGAGATTAGTAAGACTAGACATACCATAAAACATAGAGTACATACTCGTCACATTCGAGGTATCGAAGCTGGAGAGATTAAGAGTAGTGAGATTAGACGTGTCAGAAAACATATGGCTCATATCTGTCACATTAGAAGTATTAAAGCTGGAGAGATCTAGTGTGGTAAGGCTAGACATGCTAGAAAACATAGCGCGCATATCCGTCACCATAGAAGTATTAAAACTGGAGAGATCTAGTGTGGTAAGATTATTCATGTGTGAAAACATATAGTTCATATCTGTCACTTTGGAAGTGTTAAAGCTGGAGAGATTAAGTGAAGTAAGTCTGCGAGTATTAAAAAACATATGACCCATATCCGTCACTTTGGAGGTATTAAAATTGGAGAGATTAAGGATGGTGAGATTAGACATGCTAGAAAACATATAATCCATGCGTATTACCTTCGAGGTATCGAAGTTAGAGAGGTCTATATCTAAAATATTTTTTTGTTCATTATATTCTAAATAGAACATCTTGCTACTATCTTCATTCAGATACACCTTTTCCGCTTCAGTATAATAATAAGCTGTCTTATCGGTCGGATCTAGCCAAAGCTTAATTTCATAATCAGATTCTTCATCTTCAATATTTACCGTATTCATGGAGGCAGTTGGTGCTACTGTACTCTTCTTAAAATGCTCGATTTTATTTGTAGCGGTTTCCAAGGCTTTTAGTTTTTTATTAAAATCAGGGCCTTCAGTCATGATAGCGATATGATCATAATTATTGGTTAGAATGGAAAATATTAGCTTATTTGTATATCTACCACTTTCAAGATTGTCGCTTAGTTTCATGCCAATACTTAGCTGGTTCGATTCGTTGCCATTAGTTTTTCCTGTAGTCTGCAAGATCTGCGCTGGGGTAGACAGTGCTGGAATCGGTGCATAATTTGTAGACGTACCAAACTTATAACCCCAAGTGTTATTAGAAAAATCTCCTAGTTGTCCAGCGGAAGAAATTGAATTAATCTTTGTACCATTCGTAGAATCATTGTTTACTAGCGCCGTTTCATTGGTCTCTGAATTTAAGGTCGCCGTATAGCCGGTCTTATTATTTGTATTTACGATAAGACTTAAAGGGATTTCTGTGGTTTTATTAGTGGAATTTATCACCTGATTCCCATTAACCGAAGCTGCAGTATTATCTATCGAAGCCGAAAGAGTTGGCGTGAAGAGGGCAGATGTATTATTGCTGAAAACTAAATTAGAAAAAGAAATTAAAGCTAAAAATAACCAGAGGAACCTTAATTCCCAGTTAAGCCACCCCCCATGAGGGCTTCCTATGTATGATTTTTGGCTAATCATATTTAATATTTTAACATAAACAGGATGGATTTTTGGTGTTAAAATGGAATGTCGTCATATCCTTCACATTGGTGCTTCAAAAAAGAGAATGCCGCCTACCTCTGACGGAGCATAAGCTTGGCCGCTCGCCCCTTGGGACGCGGATTCGCGGCCTAGAGCGTCTCCGGAACGAGGTATGCGGCTTTCTCTCATTCTTGAATAGTAAGATAAAGGGTAGGACGACATTCTTATAAAAAACAGAAAGCCACCCGTTTGGGTGGCTACTCTATATAATTTGGCACCTTGCTATCTTCCCGCTGTTGCAGTATTATCGCCGCTACTGGGCTTGACTTCTGTGTTCGGAATGTAAACAGGTATTTCCCCAGCGCTATGGGCACCAATGGCGCAATTTAATGCGAATATTGATGTCCATGAGGTGTAAAAATTAAATGTGACTTGCGGTGCATCAAGCACCGATTACTAGCTAAGTCTATCAAACTATCCATCTCGTCTAGACAAAATGAATAGTTTGAACATAAAAAGGCGATGGCTCTATTAGTATGCTTCGACTCCATATCTTACGATACTTCCATCTTGCACCTATCAACCAGATCTTCTCTCTGGGAGCTCATAGGGAATTCTAATCTTGGAGTGGGCTTCGCGCTTAATATGCTTTCAGCGC
>ERZ772974.2697-NODE-2697-length-10741-cov-59.457889_pt1 | contig 10741 bp, 9 predicted proteins | sample MGYA00580671_ERZ772974 | MGnify/ENA primary metagenome ERZ772974 (study PRJEB29015, sample SAMEA2738065) | human oral metagenome | biome: human oral; feature: human-associated habitat; material: saliva | place: China | collected 2218 ... | reverse complement strand
ACGGTGATGTCCATGTGTTTCCTCCATGGTGTGCGGCGGGCATCGTTGCCCGCGGATGGGGATTGTTCGGTGCTCACTGCCCGAACCGTGGCCTGAGCTATCACCTCCCGCACTGACGTGGAAGGCGTCCGCACCTGCCACGCTATCGAAAGTTCGTAACCGCATTATAGCACGTCGGTGACCTACGTCATGCGATGAGGCCTGGACGGCACAACGCCGCCACCCCATCCACCCGCCCCAGCACTCGCTCCATTTCACGGATCGTCGCACCCGTCGTCACCACATCATCCACCGCAATCACGATCGCTCCTTCCGGAACCGACACACGAGCACGCATCGAACCCATGCGCCCCACCACACGAGCAGCACCCGTCTTACCCGACTGCGATCCCACCCCCACCCGCAACCGCAACACATCTACAACACGCACACGAAAACGCTCGCGAACACGACGATCGTCGCGCGACAAACACCCGCGGGAGCTTCCCCCGCTCAATAGCCGGTCCGAACAAGCCTGCGCAAGCCCCCGCGCCACCCCGCGCGCGAGCGGCAACGCCACCTGCCGCCCCCGCAGACGCCTCCCCCACGACGACGGCGCAGGCACAACCCACACGTCCACCGCCCCGCCAACCTCGCGCGCCCTCCCACTACCCTCACGCATCGCCGCGGCGGGCGACCCAGGCCCAGCCACCACCCGCCACAGGGACGCACCCAACGTGGCCCCGGCCTCGTCAAGAAAAGCACTCACATCCGTGCGCATCGCATGCTTCGCGCCCAAGACAATCCTGCGCAGGGGACCGGAATAGTCCCCGAGGACCCAAAGAGGGATCGAACCTCGACGCCCCTCCAAGGAAGTCGACACCGGCTCAACGGTGGCCAGCGACGCACACGAACCACACATGACCACGTCCCACGCCAAACACCCCACGCACTGAACGGGCAGCACCGCGCCCAGGAAAGCATCAACGAAACCAGCCACCCGGTGCACTCCTGCCACCAGCCCTCACCCCGCGTAACGCGCCGATGTCACGTCAGCCGAGACATTTTGCCACAGCGCTCCCGATCGCACGAGAACCTGCGCCTTACCCGCCTCGTCCGTCCCAACGATAACAACCGAAGCAGAAGAAGCCCCGGCGCTCATCGACGACACGCGGATCGGCAACGCAACGCTCGAAGGCAAACCTCCCAACGCCATCGTCACAAGCTGGTCGTTGTCACCACCCTCACCGCGCACCGCAAGAACGAGTCCCGTCGACGTGGTCCACGACGCGTCGATGACAGCCCCGCCGTCGAGCGAAATCTGTTCGAGGGAACGCACCGCCTGCGGACGACCACCCGGCTCGCGTTCAACGACGCCCACCCACGCGCTCGGTGTGGAGCCACGGATAACGAGGGCACGCACACCGTCAGGGGAAATACGCACCGCGTGAACGTCACCCGCGCTTTCGGATTCGATGCGCACACTGAACGCCCCATCCGTGCCGCCACCGACACTGAGCCACGAAGCGGACGTGGGAGGTCCCCAAACCCATCCGTATCTGTCAATCGAGGGCCCGAGGGGGGCCTGACCTGGCAGGAAGGCAACCTGGCTACCTGCATGCTCCGCGTAGACTCCATCGGGGCCACTCCACGCCACGAGAGTGGAATCCATCGGCGAACAGGTCGGGTGCGCGGCGTCCCTCGCCGAAGCGCGAGGCGTAAAACCCGATGCTGACACGACCCCCACGCCTGATGGACCAGCCCCCACCATAGTGTCGAGGGAATACGACGGCGGTGGCGGCACTGCTGGCACGTCAAGGGTGTCGCCCGAGAGGGTAATGCTCACCTGCGACACGTCAGGCGCCTGCGTGAGGGTGCGCGTCAGCTGCCATGAGAGACTCACCTGCGCGGCTTCGTCGGGGGGCATCGCGGCGTTGAGTTCGACGCGCGCGACCCCGTCGCTGACCTCTACCCCGTGCGAGGGCAGGGTGGCCCCCGCCGGGATCGCGTTGGCAACCACGGGATCGAGGGCTGGGCTGGGTCCCGCGACAAGGCCTGCGAGAAGGTGGGAGGCCAGGCGCCTGGAAGGGTACCAACGCGGATCAGACACCAGGTCCGACCCATCAACGGACGGGAAGTACAGGTTTGCCTGCGTGTACGAGGCCGTCAAGGCCGCCCGAGAGATGAGGATGATGTTGTCGGGCGCGTCGATACGCCACTGCCCGTCCTCGCGGACAAGGGTGAAAGTCCGCGACACGATGGAGCCATTCGAACGCGTGAGAACACCCAAGTCGTCGATGCTTGCCACCCCCAGAACGGACACGCTGACCTCCGCCTGCGCGGAGTTGTCAAGGCTCGCGCTCACCAATGGCGCCGTATCCGTGTCGTAGACGAGGATTTCGTTTTCAGGCTGCCACGAGCGTGCCGACGCGCTCGTGAGGAACAGGCGAGCGGTCGCGTAGTCATCCTGGGGTCCCGCTGCGCAGGCGAGCAGAAAATCCGAGACCAGGGTCGAGGCGTCAGAGCCGTCCGAGGGACCCTCTGCAGAAAATTGGATGCCGCTGCCATCGCGCGCGGACGCATCGAAAGGGGTTGGCGCCGAGGAGGTGGGCAGGGACGCACAGCCCGCGAGCGCCAGCGCGACGCAGGCTATCAGGGCGAAGCGTCGTCTCATTGGTCCTCCCACAGGGTGAGCGGCCAGCTGGCGATCTCATCGCCCGGGTGTTTGGGCAATGTCATGAGGAAGGACGCTCCCTTGCCGGGTTCACCGTACGCTTGGAGTCGCCCTCCGTGGATCGCCACATCCTCCGTCGCGATGGCGAGGCCTAGGCCTGTTCCTCCCGTCGTGCGTGCTCTGGCCGTGTCGGCCCGGTAGAAGCGGTCGAACACGTGATCGGTAACCTCCTTGGTCATTCCCACCCCACGGTCGCGCACGCGACACGCCACGTCGGTGGCGCTGGTCGCCACCGTGATCGTGACATCAGACCCGTCGGCGTGCTCGATCGCGTTGACGACGAGGTTGCGGATGACTCGCTCGATGCGGCGTTCGTCGATCTCGGCAGTAGCTGGACTGGGGGCGATGATGCGAACGGTAACACCCTGACGCTGGGCCAGCTCGCAGCATCCCTCCACGACGCGCGTCACGATGGGACGCAGATCGTGTTCTTCTGCGTCCAGGAGGGCGCTCGCTGCGTCGTAGCGCGAAATTTCGAGCAGGTCGGCGAGCATTTGCTCCATGCGTTCTGTCTGGTCGTGCAAGAGTTCGGCGGAACGGCGCGCGTGCGCTGGGAGATCCTCGCGGTTGTCCCACACGACTTCCTCGGCCATGCGGATCGTGGTCAGCGGCGTACGCAGCTCGTGTGAGACGTCGGAGACGAAACGCTGCTGGAGTTTGGCCAGTTCGTCGTAGCGTGAAATCGTGTCCTGCAGTGAAGAGGTCATCGCGTTGAAGGCTCGTCCGAGTGCCGCCATTTCGTCGGCACCATGCACCTCGACGCGCACATCCAGGTTTCCCTCCGCCGCCTTGGTGGCCGCGTTGACGGTCAGGCGCACGGGTAACAGGAGACGGTGCAGGAGCGCATAGACGGCGATGGGCAAGGTCAGGATGATTGGCAGCGCGGACAGGGCAAGCACGCGCAATACGACGTCCACCTGGCTCTGATCGGCTGCCAGAGAGTAGAGGATGTAAAGCTCGTGCGTGCCTGCGCGGGGCAGCTGCACCTGCGTACCGACGAGGATCCCAGGTGACACCTTGTCAGAGTCGGATGCCGTGATGCCCACCGACTGCCATTGGGCGCCGCCCTGCGTCACGGCCTGACGCATCTCGGGGGTAACGAGGAGGCGCATCTGCTCGTCCTCAATCTGATTGATGCGCAGCGAGGCAGCGGAACCCTCGGAGCGCAACAACGCGACGTTGGTCGCTCCCGCGCCTGCCGCCGAGGCTTTGAGTGAGGTCAGGGCGCCGCGTGCGGATTCTTGGACTTGGTCGGGGGAGGTGGCCGTCGAGGAGGAAAACACGGACTGGGCTGCAGAAAAACGCAGCGACGCATCTGCCAGAATCGCGTCTTTACGCGTCTCAAACATCGACGAACGCAGCTGTGAGGCGACGATGATACCGAAGATAAGCAGGATAGCGAGCGCAGAGAGGGTGATCGCCACGGCAAGCTTCGCCGAGAGGGAATGCCGGATGCGGTGGACGATCTGTGAGGAGCGCAGGAAGATCCACGGCCTCGACGCGGTGAGGACCCGGATCAGTCGCGAGAGCGCGAAATTATGCTCCCGCGCCGGCACGGTACCCAACCCCGCGGACAGTGACGACGAGCTCCGGTTTTTCCGGATCGCGTTCAATCTTGGAGCGTAGGCGCTGCACGTGAACGTTCACGAGCCTGGTGTCGGCAGCGTGACGGTAGCCCCACACCTGCTCCAAAAGTTCCTCACGGGAAAACACTTTCCACGGGGAGCGCGCCAACGTGGCCAGCAGGTCGAACTCGAGCGGAGTCAACGCGATCACACGTCCGTCACGCTTGACGACGTGTCCAGCCACGTCAATGGTCAGGTCCTGCAGGGTCAGCCCTTCGTCAGCCTGTGATTCCTCGCGACCACGCAGGCGGGCACGCACACGGGCAATCAGTTCCTTGGGTTTGAAGGGTTTGGGCACATAGTCGTCTGCTCCGGCCTCGAGACCCGTCACAACGTCGGACGTATCAGAACGGGCAGTCAGCATCACGATCGGGACATCGGAGACGCGTCGGATTGCCCTGCACACGTCAAAGCCATCCATGCCGGGCAGCATGACATCGAGGAGGACCAGGTCCGGGTTCGTTTCTTGGAAGTGAGTCAGCGCCTGGGATCCATCGGAACAAAAGACGACGCGAAAGCCCTCGTTCTCGAGGACGATGCCGATCATCTCGGCCAGGGCGACGTCGTCATCGACGACGAGGATGCGCGAACTCATATCACGATAGTGTCACGAAATCGTCACGGTTGCAGGAGATTCATTCGGAAACACCACGTTCCTGCCGCGATGACGGCACGCACATCCCCGTCCTGTGGCAGGATTGACACCAGCACAACACCAGCGATCTGGAGGTCGTGATGAGTTCCCCATGGACACCGCCCGCCCCTGGCCAAGACGAGCCAACAGGAGTCCAAGAGGGCTACAGCGCACCCGCACCCGCACCCGGGCCAGGCTACGGCGCACCCGGTGCCTCTGGCTACGGCGCACCCGGGCCAGGCTACGGCGCACCCGCACCCGCACCCGCACCCGCACCCGCACCCGGGCCAGGCTACGGCGCACCCGGCGCCTCTGGCTACAGCCAGACCGGAGCGTGGGGATGGGCCCCCAAGCCAGGTATCATCCCGCTGCGTCCGCTTTCGATCTCTGACCTGTTGAGTGGCTCCTTCGCGGCCCTTCGTATGAACCCGAAGGTACTGTTCGGTTTCACGCTGATCGTGTTGACGATCGTGGGTGTCCTCGACTCGCTCGTCTCTATCTTTCCCATGTACTCGTTGATGTCGGCCTCGGAGTACGGCGGGGATCCTCAGGCTTCCCCCGATGACATCGCCAGTTCCGTGTCCATGGCCTTTGTGTCAACGTTCGTGGGCTACGCCATCTTGCTGATATGTTCTATTCTTGCGGTAGCACTGCTGAACGGAATCCTGTCCACCACGGTGGCGCAGATGGTCATCGGCAAGAAGATCACATTCCGCCAAGCATGGGCGTTAGCAAAGCCGCGCATGATGCCGGTGTTAGGTGTCGTCGTCCTCACATTTCTCGCGGTCGGTATCCCGGTCATCCTATGGATCGTCGGCATAGTCGTGCTTCTCTTGGCCTCGGGCAGTTCGAACGCGGCGTACAGTGCTGCCGGTTTGATGTTGATTGCGTTGTTTCCGATGGCGTTGGTCTCCTACGCGGTACAAGTTCGTCTCCTCTACGCGCCAATGTGTGCCGTCTTGGAGCACGCTGGTCCCGTCGAGTCGATCAAGCGCTCGTGGTCCTTGACATCAGGGGCGTTCTGGATGACCCTGGGTCGCCTGATGCTCATCAGTATTCTGGTTGGTTTCATCGCCGGCATGATCACGATGGTCATCAGCACTGTTGTCGTCGGTATTGTCTTCGCGGTCTTCAGCGCCAGTAGCCTTGATCCCACCAAGATGGTTGGGTTGCTCATGACTACTAGTGTGCTGACCAGCATTCTCCAGATGGCCTCCTACGCCCTCGTCTTCCCCATCATGTCAGCATTCCAGACTCTTATGTTTGTGGATCAAAAGATTCGCACAGAGAACTTCGCCTTCGCGCTCGCCCAGGCCGCCAGGAGCTAGGCGGTGGACCCGGTGTTCGCGTGCGGCGTTCCCTTGGCGCCCGACGAGGGTGAGGCCCGGTCGTGGCTGGAAGAGGAACTTTCGCGCGGGATCTACAACACCGACGCCAGCGGCATTACCGATGTCATTAGGCGTTTCCTAACGAGGCTCTACGAGGCCATCGAATGGAAGGGAGAGGGGCCTTTCTCTTTCTCTGTGCTCGTGACGCTCCTGGCGATCATCGCGATTGCGCTCGTCATCATCGCGCTGATCCTCAACCCGATTCGTTCCTCCTGGCGTGCATCCCACTCAGTGTTCGAGGAGGAGGCGAGCCGCGAGGATGTACGCCGTCTCTTCAACGAGGCTGTGGAAGACGAGGACTGGAACCTTGCTTACGTGTGGGCCTACCGTCTCCTAGTGTTGGGGTTGGATGAATGCGAGGTCGTCACGTCATCGCCAGGTCTGACGGCACGCGAAGCCGCGGTGGCGGCGACCCGGCTCGTGCCCGAACAGGGTCCGACGCTTGCTTTTCACGCACGGACTTTCGACCGCGTTCGTTACGGGAATGCATCGGTTCACCGCCAGGACGTGGACGCATTAAGCAAACTCACGCCTGCCCTGTTGGATGCCTGCCGAAAGGCCCAGGACCACTGATGAAAGCCACGCAGGTTCGCATCATTACCCCCACGGCGCGTGAACGGGCGAGCGCCGCGCGTCCGGCGATCATGGTTCTCGCGTTCGTCATAGTGTCCTTTGTCGGCATCGCATTCTTGCCGCAGGCTGGTTTCAACAATGCCCCCGTGGGCATCCGCAACCCTGGAGGCGACGGCGCGCGGGCACTCGCGCAGGTGCTTGAACACCACGGCATCACGGTGAGCGAAGTGTCGGCCGCTCAGGCGGCATCCGTAGATGAGAACACGACGCTCGTCGTCGTTTTTCCTTCCCGCATGTCGGCTCAGTTGGCGCAGGAGGTGGAGACGCGAGCGAGCGTTGTCTACGTGGGCTTGGAGGAGGAATACGGGGGTGAGCCACCCTACCTGGCGGGGTTGCACGCAACCCGATCCTGGGACACCGGGCAAAGAACACAGCCAGGATGTGCTTCCGACGCAGCCCAGCATGCGAGTGAGCTGTTGTCCTCCGCTTATTCGGTTTCCGCTTCTTCCTCCACCTGGCAACTGTGTTTCACCACAGACGGGCAAAATTACGCCTACGCTGAGCGCGTTGAAGACGGTCGCTTCCGCGCAGTCATCCCCGATTCGGTGCGGGTGCGCAACCGTGCGATCACGGAGGGAGGTAACGCCGCCTTGGCAATTAACGCGATCGGCAGGACCAACAAGGTCGCCTGGTTCGTTGCCTCCCATGGTGTTTCCGTTTCCTCCGAGCAGGTGACGCCCACTGATTCTCCGTTCCTTGCTCCCGCCTTCCTCATGGTGCTCGGCTCAGCGCTGTTGGCGGCCGCGGCGCGCGGCACAAGACTCGGGCCACTCACCCCGGAGCAGCTGCCGATTGAGGTACCTGCCGCTGAAACCCTCATCGGGAAGGCACGACTCATGCGTGCCATGCGCTCCTACGGGCATGCCGCCAGAGCGCTGCGCAGCGCGTCTGCCTCGCGCATCGCGTCCTCGCTAGGTGTCACGTACACCGCTGATCGTGAGACGCTCGCACGCGAGATCGAGCAACGAGGCCTGCCTCCCTCCCGCTACGAACAACTTCTGTGGGGGCCACCACCGACAGACGAGGCGGCCCTCGTCCAACTCGCCAACGACCTCTACGCCCTCGAGAAGGAGATTCGCCATGACTAACCCCGGCCCCATGCCCTCCCCGCAGTATGGCACCGCTGGTGGCGTACACGATCAGGGCGGACCCGGATACTCGGGGCCGCAGGGGGGATACGCGCCCCGGGGAGGCACCCCCACCCAGGGGACCCCGGCCTCGTACTGCGCGCCAACGGGCCAGGGATGGTCGGGGCGTCGCCTCAACGAGGCAGAGCGAAGCACGCAGGAGGCCCTCCTGGCGCTCAAAGCTGAGATCGGTAAAGCCATCGTCGGCCAGGACGCGGCAATCACCGGACTGATTGTCGCCCTCGTTGCCGGCGGCCACGCCTTGCTCGAGGGGGTCCCCGGCGTCGCTAAAACGCTCCTCGTGCGCGCACTCGCCCACGCCCTCAACGTCGACATGGCGCGTATCCAGTTCACCCCCGACCTGATGCCCGCCGACATCACCGGCTCAATGATCTGGGACGCGGGACGATCCGAGTTCGTCTTCCGTGAAGGTCCCGTGTTCACGAATCTGCTCCTCGCCGACGAAATCAACCGGACGCCACCCAAGACCCAGTCGGCGCTCCTCGAATCCATGGAGGAACACACCGTCTCGGTCGACGGTACGACCCGAGTCCTACCTGCCCCCTTCATGGTCATTGCCACGCAAAACCCCATCGAATACGAGGGCACCTACCCGTTGCCGGAAGCACAGTTGGACCGTTTCCTCCTCAAACTCGAGCTGCCCCTGCCATCCCGCGACGCCGAAATCGACATCGTTGCCCGCCACCAGGGCGGCTTCAACCCAACGTCCCTCGCGAAGGCGGGCATTCACCCGGTCGCCGGCGCCGCTGACATCCTCGCGGCTCACGAAGCCGCCGCACGCGTTGAGGTCGCTCCCGCCGTCATCGCCTACCTGGTCGACGTGTGTCGTGCAACGCGCACCTCACCCGCCGTGCGCCTCGGCGTGTCCCCGCGAGGCGCGACCGCCCTGCTGCGCACCTCTCGCGTGTGGGCCTTCCTACAGGGCCGAGGATTCGTAACCCCCGACGATATTAAGACGATGGCCCCCTCGACCCTCGCACACCGCCTCGGCCTGCGTGCCGAAGCCAACCTCGAGGGCATCACGGCCGCCAACGTCGTCTCAGGAGTCCTCGCAGCCACCCCCGTCCCCCGCTGAGGCTCCCGTGATCGTCTCTGCGCGCAGCGCGCTCATCGTTCTCGTCGGCATCGTCCCCCTCGCCCTCTCGCCATCCCGCGCCTTCGCCTGGACGTGGTTCGGCCTCGTCATCGCGGCGTGCCTGATCGACACGGCCGGCGCTCCCTCCCCCCGCACCCTGCGCCTGCGACGCGACGTCACCGGCCCAATCCGCGCCGACCAGACAACCACGGCAACGCTGCGCCTGACCAACACGACGAAACGACACATGACCCTGGATGTACGCGACGCGTGGCCACCATCCCTCGCCCCCACCCCGTCGCGCCAACGCGTGCGCCTCACCGCCCGCAGCTCCACCACCGTCACAACGACGCTCTGCCCGTCGCGGCGGGGCACGCGCCACGCCGATGTAGTCACGATCCGCTCGTGGGGGCCGCTGCACTTGGGCGCGCGTCAAGTCAGTCTTGAAGCACCATTGACGCTGTCAGTCCTCCCCGAGTTTAAGGCGCGCGTACTACTACCCACGCGCCTGGCTCGGCTCCACGAATTGGAGGGCACGACGCCGACGACACTGCGCGGCGCGGGCACCGAGTTTGACTCCCTGCGCACCTACGTCGAAGGTGACGACCCGCGAGACATCGACTGGCGTGCATCCGCTCGCTCCGCCGAACTCATAGTGCGCCAGTGGCGCCCCGAACGAGACCGACACGTCCTCATCGTCGTGGATTGTGGACGCGCCTCCGCCGCTCTGCTCGGCGCACCCGAACACATGGACGTGGACTCGATCGCCCTGGGCTGTGCGCCCCGCTTGGATTCCTCCATCGAGACAGCCCTCCTCCTGGCAACCCTCGCCGATCGCGCGGGCGACAAGGTCCACGTGTTAGCCGTCGACTCTCGCGTGCGCGCACGCGTATCAGGGGTACGCGGACCCAAAATCATCGAGACCCTCGCCGCGACCTTCACGGATATTTCGCCGCGCCTAGACGTCACCGACTGGTCCGACGTGGCCACAGCCGTCGAACAGACCGTCCACCACCCGTCATTCGTTGTTGTAATCACGAAGATCCCCCCAGCCGGCATGGACACAGAGTTCACGGACACCCTGTCGCGCCTCGCCGATCGCCACACCGTGCTCGTCGCCTCCGCGACCGACCCCGACGAGATTCGCGCACGGCACGGACTCTCCAACGCGGAAGAAGTGTTCCTCGCCGCCTCCGCCGCACTCTCCCAGCGAGCCGACGACGCTGGTGCCGCCGACGCACGCCTTGCGGGTGCACTCACCCTTCAGGCATCCGCTGAACTGTTACCCGCACGCACAGCTGACCGTTACATCGAACTCAAGAAAGCTGGTCGCCTCTAGATCGAGAACGCCCTGGCCAGCGTATGCACCCGCAACACTTAAGCGGCTCTTCATAATTGGGGGTGTGGTTGGGGTTTGAATTCGGGTTATAGGACACTACGTGTTGCTGGAAGGGTGACTTTTCGGCGTGTTGGTGTGGGAAAGTCGGTGTTTTAGTTGGTTGGGACCAACTATGAGGATGGACAG
>ERZ772974.2695-NODE-2695-length-10753-cov-19.032342_pt1 | contig 10753 bp, 11 predicted proteins | sample MGYA00580671_ERZ772974 | MGnify/ENA primary metagenome ERZ772974 (study PRJEB29015, sample SAMEA2738065) | human oral metagenome | biome: human oral; feature: human-associated habitat; material: saliva | place: China | collected 2218 ... | reverse complement strand
CAAGTGGAGATCCTACACCTTCAATAGAAGATTTGCTTACTACAATTAATTTGCTGGAAGTTGGGGATGTAGTAGGAATAGAAATGCTAGATCATATTGTAGTGGCTAAAGAAGGCTATGTTAGTATAAGGAAGATTTTAAACTATTTTAACTTAGAGAATATTGATTATAAAAATAAAGAAGTTACGAGGGAACAACTTCAATTTATTTTGAAAAAATATAAGATAGTCAATAACTTTTAAATATTAAGATAATTTATAAAGTGTATAGGTGTAGCAAAGAAAGATAAAAATGAATAAGAATCACCCAAAAAATAGTCAATCTTTGTAGTGTTACAATCTAATCTGAAGCAGTCAGGTAAGTTTCAAAATGGACTAAAAAACCCTATTAATATGCCTTGATGATGGTTTTTAGCTGTGTTATAATACTAATAAAAGTGGCGAGATAATTTAAAACTAGTTATAAAATATTTTTAAATAATCTAAGTATTTGAGATTAATAAAATGGAAATAGAGAGTATCAGTAAAAAGAGTTTTACATATATGTGGTTAGATTTACCAGTAGGATACTAAACTATTCAATTTATTCTCATATAAATACTTTTGATTACTAGTATGTACAAAAAAATTATGAAATGAGAGGTGTAATATATGAGTAGAAAAAATTTTATGATACTTAGTATAATAGAAAGTATATTGTGGATTGGGGCAATGGTTATAGGATCTATGTTGGATAGTAAATTATGGATGACGATTAGTATGTTAATAGTATTGATTAGTTTATTACATGCAGCTTATGTTACAATAGTAAAAAAAGTATAAATCTTTTAGCTGGAATGACAGAAGAACAAGCTGTAGAAATACAAAGAGATCCAGAAAAATTAAAAAAATATGAGAGAATAACTCAAGTGATTGGAGTTACTATTTTAGTAGGTGCTTTATTTTTAATTTATCTTATTTATGAGTATAACGTGAAATAAACAAGACAAATTAATTTATTTCACTAAAATAAATGAAAAAGTAGACAATAAAGAAAAGATTAAACTTTTGGGATAATATAAAGATATATTTTAAAGGGGGGTAAATTAAAGCTATAATTAAACGTATAATCTAAATTCTATATATATTCTTAAGATATAATTAAGTAGGTGATAACTAATGGATAAAAAAAAATATATTTATTTAACTACAATGATAGGAGTGGTTATATTTGTATCATATTTTTTTATACGTGACGTACGTATGTGGGCGATGATAACTCATCTTTTATTAGGTATATTCTTTATATATACATCATATCTTTTATTATTTAAAAAAAGCTATAATTTATTAGCAGGGATGACTGAAGATGAGTTAAAGAATATTCAAGAAAATTTAGAAGTTAGGTTGAAGTATGATAAAGGTTTAAAAATATTGGGATATATATCTTTTCTTGGAGGGATAGTAGTTTTAGTTCTAGGTTTAAGTTGTTTATTTTAGTAGAAAAGATAATAATTTATAAAGAAAAAAGAGTAGAAATTCATTTGAAAAACGGAGAAGTCATATCAATCTGATATGATTTTTTCTTTTTTACTATGAGAGATTAAGGTTATCTGATATAATATATTGAGTAAACTAGGGCTAAACAGATTTGTAGAATATGATTAAATCAAGGATAGAACAAATCGTTTGGCAGTCGCAACTAATAATCTTTTCCTCACTTTGTTCGTTAAGATTAAAGTTGCTTTTGCATACGTTTTACCTAAGTGTTTTATGACTGCTTCGCTTCTTAAAACACAAACGTACAACGCATAGTGATAAAAAAAGGAGTTTTTGTATGATAAAATTAGTTGTTACAGATATAGATGATACGCTAGTAAATAGTAGAAACGAAATTTCTAAGAAGAATAGAGAAGTAATAGAAAAATGTAGAGAGCAAGATATAAAAGTTATTTTAGCTTCAGGAAGACCAGATTTTGGTATGATGAAGATAGTTGAAGATTTAAAACTAGATAGTTATGATAATTATCTACTATCATATAACGGAGCAAGAATAGCTAACCTAAAAACTGGAGAAGTTGTTTATGAAAAATTCTTATCACCGGAAAGAATTAAATTTTTAATAGATAAAGCACTGGAAAACGATTGTGATATTCTAACATATCAAAATGGTGATGTGTTAACAAATCGTGATAATGAATATGCACGCGTAGAAGTAGGGTTGGTAGGAGCAAAACTTATAATTGCTGAAAATATGAAAGAGCACATAAAAGAAGGTGCGGCTAAGGTAATTATATTAAAACACCCTGACGAAGCACAAGCTGTTAAAGAAAAACTTCAAAAAGAGTTAGGTGATGAGTATGAAGTAGCAACTTCAAAACCATTTTTTATAGAAGTTAATGACAAAGGTATTTCTAAAGGGGACTCACTAGACGCACTATGTAAAAAACTAGGCTTAACTAAAGACAATGTAATGGCTCTTGGAGATGGACTTAATGATTTAAGTATGATAGAGTTTGCTGGTATGGGTGTTGCAGTAGATAATGCTAACCCAGTTTTAAAAGAAGCGGCGGACTTTATATCAAAGAGTAATGATGAAGATGGCTTTGCTTATGCAATTGAAAAATTTATTTTAAATAATGAAAATTAAGATAGACGGACGATACAAAGTATCGCCCTTTCTTTTAGAAAGAGGAAAAAAATGAAAGTAACATTAATATGTGTTGGGAAGGTAAAGGAGAAATTTTATCGTGATGCGATAAAAGAATATGAAAAGCGATTAGGTGCATATATAAAATTAAATACAATAGAAATAAATGATGAAAAAGTAAAGGCGGAAAATTCATCGGAGATTGCCATTGCTATGGACAAAGAGGGGAAAAATATTCTTTCGAAAATTAAAGATAATCAATATGTTATTACGTTAGAGATTCTCGGAAAAAATCTATCAAGTGAAGATTTTGCAGAAAAAATTAATAGTCTTATGTTATCAGGAAACAGTGATGTTGTTCTTGTAATTGGTGGGAGCTACGGCCTATCTGATGAAGTGAAAAAACGTAGTAATTATGCACTATCTTTTAGTAAGATGACATTTCCTCATCAGATGATGAGAGTAATTTTACTTGAGCAGGTGTACCGTGCATATCGTATAATAACAGGAGCTAGTTATCATAAATAATACTAAAAGAGTAGGGACGTCTTTTTGGATAAAGCTTTACTCTTTTTTACTATTAAATTGAAATGATTTTTAGTATAATGAAAGTGAAATAAAAAGGGGTGATTTTGTGGATATATTTAAAATGACTAATAGTCAGAAAGATGATATTATTTCTAAAGAAATAATTATTGCACTTAGAAAAAAAGGTGGGAGCGATACTAAAAGAGCGATAGTAGAGTATTTTAGAAAAAATTCTGAAATTGTAACTGAAGAATATATTGATTTCCGTCGTATTTCTGAGAAAACTAATAATGAGTATTCTCCGTTTAAGTTTTTCTTTAACTTTAGTCTAAATTACCTAGAAAGAGCGGATTTTATAAAAAAAGATGATAAAATATATACGCTTACTAGTAAAGGAAGAGATGCAGATTTGAAATCTCTAGATTTCTCAGTTATTTATAAGATGATTAATAAAGAGATAAAACAAAAAAAGAACTCATCTAGTTCTGAAGATGTAATATCTGTAGATGAAAAAGAAATTGTAGAAAACCATTGGAGAGAAGAGTTAATTGAGAAATTAAAGAAATTTCCACCAGCAAAATTTGAGATGTTCGCTAGGAAGCTTGTGGCGAAGATGAATGTAGATATGGATGAAAAAATTGGAGTTCAAGTTTCTAATGATGGTGGTCTTGACGGATATGGTTATATAACAAGTGACGATTTTAGAACAGCAAGAGTAGCTATTCAAGCCAAACGTTGGGAGGGAAATGTACCTTCTCCTGAAATAGATAAGTTTAGAGGAGCCATGGATAAATATAACGCTGAGTTTGGGATATTTATAACAACTTCAAAATTTTCGAAAGCAGCAATAGAAACATCTCGCTTAGGAACTAGGACGATTACTTTAATTGATGGGGATATTATTGTTGATTTAGTAGCTAAATATGAATTATATGTTAAACCTGTTACTACATATGTATTAGATGACTTTTATGATAGTTAATTATAAAGGAGGCGTTTATTATGTTAAATGGATTATTTGTAATATTTTTCATTGTAGTGATTTTAATTTTTTATACTGTATCCGTATGTTTTTCAATGATAATGTTTGATATGTTAGGGATTAAAACTAGTCTAGCATTTATACCTTTTTATAATACATATCTTATCTATAAAGAATATAAAGGGCGAGTATGGAAGAAAAATTGGGGAGTTCTTTATGCAGGAACACTTATATTTGTTTTGATGATAATAATAAGCATGGTTACATATATTATTCTAGTTGATGATTTAATGGGAATTAATATTTATGCACCTATGTTGTCAGTAGTTGGATTATTAGTATTAGGAGTAATTTCAATTATTACAGATATTGTTATTCCAATAACGCAGTATTATCCTATTTTTGAAACAAAATTTTAGAAAATTATCTTAGCATTAACTATAATAGTTTCTCAAATAAAAATATTAAGAGATACATTTAAAAGCGACAGTGCATTAGTAGGGAGTAATGAAGTAGATACAATAGGGGCTATGTTAAATATTACGACTTTTATTATATCAATTATTTTTATAGTAACGTATCTTACAGCTGCATCTAATATGCGACATAAAGTTAAGAGTGGAGAATATATCATACAAGAAAAATTAGATTATAATTTACTAAGTAGTGATGAGATAAATACAATTTTACAGCAAAGAGGTCGTAGATTGGCTGTTCTGAATAAAGATAATAAAAGATTTATACATTCTAATGACACTCAAAAAGAGACTCAAGCTACTGAAATAAAATATATATAATAATAAAAAGTCTTTCCAGATCAAATATATCTTGAAAGACTTTTTTTATTAGTAAAAAAACTTTCAAAATAAGTGCTTATTTGTTATAATTAATGAGTTGGGAATTTAAGAAGGGTAATCGACAAGTTTAGTAATATACAGAAAAAGATAAAAATAAAAATTAACTAAAATTTTATAAAAGAAAAGGAGACGGTTATGCATGAAACTTTGTATAATAATCTTGTAGGAGTTATTATATATAGATATATCTTTGAAGTTATTTTTACAGTCATATTATTTGATGTTTTAGGAGTAGAGAAGGGTTATGCATTTGTACCTTATTATAATATCTATCGACTATATGAAGGGTATAAAGGTCGTGTTTGGTTAAAAAATTGGGGTAAAGTGTTCATTACAGCTTTTGTTACTTTAATGAGTACTAGTTTATTGCTTACTATTTTTTCTGGAGGATTGTTTCTTTTTATACTTATTGGAATAATGGCATTATTAAGTCCGATATTTATGATAATAGTTCTTATATTTAATGGTTTATTTTTAGTAACTTACTATTTACCGATATTAGAAAATAAATTCTTTAAAGCATTGCTAGTAATAAATTTATTTTCACCATTATTAATATTTTTACCTTATCCAGATCCTATAAATACTACATACACTCCTTTATTAATATATAGCGTAGTTAATATAGTTTTTATGGTTGTATGTATTGGTTCGGCAGACAATATAAGAAAAAAAGTAAAGAATGGTCAGTATGTACTTTATGAAAAATTAGATTATGAAAAACTAACTTATGATGAAATAAGAGCGGAATTAAAGTCAAGAGGTAGAATGCTAGCTCATCCTGCGGATGATGAAAAAGATTATTATTCACAATTTAATCAAGAGATTGAAGATAAAAAAGAGGATATAGAATAACTCTACTATATATAAAATTAATTAAAAATTATTATAAAAGAAAAGGAGACGGTTATGTACGAAATATTTTATGATGTATTATCAAGTGGCATTTTATATAAATACATTTTCGAAGTTATTTTTACAGGTTTATTATTTGATATTTTAGGAGTGAAAAAAGGTTATGCATTAATACCTTTCTATAATATTTATCGATTATATAAAGAGTATAAGGGGCGTGTTTGGTTAAAAAATTGGGGTAAACTATACATTGTAATATTTGTTATTTCATTAATTGGTTATTTATTAATTGTACTTCAATTTGGATATATGATTTATTTTCTTATTATGATGACGATGGCATTTTTACTTCCAGTGTTTACATTAATAGGGAGCGTAGTAAGAGGTGCATTTTTAGTGACTCAGTTTTTACCTATATTAAAAAATAAAGTTTTTAAAGCGATGCTAGTGGTAAATTTATTTTCGCCATTATTGACAGCTTCAGTTATATACATGAATGAGCTATATATTGGATACTCATCTTTATTATTACGTAGTGTAGGGATATTTGATATAGTTTTTCTGCTTATATGTCTAGGTTCTGCATTTAATATATGGAAAAAAGTAAAAAGTGGTCAATATGCACTTTATGAAAAATTAGATTATGAAAAATTAACTTATGATGAAATAAGAGCGGAATTGAAGTCAAGAAGTAGAATGCTAGCTTATCCTATAGAAGATAACAAAATTTATTATCCGTCAGTTAATCAAGAAACTGAAGAGAAAAAAGAAGATGGGGAATAATTGTAATATTCTATAAAATTAATTAAATAACTTATATGCGTAAATCTTTTTAGATTATAATAATGGAAATTTGTAATCTAAGAAGATTTTTTGTTATAAAAATGAGATAAACTATAATACTTCAAAAAGATTCTCTATATCAGAAAATAAGAATTGTTAGAAAATATAACATATATTTATATAATAAAGTATATTCAAGTATAATAATAAAGTTAATAAATATAATTTATAATTATTAGCTTTACTTTAGTATTTTAAGGAGACGTTATTATGAATATAATGGATTTACTTACTAGTCTGAATGACTTTATGTGGTCATATTTTTTAATTGGATTAGTAATTGTTACAGGTATTTATTTTACATTTAGTACGAAATTTGTTCAATTTACTTACATAAAAGAAATGTTCAAATTAATTTCTGAAAAACCAAAAGTAGGAAAAGACGGAGAGCAAAAAGGGGTATCAGCCTTCCAAGCCTTTACTATTTCTGCTGCATCACGTGTCGGAACAGGTACTATAGCAGGTGTTGCTATTGCGATTGCATTAGGTGGTCCTGGTTCAGTATTTTGGATGTGGGTTGTTGCACTTTTTGGAGGAGCTTCATCTTTTGCGGAATCTACGCTTGCTCAAGTATATAAAGTTCGCGATAAAAAAGGTGTTTACCGTGGGGGACCAGCATACTATATGGAAAAAGGTTTAGGACAAAAATGGATGGGAGTATTGTTTGCGATTGTTATTTCAATAACTTATGGTATTGCATTCAACTCAGTACAAACAAATACTATAGCTCAATCATTAGAGATTTACAATATCAATTCTAAAGTTGCAGGTATTGCACTTTTAGTACTTACAGTTTTTGTTATTTTTGGAGGAGTAACAAAAGTTGTAAAAATTACTCAATGGTTAGTTCCTATTATGGCTGTTATTTACTTATTTATAGTTTTTATAATTATGATTATTAATTTTGATAAGATTCCAGGATTACTTGGACAAATTATAAAATCAGCATTTGGTATTGAACAAGTTGGTGGTGGAGTAATCGGTATGGGGACTTCAATTTTACTTGGAGTAAAACGAGGAATGTTTACAAACGAAGCTGGTCTTGGGTCTACACCGAATGCTGCAGCAACAGCTGATAGTACGCACCCAGCTAAACAAGGATTTATTCAAACACTTGGAGTATATTTTGATACTTGTTTAGTATGTACAGCGACAGCATTTTTAATTTTATTGTATCCTGGCATAGAGTATGGAAAAGGTAGCTTACAAGGTATTAGACTTACACAGGCTGCACTTACTTCTCAAATAGGAAGTATAGGTACTGTTTTCTTAATCGTAGCAATCTTTTTATTTGGATATAGTTCAGTTATTGGGAATTACTACTATGGAGAAACTAATATTCAATATTTACTACCTAAAAAATGGGCGGTAAATGTATATCGTGTTATTGTGTGTATATTTGTATATATCGGAAGTGTAATGGACCTAGACTTAGTTTGGGGTCTTGCTGATATAACAATGGGTATCATGAGTTTACTAAACTTGATAGCTATTATTGGACTTTCTGGCGTGGTTTATGTTGTACTAAAAGACTATGTTAAACAGCATAAACAAGGAAAAGATCCAGAATTTTATTTAGACAATTTGCCAATAAAAATTAACAACGCAACTGCGTGGAAAAATAAAAAAGAAGATTAATAAAATTACCAGTCTATTAGAAATAGTAGACTGGTTTTTTAAAAATATCTAGAGATTTATCATAGAGTGATATATTCCTTGCATTCTTTTGCGAATTGTGATATTATATTAAGCGTATTTTAATTATAAAATATATGCGATGAGCCGATAAGTAGAAGTTCTTGCGTACCGTAGGATACAGAAAAGAAATCAGTGGTTGAGAGATTTCTCCTAGGCAGGACTTTGAAGTAGACGGTGAGCATTTAGAGTGAAAGTAAGTAGCTTTAAACGTGGTTAGAGCGTTAATCTTATTAAGTGCTAATAATATAATTAGAATAAAGGTGGTACCACGGAAACTTTCGTCCTTATATCAGGATGAAGGTTATTTTTTTATCTAAAATTTAATATATAAGCCACAAATAAACATAATAAATAAAGTGAGAAATTAAAAATATTTAATAATTAGGAGGAACAGTTATGACGGAAATGTCTACAAAATATAATCCGACCGAAGTTGAACAAAATCGTTACAATTGGTGGTTAGAAAAAGAAGTTTTTAAAGCTGACAATAAAAGCAAGAAAAATCCATATACAATAGTAATTCCACCACCAAACGTAACTGGAAAATTACATATTGGACATGCATGGGATACAACATTACAAGATATGTTAACACGTTACAAACGTCTTAAGGGATTTGACGTGCTTTATCTTCCAGGAATGGATCATGCGGGTATTTCAACTCAAGCGAAAGTAGAAGCGAAAATGCGTGAAGAAGGAATATCACGTTATGACTTAGGTCGTGAAAAATTCTTAGAGCGTGCGTGGGAATGGAAAGAAGAATACGCTGGTTATATTCGTGCGCAATGGGCAAAATTAGGATTGGGTCTTGATTATTCTCGTGAAAGATTTACCCTTGATGAAGGATTAAACAAAGCTGTAACAAAAATCTTTGTAGATCACTATAATAATGGGACTATTTATCGCGGAGAAAAAATTATTAACTGGGATCCAGTTCAAAGAACTGCGTTATCTAACATCGAAGTAATTCACAAAGACGTAGAAGGTGCATTTTATCATCTTAAATATTTCTTAGCTGACGGAAGTGGAGATTATTTAGAAGTAGCAACTACACGTCCAGAAACTCTATTTGGGGATACTGCTGTTGCAGTTCACCCTGAAGATGAGAGATATCAAAAATACATTGGTAAAACAGTTCTTTTACCGGTAACAAATAAAGAAATTCCAGTTGTTGCAGATGAATATGTTGAAAAAGATTTTGGAAGTGGCGTTGTTAAGATTACTCCAGCGCACGATCCAAATGACTTTGAAGTAGGGGAACGTCATAACTTACCACGTATTATCGTTATGGATGAAGGTGCTGTAATGAACGAGCATGCAGATAAATATAATGGTATGGATCGTTTTGAATGTCGTAAAGCACTTATTGCAGACTTGCAAGAAAGTGGAGTTTGTTTCAAAATCGAAAAACATCTTCACTCAGTAGGGCATTCAGAACGTAGTGGTGCGGTTGTTGAGCCATATCTTTCTAAACAATGGTTTGTTGATATGAAACCTCTTGCTGATAAAGTTTTAGAAAATCAAAAAGATGAAGATGGAAAAGTTAATTTTTATCCACCACGTTTTGAGCATACATTAAATACATGGATGGAAAATATTCAAGACTGGTGTATTTCTCGTCAATTATGGTGGGGACATCGTATTCCAGCTTGGTATCACAAAGAAACTGGTGAAGTTTATGTGGATGTAAATCCACCTAAAGATATAGAAAACTATGTCCAAGATGAAGATGTTCTTGATACTTGGTACTCTTCAGCATTATTCCCATTCTCAACATTAGGATGGCCGGATTTAGAAAGTGAAGATTTCAAACGTTACTATCCAAACAGCTGTCTAGTAACTGGATACGATATTATCTTCTTCTGGGTTGCTCGTATGGTATTCCAAGGCTTAGAATTTACAGGAACTCGTCCATTTGAAGATTGTTTAATCCACGGTTTAGTTCGTGATGAACAAGGTCGTAAGATGAGTAAATCACTAGGAAATGGTGTGGATCCGATGGAGGTAATTGAGCAATATGGAGCGGATAGCTTACGTTACTTCTTAGCGACTAACTCAACACCAGGACAAGATTTGCGTTACTCAACTGAAAAAATTGAAGCAAGTTGGAACTATATCAATAAAATCTGGAATGCTTCTCGTTTTGTAATTATGAATCTTGAAGGTTTCGAATACAGCGATATAGATTTATCAGGAGAAAAAACACTAGCTGATAAATATATCTTAACAAAACTTGCTAAAACTATTGAAGACTTCGAAAGATTATTCGAGAAATATGAGTTTGGTGAAGCAAGCCGCATTCTATATAACTTCGTATGGGAAGAATTCTGTTCATGGTATATTGAAATTGCTAAGATTTCAT
>ERZ772974.2691-NODE-2691-length-10766-cov-16.278592_pt1 | contig 10766 bp, 9 predicted proteins | sample MGYA00580671_ERZ772974 | MGnify/ENA primary metagenome ERZ772974 (study PRJEB29015, sample SAMEA2738065) | human oral metagenome | biome: human oral; feature: human-associated habitat; material: saliva | place: China | collected 2218 ... | reverse complement strand
AGCACCTTACCGGAATTGACAACGGTTTTGGACTCGGAGAAGCCAAGTACGATCTCACGGCCAACGCACAAACAGCCGTTATCGCGCAAGGTAAGCTCGAAAAGACCCTCGATGCCGGCAGCTACAGCCTCAAAGTGGGCGACAAGTTCGTGAAACTCGACCGCACCGGCGGACTCAGCCTCTCTACCAACGAATCGGACAGCCACCTCTTCCTCGAAGAAGCCACGAAGTTCAAGCTCAACACCGACGACCTCGGCTACATCTCCTTCTTCGCCCCCACCGCAGTGAAAGTACCCGCAGGCGTTGAAGTATATAGGGGAAATATCAATGCACAAAACAGCGTGATCACCTTCAACAAGGTAAACACGCAGGAGATTCCCGCCAAAACCGCCGTACTGCTCCGCAAGGTTACAGGTAAGGGCTCCTTCGAGGTTGAGAAAATCGCCTCTACGACTTCTACTATCGGCAACAACTCCCTCAAAGGCTACACCGTTTCGTCGAGCGATCACCTCAGCAATGCATACGGTCTCACCGTCGAAAATAACAAACTCGTCTTCAAGCCCTTGACACAAGGCGTCCGTGCCTTCCGCGCTGTCATCTACAGCAACACTGCCGCCGGTGCTCCCGCCTACTACCCCACTGCTTTTACCCCCGAAGGCATCCAGGGCGTAACCGTTGACGACAATCAGGCAGAAGTCTTCGACCTCGCCGGACGTCGTGTGGAAGCTCCCGTCAAAGGACAGGTCTACGTCAAGAACGGAAAGAAGTTCATCCAAAAATAAGCACAGACACATCTCAAAATATGAAACAGTATTCTGCACCTCAGGTAAAGGATGTCGTTCTTCACACAGAGCATGTTATGCTCGACGCCTCTAAAGGAAACGGAAGCATGACTCCCGCCGAGCAGCACTCCGCAGAAAAGCAGCTCGGCAACGACATTTGGAACGACAGCGAAGAAGGACAATAAAAACATCGCGCGTTACCAACGCACACTTACGCGAAACACTGAAAAAGCGCCCGCTCACCACAAGGTGACGGGCGTTTTTTTGTGCCCCTACCGCACCCGCGCCGCGCATCTTTCCCTCGATCGCCTCACCCGCTTGGGCGAAACACAAAAAGTCCCCAACTTTTGGTTGCATTTCAGCTTTTCACGCGGAAATGATAGGCGAGAACAAGCAAAACACGTCATTTTTCAAAACAAATCCTACTTCACCGGCAAATTACTTGGCATTTTGCTAAGGAAAAACTACATTCGCAATGTGTTGACGCCCTGAACGGCACAACAGCCCCACTTCGTGTTGCGAAAAATGCCATCAGCGGTAGACACCGGTCCACTTCCACCGCGGTCTACCCCGGCCATCGAAGAGCGCTTGCCATCGAGCCGCATCAACACCCCAACCGCCGGGCGAAAGCCCCCAACCGTGACCACATCGACCTAATCCATCCACATGAAACAACTCTACAAACTCTTCGCCTGCACCCTCTTCGCGGCAGGAGCTTGCGTTGGCGCGGCGGCACAACAGCTGCCCTTCAACGAAAGCGACACTTACTTCGTCAAAGTCGGCAACCCCGCCGACGGGAAAAACGGCTACATCCACTACAACCCCGAAGGCAATTACTTCGATCTCGTCACTTCCAAATGGGAAGCCGACCCCGTCCACTTCCATATCGCGGGCAACGAATTCCAACTCGTCAACATCGGTGACGGCAGTGTGACCCTCGGCGCCGACAACTCCGACAATGGCACACGCCCCGGCGCAGCCGGAGGAAACGGCATGCAGTTCACGCTCGAAAAGAAAGGAGAAGCACTCAACTTCCGCTCCACTATCGGTGCGAAAGGGTATCTCAACAACTATGCAGAGCAGGGAAAGCTGGCATTCTGGCAGGCCAACGGACCGGGATCCACCGTCGTCGTCGAAAAGGCCGATTACCAAACCCTCTACAACGAGGCCAAAGCCCAGTTCAAGCGCTACGCCGAAAACAATCATCTCTTCGGCACCACCGTAGGCACCTATTCTCGCCCCGGCAATCTGCAAGCCGCCATGAATGCTTACAACAACCCGCCCACCCAACCGCAGAAATACCAAGAAGAATTCAACAAACTGCGAGTCGCCCTCCGACAGATTCACCTCAACATGCCCCAAGCAGGCGAATTCTTCCGCATCCGCTCCACAGCCGCCGGGCAAAGATTCCTCAGCATCGCCCCCGGCACGAACGGCATCCTCAAGGTGGTGCCCACAGCCGACGAACAAACGCTCTTCTACTATGACGGAGAGCGCCTCACAGCCTACGCCACCGGCCAAGGATTGGCCAACGAAGCCAACAATGTCAAGCCCGCCACCCTCGGCGACGCCGTGAATCGGGCCAGCTTCGCCGAAGGACGCGGCGACGGCACCTACTTAGTCACCACCGGCGACCGCACCCTCCTCTTCCGCGGCAACGAAGAAGTGACCCGCAGCGGGATGAACATGCCCAAAAGTTGGCCGGCGCAATACCTCGACCTCGTGCCCGTCGACGAAATTTCCCTCCACATCGGCGAAACCGGCTATGCCACCTTCTTTGCGCACCAAGCCATGAAGCTCGACGACTCGAGTGTCAAGATCTACGTGGCCGAACGCAACGGTACAAACAGCTTGCAACTCACCGAACTCACCAAGGGAATCATTCCGGCCGCCACGGCTGTGATCCTCAAGGCCGACGGAGCGAAGACCCTCACCCTCTCGCGCACCGATGAAAAGGGCGATACGGAGAAAACCGCCCACAACGTACTCAAAGGCTACGGCTATTCGCAACGAGCCGCTGCAGGCAAAGCCGTGTATGCCCTCGCCCTCAATCCCGAAAACAACAAGGTCGAATTCGGAAAACTCGACGACGGCGTAGTGCTCCCCGCATTCAAAGCGTGCATCGAGCAGGATCCGGCCGCAGGCAACGCCACCCCGCTCTTCATCGCCCTGCCCACAGCCGTACAACAGGCGAAGCGCTCAACTGCAGCTCCCACCACCTACGACCTCAGCGGACGCCGTGTGCAACAAACCGCCAAAGGCCAACTCTACGTCCGCAACGGCCAAAAATTCGTTCAGCAATAAAACATCATCACCGCATGAAATCCTATACTACTCCCCGCCTCGAGGAATTCCAACTCCACGGCGAACCCATCATGGGCCTGACTTCCTTGAAAATGAACTCCAGTTTCCGCGTCCAGCAAAACAACCTCGTGCTCACCAACGAGGAGTTTGTCAATCCCATCTGGGGCGATGACGAATCGGCCGACGAGGACAACAGCTCGCTCGGCGAATTTTCAGGCTTCTAACGCCCTCCCCCCTCTTCTCCGCATGCAGCATTCCGCGCTCCGTCGCCGGACGCCCCCTGCAACCATGCGGCATCGTGCCGAAGCGGCGAAAAGTTCCGCCGCACCTCGGCCTCCCGTTCCTCCAACGGCTCAGACAGTCACCGGACTGTCCGAGCCGTTTTTTGTTTCTCCGCCGCAACCGGTCGTCCCCTTCGTCGCTTTTGCCGACGCGTCGCAGCAATTATTGTCGGCACCACCACTGCCACTGCTCAGCAGGCACAGCGCAACAATCCATTCGGCAGCAGCTCCTCCCGGTGCCTGCGGTGCGAACAGCCACGACCGAAAACAACGCCACGTCGCCCATCCATCGCGAAGCAGACGCGAAGTGCCGCCGGAAAAAGGGGGGCATCGGACGAAAACACACCCACTTTTTCGTGATTTCCCGCAACTTTTTCGAGCAAGTCCCCGTGCACGGCCCAATGCACCCCGACAATGCCCACGATCAGTCCGCCCCACAGCGTCTTTGCGGGCGAAAACACCGTCTACACTCACGTTTTTTGCCTTCAGATTTGCATCTTTGCCCATTCCTCCCTATCTTTGCGCCGATACATGTCCGCAAAACTTCGCACCCTCCGTCGTCAAGTGGCCTTGGCTTGGATTCTTCTCCTCGCCCTGCTGCCGCAATTGGTGGTGAAAACCTTTCACTACCACGACAGCGCGGTGCCAACGGAGCACATCGGCCTCAACGCCGACGGACAAGGCGTCGAGTGCATCGCCTGCCTGCGCGCCACCGCAGCCGCCACCGCCCGCGATGGGCAGCACGCGGGCGAAAACGGCACGCCCGCGTCCGCCCGCGCGCACCGAACGCACCGCCCATGCCATCGGCACCACCATTTGCCGGGGCAAGTGCCCGGCGACAAGCACGACAATTGCAGCATCTGCCATTTCGTGCCCGCCCCCTGCACCGTTCCCTCGCTGCCTCAATTTTGCTTTTTCGTTTCCACCACGGAAACACCCTTTCTTTCCGATCAACCCTCGATCGCTCACACGGTGATTGCTCGCGCAGTGCTGCGCGGCCCACCGACTGTCTGATTTTTTCTCCCCGATTTTTCTTTTTTTCTCGTCGGCGAGCGCCCATTCCATCGAGTAGATACACCCGATGGCCTCCGATCGTTCCTGCACCCGCAACCGTCTCATGCCGGTTGGGGTTCGCCTCCCTACATCAAGGGAGTTCACATGCAGGCCGTGCAGCGCTCGGTGCCTCCACGGCAGTGCTCCCCTCCTCGCTACGGGTTTTCGCCCGGATCGTCGGTCGGGCGCAGTGTCCGCTCGGTTGCACCGGTTCAGAGCGGCACGCCACGATTGACCGACTCCGCAACAGGCGTTGCCTTGTGGCGAAAGCGCACCCCGTCACGGCGGTTTCATCGACTGCCACCGGCTGTTTGCTCACGATTCGCCCCTCTGCCGCACGTCCGCCGCAGCATTTCTCCGCCGCAGCGGTGCCTTTGCGCACGGCACGCCAACGGCACGTCCCGCGCGCCCGCCGACAGCACATTCCCTTTCCCGGTCTCCGCGGCCCCCGGCGCAGCGGAACCCCTTCATCCATCGTTTTCTCTCTCATTCCCATGTCCAAAATCCTTTTCCCGGGGCTGTTGCTGAGCGCAGCCTTGGTGATTCCCGCCACCACCCGCGCCGCCGAACCCCAACCCGTGGGCGCACCGCGCCTGCTCGTCACCGACCGCGACAGCGGTCTCCCCGTTTCGGGTGCCGTGGTGCGCGGCGGCGGCAAAATCTGGCGCTCTGACGAGACCGGTCTGCTCGTGCTCAGCGAAAACGCCCTGCACGGCGACAGCCTCACGGTGAGTGCCGTGGGCTACACCGATCGGCGCGTCTCCACCGTCGAAGTGCGCAGCCACCGCCCCCTGCGCGTCGAACTCACCGCCCTGACCAATCGCCTCAACGAGGCCGTGGTGCAAACCGGGCGCATCGTCCATTCGGTCAACACCGCCACCCAAAGCATTTCGGCGGCCGAGGTGCAGAAAAATCTGGGCAACTCTTTCGCTTCGGCCCTCGAACAAATCAAAGGCATGAGCATGGTGCAAACCGGTGCCACCATTGCCAAACCCGTTCTCCACGGCATGTACGGCACGCGCCTGCTCATCATGAACAACGGCGTGCGGCAACAGGGCCAACAGTGGGGTGTGGATCACGCGCCGGAGCTCGATGCCAACTCTGCCGGGCGCATCAATGTGGTGAAAGGCGCGGAGGCCGTGCGCTACGGCGCGGAGGCGCTCGGCGGCGTGATCCTGCTCGACGGTAAAGCCCTGCCCTACACGCGTTCGCAACCCGAGGGCTATCTCTCCACGCTCTACGGCAGCAACGGCCGACGCGCAGCACTGACCGGATCGGTCGATGCGGGCCTCCCCTTGGCGGGCGGTCGCGCAGCGTGGCGCCTACAAGGCACCTACCTCAACGGGGGCGACCGCTCCACTGCCCACTATCTGCTCAACAACACCGGCGTGCGCGAAGCCAACGGCTCCGTGGCCTTCGGCTGGAAGCGCGACCGCTTCGAAGCCGACGGGTACTACAGCCTGTTTTCCACCCGCATCGGCGTGCTCTTCAGCGCACAGATGGGCGACGAACAGCTCTTGCGAGAGCGCATCCGCCTGGGACGTCCCACAGAGTTCTACCCTTGGACGCGCCAAATCGACTACCCTTACCAGAAAGTGGTGCACCAAGTGGCCAAACTCCACACGCGCTACATCCTCTCCTCGGGCGGGCATCTCGAATGGCAGGCGGCCTATCAGCACGACGACCGCCGAGAATTCAACCAGCGCCGCAATTTCCGCTCGCACGTGCCCACCCTCGATCTCCAATTGGAGAGTTTTCAAACCGACGGCCGTTGGCAGCAAGCCTACGCCGACCATTGGACCACCGAGGCGGGGCTGTTCTATGCCAATGTCAAGAACACCAACACGCCGGGCACGGGTGTGGTGCCCATCATCCCGAACTACGTGCAGCAAAATGCCGGTGTGTTCGCCATTCAGAAGTATTCGGGCGACAATTGGGGGGCCGAAGCCGGTGCGCGGCTCGACCACCAGCGCCTCAACGCCCGCGGCATCGATCTCTACGGCCGCCCTTATGGAAAATTGGACCACTACAACAACCTCACTTACACCGTCGGCGCACACGCGCACCTCTTGCCCGGGCTCGATGTTTTGAGCAATGTGGGATCGGCCTGGCGCGCGCCGCACGTACATGAGTTGTACAGCAACGGCGTGGAGCACTCGAGCGGACTTTTTGCCCGCGGCGATGCCAACCTCCGCCCCGAGGTGAGCACCAAATGGATCACTTCGCTGCGCTATGCCGACCACGGTTTCACGGCCTCCGTCGACGGCTATGTGCAGTGGATCGACAATTATATTTTCGACGCGCCGACCTCCGAAGTCATCACGATGGTGTCGGGCGCCTACCCGGTTTTTCAATATCGTGCCACCAATGCCTTCTTCCGCGGGGTGGATGCCGAGGCCAAATGGCAGCTTTTGCCGCAACTCGCCGTGGAAGGCGGTGCCGCGTGGGTGCGGGCCGACGACCGCACGAAGCAGCGCCCGTTGCCCTACATTCCGTCGTTTCGTGTCTCCGATGCCGTCACGCTCCAATTGGGCAGCATCTCGCACGTGCACGACGTCTATGTCAAGGCTTCGCACAAATATGTGGCGAAACAAACGCATTTCGATCCCGCCACCGACTTGATCAACTTCACGCCCGCAGCCTATCATCTTTTCGGCGCCGAGGTCGGTGCCAATTGGGTGCTGCCCGACGGTCGGAAGCTCAAGTTTCTGCTCACGGCCGACAATCTTTTCAATCGCGAATACCGCGAATACACCAACCGCTTCCGCTACTACGCCCACGATCTCGGTCGCGACGTTCGCTTCATGCTCACTTGGGAGTTTTGAGTCCCCGCCGGCGCGCCTTCGCCGCCTGTCGGCTCTAAAAAGCTCCGTTTCATCGATCGTTACTCTCCATGCGAAAATCCTTTTCTCTCTTCCTCTTCTTCCTCCTCGGCTGTGCGACCCTGTTGCCCACCGCTTGCTCGCTCGAACCCGAAGCACCGGTGGACGAACGCCGCAGCAAAGACCACGGCGACCCCACCCGTGTGGTGCTCACCCTGCGCCACGGTGCGTGGGACGGCACACATTTCACCCCCGAAACGGGCGAAACGGCCGACACCCGCGAACAGACCATCACCTATGCCCTGCAACCCGAATTGGGCTGGGCGCCGCTCTCGGGCACACCGGCCGGTTTCGTCGTGCGACGCGCCGAAGGGACGCAACATGCCTACGAGTTGCGCATCCGCTACTTCGACATTTCGGGCGAAGACATCACCCGGCAGTTTGTAGACAACGGGCAGGACAAAATCCACCAGCACTTTTTCATCCCCGATGCCGTGTACACGCCCGACAGCACCGCGCGTCCGGACGAGGCCCGCAGCAATCGCGTCTACACCTACACGTATGCCGACACCACCCCGTGGTACGACGAACTTTCCACTCCCGGCACGCGACTGACGGGCGATGTCAATCCGATTGGTTTCAAGGGCGTGCTGCAATTCAAGGAGGCGCGCGACTTGCACATCTACATTCGCCTGATGCACGCCCGCGTTTCGAAATTCAACAAGCGCGACCACAGCCTTTCGCCCTTCTATGCACCTACACCGGGGCAGCTGCAGGAGGATGCGTGGGACATCGCCATGCGCTTCCCCGTGCAGTGTAGGTAAGCCCCTCAGGATTTCGCCCAAATGTGCGATTCCATCGGGTCGCCCATCCCATTCCGCAATTATTCACCTCAAACATTCAGCCTTATGTTCAGAAAAATCTTTGGCGTGCTCCTGCTCGCCACCGCAGCTTTCGCCTTCGGCGCCTGCGACAAGGACAACAACGAAAAGCGACAGCCCACACCGCAGCCTCAACCCGCGCCCACCGAAGAAGTGGAACCGGTGCGTGCCGAACTCACCCTGGCCGGCGGACACTTCCACGGCGTGGCTTTCCACCAAGATGCCGACGCGCAGGGCATTACTTATAAGAAAGCTGTGCAACACCTCACCTTTGTGCGCAAAGGCGACACCTGGGAACTCGAGAAAGGCAGTGCCGATGCCTTCCGCGTGCTGAGTTCCAGGCAATATCTCTATCCTTACGGTCTTTGGATCAAGTATTACGATGCCAAGGGCCAAGACATCACGCCCCTCATCGCCGAGAACGGCGAAAGTCGCGCACACCAGCACTTCTTTGTGCCCTCGGAGGTGAAACCCACCTTCGATGGAACGGCCGAAAAAGACGATCAAATCGCCGATTCGCTCCTCAACTATGTCTATATGGACACCAATCCGACCAACGGCATCCTGAAATCGACCACCGACAAGGCAACGGGGCAAACGATTCCCGCAGCGAAACTCACCGGCTCGAAGGTGGTGGGACAAAATGCCCTCGGCGACATTTTCGAACCGCTCAACCCCATCGGCATGAAGGGCTTCTTCCAATTTAAGAAGCCGCGCAAATCGTTCGTCCTCACCGTGACACTCTTCCACTTCGACGGCGATGCGAAATTCCCCGGCGGCAAACCTTCGCCCTTCTTCGCTCCCACGGCCGGACAGTTGGCCACGGGTCACCGCGAAGTGGTGCTCCGCGTGCCGTTTGTGGTCTATGCCTCACGCGAAGAAACGGGCGAATGGGAAACCCTCGACGCTGTGCCTTACGCCCAACTCCGCCCGGCCGAACAGCGCTTGGTGCTTTCCACCGCTCGCGCCTATGGCATCTCTGAAGAACTGGCCACCAAAGATTGGTTTGCCCACATTCTCGGCGAAGTGGACAAGGAGAGCGGATCGCTCTGGTTCTGATTTTCGCTCAGATCGACATACCGGCTATATTTTATTTCCCGATGCCGTGATGAAACCGCACGTCTTTTCGGGAAAGTCCACCGAATTGCCCCAATTCATCGGCAGTTCGCAAAGACATGGTCCCACATGCCTTCCCCGGTTCGCTCATTTCGGCGGATATTCGGGGAGGCACTGAGCAGCACCGCACGTTTTCCCGGAAACGTGCGGTGCTTTGGTTTCTCGGGGCGCAGGCTACTGACGAAAAGGGCCTAAATGTTTGTCTTTCCGCCGATAAACGTGTAAATTTGCTCATCAGTAAAACCCTTTCTTATGAAAATAGCACTCATCGGATACGGAAAAATGGGCAAAATGATCGAATCCATCGCCAAATCGCGTGGACACGAAATCGTTTCGATCATTGATGTCGACAACCGCGCCGACTTTGACACCGACGCTTTCCGCTCGGCAGACGTAGCCATCGAATTTACGACTCCCACCGCAGCCTACGAAAACTATCGGCAGGCTTGGGCGCAAGGCGTCAAGGTGGTGAGCGGATCGACAGGTTGGCTCGCGCAGCACGAAGCCGACGTGCGAAAGGCCTGCACCGCCGAGGGGCACACGCTCTTCTGGGCTTCGAACTTCTCGCTCGGCGTGGCTATCTTTTCGGCCGTGAACAAATATCTGGCCAAAATCATGAACGCTTATCCAGATTACGACGTCTCGATGGTGGAAACACACCATGTGCACAAACTCGACGCGCCGTCGGGCACCGCCATCACGCTGGCGGAACAGATCGTGGAGCGCTTGGAACGAAAAACAGCGTGGGTGAAGGGCGAAGTGCACGAAGCCGACGGCTCTGTCACGGGCACGACCGAGCATGCACCCGACACATTGCGCATCGATGCGGTGCGGCGTGACGAGGTGCCGGGCATTCACACCGTGACTTACACCTCGGAGGCCGACAGCATCACCATCACGCACGACGCCCATTCGCGACGTGGATTTGCTCTCGGGGCAGTACTTGCCGCAGAATACACAGCGCAGCACACAGGACTCCTCTCCACCGACGACCTCTTCGACTTCTAAAACAGAACCGGGGCTTCATCGTGCCGAAGAGGCGGAATGAGCCCCATTTCATCGAAAAATACTCATGGATAAAAAGCCAAAAATCACCACCCGACAGTGGGTCACCCTCGGCATTGTCCTCCCGCTCTACCTCCTTTTCCTCTATTGGGTGGAATCGTGGTGGGGCTTGTTGCTCGTGCCCTTTATCATCGATTTCTACACCACGCGTTTCATCGATTGGTACTGGTGGCGCAAATCCTCCAGCGGGGTCGTGCGGACGCTCATGGGGTGGGTCGATGCCATTGTCTTTGCCTTGGTGGCCATCTACTTTCTGAATCTCTATTTCTTCCAGAATTTCGTCATCCCCTCCTCGTCTTTGGAGAAAACCCTCCTGACGGGCGACTATCTGCTGGTGTCGAAACTGAGCTACGGCCCGCGCATTCCGCAAACGCCGCTGACGATGCCCCTCACCCAGCACAATCTGCCCGTTTGGTTGGGCGGTGGCAAGAGCTACGTCGAATGGCCGAAATGGGACTACCG
>ERZ772974.2690-NODE-2690-length-10767-cov-5.238891_pt1 | contig 10767 bp, 6 predicted proteins | sample MGYA00580671_ERZ772974 | MGnify/ENA primary metagenome ERZ772974 (study PRJEB29015, sample SAMEA2738065) | human oral metagenome | biome: human oral; feature: human-associated habitat; material: saliva | place: China | collected 2218 ... | reverse complement strand
TTCGTGAGTTCGGTCTGCGGGTCGCTGTAGCCGATGTTTTCGTTTAAGTCGGAATTCGCATACTGCGCCATGCGCTTGTTGAACTGATCTCCCGCAAAATCCTCCGCCGTATAGCCGAGGAGACCCAGCACACCCTTTGCCGCCTCGTTTAAGCGCACGGGTTCGGACGGCTTAAACTTGCCGCCGAGATAGCCGGTCATCCAGCCCTGCTCCGCCGCAAGACGAATCGAAGCCGCGTACGCGTCGCCGGACTTCACATCCGCGAAAACCGAGACATTGCTGGTCTTCGTGAGTACACTCCGGTAAGCGGAAGCCCGCACCAGCATCTCCGCGAACTGCGCGCGCGTCACTTTTTCCGCCATACCGCCCGTGGTCGGCATAATGCCCGAGAGCGCAATGACCTGACGCCGGTAGGCAAAGTTACTGCTTGTATTTGCATAGGCGCTGAGCGGGGAAGCCACGGTGCTCACCACCGCGACCGCACTCAGCAGGCATGCAAGGGATTTTCTTCTACGAATCATTCCGGTACCTCGCTTTGCTGTTGTTAATCCGTTATAACGAAGCCATTTTACCATAAATAACAAGCATCCATCAAAAACGGTCATTGAAAGTCCGTAAACTTTTTGTAAACCCGCCGTATGTCGCCTTGCAGAATAGCTTGCTATCCAAATAATACACCGTTGCTCTGCCCCTGTCAACATCCTTTGCCGCGCCTTATCTCCCATACCGGACGCGCGCTCTCCTTCCGATTCCTTTCTCTTATGCCTTACTGCTTCGGATACAAGACAGCAGCTCGTTTTCCGACAAAAAAAGAGCGGCACCGCCGAAGCGATGCCGCCCTCTGTATGAAGCTCACCAAAAGGCTCAGAGTGCCTTGTAGTTTACGATTTTTCCGAATTCCGGCTTTAAGGACGCGCCGCCGATCAGGCCGCCGTCGATGTCCGGCTCCGCGAGCAGCTCCTTGCAGTTCTTCTCGTTCATCGAACCGCCGTACTGAATGCGGATTTCCTCGGCAATCGCCTCGCCGTAGAGCTCCTTCACGGTCTCGCGAATGCCGCGGCACACTTCCTCTGCCTGTGCGACGGTTGCGGTCTTGCCGGTGCCGATTGCCCAGATCGGCTCATAGGCAATCGTGACCTTCGCCGCATCCGAAGCGCTGACGCCCTGAAATGCAAGCTTTAACTGCATCCGAATGAAATCCATCGTGACGCCCGCCTCCCGCTGCGCAAGGCTCTCGCCGCAGCAGAGAATCGGCTTAAACTGGTGCTCGAGGAGCTTTAAGAGCTTCTTGTTGATAATCTCATCGGTCTCATGGAAATACTCTCTCCGCTCGGAGTGGCCGATGATCACATACTCGACGCCCGCGTCCTTTAACATCGCCGGGGAAGTCTCACCGGTGAAGGCGCCCTTCTCCTCGAAGTAGACATTCTCCGCGCCGAGGTGCACGGCCGTGCCCGCAATCACTTCCTTGACCGGGAAGATATCGATAAACGGCACGCAGTAAACTACGTCGACCTCCGGGTTCTTGACGAGCGGCGCCAGCGTGGTCGCCAGTGCCTTCGCCTCGGTCGGCGTCATGTTCATCTTCCAGTTGCCCGCAATAATCTTTCTTCTCATCTCTCGCTCCTTCAGTCCTTGTTATCCGCCGCCGCAACACCCGGGAGCTCCTTGCCCTCGAGGAACTCGAGCGAAGCGCCGCCGCCGGTCGAGATGTGCGTCATGCGGTCCGCGAAGCCGAGGCGCTTCACCGCGTTCACGGAGTCACCGCCGCCGACCACGGTCGTCGCGTCTTTGAGCTCCGCGACTGCCTTGCAGATTGCCAGGGTGCCCGCCGCAAACGCCTCAAACTCGAAAACGCCCATCGGGCCGTTCCAGACCACGGTCTTTGCGCCCTGCAGCGCCTCGGTGAAGCGCGCAATGCTCTTCGGTCCGATGTCGAGGCCCATGTAGCCCTCCGGAATCTCATCCACCACCTTGTGCGGTGCATCGGCCGCAAACTTCTCCGCCGCGACATGGTCCACCGGAAGCAGGAGCTTAACACCCTTCTCCTCCGCCTTCTTCAGCATGTCAAGGCAGTAAGAGAGCTTATCCTCCTCGCAGAGCGAGTTGCCGATGCTCTGTCCCTCTGCCTTTAAGAAGGTGTAAGCCATGCCGCCGCCGATAATCAGTGTATCCACCTTGTCGAGCAGATTGTTGATGACGTTCAGCTTATCCGAGACCTTTGCGCCGCCGAGAATGGCGACAAACGGGCGCACCGGATTCTCGACCGCCTGTCCGAGGAAACGAATCTCCTTCTCCATGAGGTAGCCGACCACATTCTCCTTGCAGTACTTCGTGACGCCGACATTCGAGCAGTGTGCGCGGTGCGCGGTGCCGAACGCGTCATCGACAAAGATGCCGTCGTCGCAGAGCGCCGCGAGCTCTTCCGCGTACTTCTCGGCTGCCTCATCCTTGCCGTACTTGGTCTCCTCGCCGCGGTAGCGCGTGTTCTCGAGGAGCAGGACTTCGCCGTCCTTTAAGTCCGCAGCCGCTTTCCGGGTCTCTTCGCCGGTCACCTGCGGATCCGAGATAAACTTGACCGGGACACCGAGGCGCTCGGAAAGTGCCGGTGCCACCGGGGCAAGGCTCATCTCCGGCAGCGGCTCGCCCTTCGGCTTGCCGAGGTGGGAGCAGAGAATCACCTTTGCGCCCTGATCGAGGAGCTTCTTGATGGTCGGCAGCGCGCCGTCGATGCGGTTATAGTTCTGGATCACGCCGTCCTTCAGCGGAACGTTAAAGTCGCAGCGCACCAGTACTTTTTTGCCCTTTAAGTCTTTGAGATCGTCTACGGTCTTCTTGTTTAACATGCTTGTCCTCCGTCTTTGTCATAAAAAAGCGGGCCCGGTCCAAAGACCGGACCCGCGAGAGTCGCCTTGCAAAAGCAGATGCTTACAGCTCTGCGAAGTACTTGATCGTGCGAACCATCTGGCTCGTATAGGAGTTCTCGTTGTCATACCAGGAGACAACCTGAACCTGATAGCAACCGTCCGCAATCTTGCTGACCATGGTCTGGGTTGCATCGAAGAGGGAGCCGTAGCGCATGCCGATGACATCGGAGGAGACAATCTCATCCGTGTTGTAGCCGAAGGACTCGTTTGCCGCTGCCTTCATCGCTGCGTTGATCTCTTCCTTCGTGACCTCATCCTTCGCGACAACCGCGACCAGAATGGTCGTGGAACCGGTCGTGACCGGGACACGCTGTGCGGAACCGATGAGCTTGCCGTTCAGCTCCGGAATGACCAGGCCGATTGCCTTAGCCGCACCGGTGGAGTTCGGGACAATGTTCGCAGCGCCGGCTCTCGATCTTCTGAGATCGCCCTTTCTCTGCGGGCCGTCGAGAATCATCTGATCGCCGGTGTAAGCGTGAATGGTGCTCATGATGCCGGACTGAATCGGCGCGTAATCGTTCAGTGCCTTTGCCATCGGTGCAAGGCAGTTCGTCGTGCAGGAAGCTGCGGAGATAATCTTGTCTTCCTTGGTCAGCGTCTTCTCGTTGACGTTGTACACGATGGTCGGCAGATCGTTGCCTGCCGGTGCGGAAATGACAACCTTCTTTGCGCCTGCCTCAAGGTGAGCCGAAGCCTTCTCCTTCGAGGTGTAGAAACCGGTGCACTCCAGGACAACATCGACATCCAGAGCCTTCCACGGAAGGTTCTTTGCGTCTGCCTCCTTGTAAATCGTAATCTTCTTGCCGTCGACGGTGATGGAATCCTCACCTGCCTCGACCGTGTGCTTGCCCTCGCCGATCTTGCCGAGGAAGCTACCCTGCGAAGTGTCGTACTTCAGAAGGTGTGCGAGCATCTCCGGCTTCGTGAGGTCGTTGATCGCAACGACTTCATAGCCCTCGGTCTCAAACATCTGGCGGAACGCAAGACGTCCGATGCGTCCAAATCCGTTAATCGCAACTTTAACCATGGCTTTATCCTCCTGTATCTGCTGCGGAAATGAATTATCTTTCTATTTCATTCTACCCGTGTGCCTGCAAAAATGCAAGAAAGGAAATCCCGCTTTCTTTAACTGTGCATCCACCAGTCCTGGCTGCTCACATAGTTATAATAGCGCTGAATCGGCGTGATTCTGCCGTTCCGGATTTCAAAGATTTCCCAGACCACGCCCGGCCGGTTGGTCGGCACATGGTAGGTTGCCGCGAGGCCCTGATCCGTGTAGACCTGCACGGTCGCGCCCGAGTTCGAGAGCTCGTAGCTCTGCGTATTTTCCCGCACACCGTTCGTGAAGTCAAAGACGCAGTACTTGTAGTAATCCTGCGCGGAGAACTGCTTGATGGTCACAGTCTCCGGCCCGTAGGAACTCGTGTCGTCGACATCGAGATCGTTGCCGAAGCTGTCCTCCTTGCTGCCGAACCAGACATGCGAGGTCTCGGTGCCGCGCTGCGTAAAGAGGTGAGAGTCGAGATCCGCGGGCACCGCGCCCCAGGTCAGGACAATCGACACCTGCCCCGAACCGACCGTCGGCGCCGCAAAGAACTCCCGCTCGGTCTCGCCGTTTTGCCGCGCGACCAGCGTGTCGTAGACCGTCTCGTAGCCGCTCGCAATCAGCTCAACCGTGTAGACACCCGGCTTCAGCTGTACATCCGCCTCGCCGGACGCATCGGCCTTTGCGGTCGCGACGATGGTGCCCGTGCGGTTATTGATGCCTTCGCGCAGATTGATTGCCGAGGCGATGACAGTCTGCATGCCGCTCCGGCTCTCGTTGTAGTGGAGCGCATCGCCGAGTTTCAGGCGATAGTCGATGGTCGCGCCGCCGCGCTCAAAGAGGTATACCGGCGTCTGGTAGGCGACCAGCTGGTCGCTCTCGACGCCGATGCCGTAAATTTCGCAGGCCTGATAGGGCTGCTTTGCAATCTGCAGCATGTACTGTCTCGCCTCGCTCGGCACATAAATCTGGTACTTGCCGTCCGCATCGGTCTGACTCTCGTAGAGCAGCTTGCCGTCCTCGTTTCGGTAGAGCCGGACCACCGCTGCCGCTATGCCGTTGCCCTGCTCATCGTAGGCATAACCGCTGATGCTCGTCAGATTCTGCGCGTTCATCACGGTCTCATAGGTATTGTACGCGGCATTCAGCATGATGGATTCCCGCTCGTCGAAGGCGCGCCGCATATCGGCACTCTCGTTCTGATAGAGGAAAATCGTGTTGGCGGGCCAGGACTTCCGGAGCCGCTCGGCCTCCGTCGCATTGGCCGCGCAGTTCCACTTAAAGCCGCCGTCCCGGACTTCTCGCCAGGTGAGCAGCGTGTCGCTGCCGAAGAGGAAGCGCTGTCCCGGCTTCTCCGGCACCGCATAGCCCGCGACATAGTTGTCAATGTCGTACTGATAGACAAAGCGCGGCATGCGATTCGCGTCGTAGTAGTACTCCGTGACCTGCAGGCTTCCGCTGACCAGATATTCGATTGCGACAATCTTGTTCGCGACGCCGTCGTTCGGGTTGATGTAGATGACATAGTCAATCCGGTTTCCGGTCGCCGCATTGATGAGCTGCTTTTGCTCGAGGCGGCAGAGGTTCTTGTTCACATAGCCCGGGCGGTTCTCATAGCCCTCGAGCGTGTAAAAGACATCCGAATTCCAGCTCTCGCCCGGATTTCTGGTGCCGACCGCGTGGTTGACCGCCGATAGGTCAATGCGCTGGGCGGCCGCCGCCGTGCTGTTTAATTCCGCGATTTTTCGCTGCAGGGTGCCGAGCTCGGTATTCTCGGCCGCAAGCACCAGCTTCTCCTCGCGCTTTGTGCCCTCGCTCCCGCTCTCCGCACTGCTCTCCGCGCTCTCACTTTTAGCGCCGCTCTCGCCGCTTTCCGTCCCGGCCGTCTTGCCGCTCTCCTGTGTGTCCCGCTTCGCAAACGGATCGTTTTGCTTGATTGAACCGCCGCCGGGACCGAGCCCTGAGCCGATTCGGATGCCGAGAGCCACGCCGAGCCCGGCGAGCAGCAGAAATAGCGGAATCAGAAGAAGCCCCTTTTTCGACTTCCCGCCCTCTGTCTTCTTTTCTTCCGGCGGCGTGGACGCGGACGGCTTGGGCTTGTCCGCGCCTTCCGCTGTTGTTGCCTCCGCTTCCGCTCCCGCGGCTGCCGCAGTATCCGTCTGCTCTGTCGCTGCCGCCGCTTTGGCCCCGGTCTCCTCTGTTTTTTCGGACGACTCGACTTTCATGCCGCAGCTCGTACAAAATTTTGCCCCCGGCTTTAACTTGCTCCCGCAATACCTGCAATACATCTCTTTTCCCCCGCTTTTCTTCAGAGTGCGCCGATAAACTTCGAAATTCCCTGCTGCGGTGTCATGCCGTCCAGCAGTTCATCGTCTATGTTCTCTTCCTCCCCGGTCGGCAGCGCCGCGGTGCCGGTCTTCGTGGCCTTCAGGGTGAAACTGCCGAGCTCGTTCTTCAGCTCATAAAGCGAGTTTGCGCCCTCGTTTCGCACCTCGAATTTAATGCCGTCTCCGTCCTCGTCGCCGCCCGGCAGCAGGCGGTATTTCCCGCAGGGCAGACCGAGCACACTCTTTTTCTTAAAGTCCACATTGCTGTACTTGAGCGCAAAGCTCTCGGTGTAAAACCACCGGCTGAAGCGGCAGGCAACGGTGCCGTAATAGCCGCTCTTCTCGAGATCCCGCTTTTCCGTGAGCACCGAGTCAAACACTTTGACACCGCGGTACAGCTTGCCCTTGTCCGTATCCCGCTCATAGCAGAAGATCTGCGTGTCGCCGCCGTCCAGCTGCAGGAGAATCGCCCGGACTTCACTCCCCTCCGTCACGAGTTTCCAGGTGAACTTGCGGTCTTCCAGGCGGTTCGCGTAGGTCTCCGCATTGTCCCGGAGCCTGTCTGCGAGATCTTCAAACCTGACGCTCCGTCCCGGGTGCTGACCGCTCGCCTTCGCAAACTGCTCGCCGATTTCCTGCCGTCTGTCATACCAGGCAGCGAGCGCCCTGTCCTTCTCCATTTCATCCGCAATGTTCCGGAACAGTCGCTCGAGCTCTTCGGCATTCGGCTCCCAGCTGTAAATCGTATAGTCTTTCTCGAGCGAATGCTTTAACTCGGGCTTTAAGACGCGCGAGCGGTAGCTCCGCTTCTCGGTCTTCAGATTGTTGCGGTTGATGGCCGCCGCCACAATTTTTCCGTAGCGCTTCACCGTAGCGGCGCGGAGCTCCTTCGGAAACTGTAAGTCCGCAAACATAGAGGTGCTGAGCCGCGACTCGCTGCCGAGCTCCTGTAATACCTCCGGATACCGCGTCACATAGACCTTGTCGCTCTTTTTCGGAAGGCGGAAACCGAGGCGGTCCGGATCGATGAAGCAGTCCGCCTGCAGCACCGGGTCATCCCCGCGCCCGAGCTCCAGGTTTAAGACAGCCTTTTCAAATTTCTTGCCGATAAAAATGCGCGCCTCGCAGCCGTCCCGCAAGATGCGCTCGTACGGCCCCGAGAAGAGCCCGCGCCGCGTGAGCGCTGTCACCTGTCTGTCCGAGAGCTCTGTCGTGAGCTGAAAATCACTCGAGAAACCGTTCTCAAAGACTTGCTCCGCACTGTTTAGTACCGCGGCCTCTTTGGAGAGCGCCCGGAACTGTCCGGCGAGAAAGCGCTCCCCGGGCGATCCGAGATTTTTCGACACAATGCGGGCGCCGAAACCAATCGCCAGTCCCAGCACAGCGAGGGCGATGAGCGCGGCGGAACCTATTTTTTTCTTCTTGCCCGCGGCGGGTTCCGCCGTTCCCTGATGTCCCGCCGTTTCCTTGTGCTCCGCCGCGTCCTTCTTCTCCGCTGCGGTTTCATCCTGAAGCGGCGCTGTCGCCTCTCTCACGACAGGCTCTGTCACCTCTTCATGTTCCGCTTCTTCCGTTTCTGCCGCCGCTTCCGCTGCTTGTTCCGCGGTTCCTCCGGGAGGCTCTTCCGTAGCCTTGGCCGCTACCGTCTCCGGCTTCTCTTCCTCGAGTCTCGCGCCGCAGTTCGCGCAAAAGAGCTCGCCTTCCCCCGTTTCGCTGCCGCAATGCTTGCATTTGCCCATGGTCACTTCCCCCTTTTTCAATCCGAGCCCGTGTGTTCCCCCGTTGCGTGCAAAAAGGCGCCTGTGTCCAAACGACACAGACGCCTTGCGCAAAATCTCTGGCAATGTTGTCAGGACTTTCCTTTTTATCTTAACATTTGTTGTGCTAAACTGCAATCTTTCCGGCTGTTTCGAGCCTTTCCTCTCTGATATTCCGACAAATTTTGCCACCTCTCCGGAACATCTCTCCGGAAAAGTTTGCCCGCTTGCTTCGCGTTTCCTTTGCCGCTCAGAGCTTCTCGATGATGTCCGAAAACTTCTCCTGCGGCAGACTCTTGCCGCTGCCCGACAACTCGTCGCTGATATCCACTTCCCGGCCCGTCGGCTTCTCGGCGCTACCCTTCCGCGTCGCCGTCAGCGTGAACTTGTCGTAGCCGTCGTCAAGCTCGTAGACAGAGCGACCCCACTTCTCCTTGACCTCAAAAGTATACTTCCGGTCCGGCCGGTCCGCATCAAAGTAGGTGTAACGGTAACTGCCGTTCGGCAGTCCGAGCACCGAGGGCTTTCCGTCGAGCGGCACCTTGCTGTAGTACAGCCGGAAGCCCCAGAGCCAGGCGTCGCCGAACATCGCGAGGCGCCCGATGACCCGCCCCTCATAGCTGTTCTCTTTTTTGCTGCGCTCTTCGGCGAAGGTACCGAGAAACACTTCGCCGCCGACGCCGTGGTAGAGCGTGTCACCGACCTGATCCCGCTCATAGCAAAAGAGCGGTCTCTCGCCATTATCGACCACGCGTATGGCCGCGACTTCCTGCCCCTTCATCACAAGCTTCCAGCGAAAATTCCGCCGTTCCAGTGTCTCCGCCCAATCCGCCGCGTGCTTCTCGACATAGTCGGCGACATCCGAAAAGCCGGCCGCCTTGCCCCGCCCCATGCCGAGTGCCGTGGCAAGCTCCTCGCCCGCCTTCTGCCGCCTGTTATACCAGTCGGCAAAGTCTTTGTCCTCCCGCATCTCGGCCGCGAGATTCCGAAAGAGCGCCTCCAAAGTCTCCCGATCGGGATTCCAGGTGTAGACCGTATACTCCCCCTTCATCTCGTGGTCCAGCTGACGCTTCAGAACATGGGAAGTATACGCCCGCTTTTTGACCTTGATCTCCTTCGGTTTGACGGCTGCCGCGAGCACATTCCCATAACGCGCCGCGGACGCAGAGAGCAGCTCTTTCGACGGCACCAGCATAGCGAGCTCCGCCGTGCTGAAGCGCGCCCCGCCACTGTACTGCCCAAGCACTTCCGGGTAATTCAGGACAAAGACCTGCTTGCCGACCTGCGGAATCCGGTAGCCGAACTTCTCGCTGTCCAGAAAGCAGTCAAAATTGAGTTTCGCGCTATCGTCGGTGCCAAACTCCAGGTTCAGCACGGCGGTCTCCAGATGTCTTCCGAAGTCCACCTTGGCCTGAATGCCGCGCTGCAAAGCCTTTGCGACCAGCATATAGTCCTCATTGCCGCTCCGCGAGATTGCGAGCAGTCTGCTGCGCGACATCTGCATGCTGAGCACAAAGTCGCTCGAAAAACCGTTCTCAAAGACCGCGCCGAGTCCCTCGAACGGCGCGGCCTCCTGCCGCAGCGCTTCCGCCTGCACGCGGACAAAGCGTTCCCCCGTCATGGCCGTCATGCGGTGCAGCAGCACCGCCGTGCTGACCGCCGCCACTGTGACCGCCGCAGCGGCAAAGAGAGCCGCCCGCAGACGGCGCGGTTTCCGCTTCGCAGTCTCGCCGGGCGCTTCCTGTCCCGCCGCCGTGCTCTCCTCGATACCCGTCACAGCATTCTCTTCGGCAGCTGTCGCCGCAGGTTCTCCACTAGCCTCTGCCGCAGGTGCGGGTAGCGCCGAACCCCCTTCGGCAGTCGTCGTCACAGCATTCTCTTCGGCAACCGTCGCGGCAGTCTCTTCGGCAACCCCTCCGACAGCTTCGGTCGGCGCCGGACTGATAGTTTCTCCGGGCGCTTCCTGTTTCGCCGCAGCAAGTTCTCCGGTAGCCTCTGCTTTCGCTTCCGGTTCCGCCGCTTCCTGCGGCGCGCCGCAGTTGCCGCAAAACCGCATGCCTTCCTTCACCTCACTGCCACAATGCTTGCACTGTCCCATCCTGCGCCTCCTTATTTTCGCGCTGCACGCATGTTCTTCCTGTCTCGGCAATTCTGTGACACAAAAAGCGCCTGTGTCCGAACGACACAGGCGCCACTTTCAAAAGCTCCGGCAATTCTGTCAGGACTCTGTTGCTATCCTAACATTTGTTTTGTTAATTTTCAATAGTTTAGTAAGTCTGGCCTTTTGTTAAATTTAAATTTCATATAGATTAAACGCGTAATAGTAAAATCACGAAAATTTTTAAAGGAGAAGTATGAAAAATTTACTTGTAAAATCAAGCTTGGTTTTAGCTTTAGTTAGTTCAGCTGCACTTGCGCAAGGTGCATTTGTCGGTGGCGAGGGCGATTATTCGTTCAACTCAAAGATCAAAACTAAAAATATCGCAAAAAGCGAAAAAAATAACTTCAACAAAGGTCACTACGGACTTGGCTTTTATGGCGGTTATGATTTTGACAGCTATAGAGCGTATGGTGGCTACTACTATGACTTTAAAGCTAGAAAAAATGCTAGCGAAGCAGACGCAAAATGGAGCAAACATAAGCTTTTAGCAGGCGCTGACTACACTCCAAATATCACTGAAAACTTTAAAGCCGTGCTTGGCGGTTATGCT
>ERZ772974.2689-NODE-2689-length-10767-cov-66.939134_pt1 | contig 10767 bp, 8 predicted proteins | sample MGYA00580671_ERZ772974 | MGnify/ENA primary metagenome ERZ772974 (study PRJEB29015, sample SAMEA2738065) | human oral metagenome | biome: human oral; feature: human-associated habitat; material: saliva | place: China | collected 2218 ... | reverse complement strand
CTCTGGCCGCCCAGGAGCCCTACGGCATCTGGGGTGGAATGACCGAGGAAGAACGACGCGAAGAGATCCGCTCCTCCGGACGCGGACGTCGCGTCTCCTGACGCGCAACAACACTGCCGGTGCGGCATCGCCACCGCGATGCCGCACCATTTTAGTGCCCAAACATCGCCCACCACGACGATCGACGTTCCCCAGGGAGGACGCATGACCACCAAGGATTCCACGGCCTCGTCCGCGGACAAGGAGACGAAGACGCCCGCCGAGGGCTCTCCTTCCTCCATCTACAAGACGCTGTTCTTCGTGACCGCGCCGATCACCGCGATCCTCGCGGGCGCGTGCGTGTGGATGGGCGTCCAGCTCGCCCCCACGTCCCCCGCGAGCCAGGCGAGCCCGGCGGCCTCCCCGGCCGCACAGATGCCCTCGGCCGAGGAGAGTGCCGAACCCAGCCAGACCAATCCGAACAACCTGTCGATCATGAACTCGTTCATGCGCCACGACGCTGGCGATCAGCAGGCCAAGGGCGACATCAACGCGCCCGTCACGATGGTCGTCTTCTCCGACTTCGCGTGCCCCTACTGCACGAAGTTCGCCCAGCAGGTCGACCCGGAGCTTGAGGATCTGGTCGCGGACGGAACCCTGCGCATCGAGTGGTATGACCTGGCGCAGATCACCGAGTCCTCTCCCCTGGCCGCCCAGGCCGGCATCGCGGCGGCCGAACAGGGCAAGTTCTGGGAGTTCCACGACGCCGTCTACGCGGCAGCCGACCCGAGCGGACACCCCCAGTACTCCGAGCAGGCCCTCGTCGACTTCGCGGCCACGGCAGGCGTGCCCGACCTGGACAAGTTCCGCGCGACCATGCTCGACGCGCACACCGTCGCCAAGGTGGCCTCCGCCAAGGAGCAGGCGCACCAGGCCGGCATCACCGGCACGCCCACGCTCTTTATCAACAAGGCCTACATCCCCGGCTTCCGCGACGCCTCCTACGTGCGTAACACCGTCCTGGCGCAGGCGGCTGAAGCCGCCTCCTGACCAGACAGGCAGCACCCCTCGGCGGGCGCGACACGGGGGCGGCCCGGAAGGAATCCTTCCGGGCCGCCCCTGTAGCGTTCAGTGTGCGAAGCGCTCAGCGCTCCACGACCGCCAGCACGTCACGCGAGGACAGGATCTGGAACTCCTGGCCGTCGTACTTGACCTCGGTGCCGCCGTAGCGCGAGTAGATGACGACGTCGCCGACCTTGACGTCGACGGGGATACGGTTGCCGTTGTCGTCAACGCGGCCGGGGCCCACGGCGATAACTTCGCCTTCCTGCGGCTTTTCCTTGGCGGTGTCCGGGATGACCAGGCCGGAGGCGGTGGTCTGCTCGGCCTCAACCTGACGGATGACGATGCGGTCCTCGAGGGGCTTGATGGAGATCGACATTGTCGCTCCCTTTCTTCTTTGTCACGAAGGTGCTCGTCCTTTCCCTGCCGTCGCGGGGGTCAGGTGCAGGACCGGTCGCGGGTGTTCCCGCGCTTCCTCCATGAGTGTAGTTGCGCACCTGGCACTCGGGCAACCTGAGTGCCAGGCGGTTCACCGACGGCGATGCCGCTCGGCCTCGCCCGCGAGCGCGAGCCGGCCCGGGCCTCGGCGGCGATGAGATGGGACAATGACGCCGTGAGCACTTTGACCCCGATCCTGTCCTCCCCCGGCTGGGAGCTCCTGGCTTCTCTGCAGGCCCGCCAGGAGACGAATCCGATCCCGCTGCGCGAGCTGGGGGGAGCCCTGCGGGCCTCCGGCGTCGAGGCGGAGCTGGCGGCCGCCGTGTTGACCCAGCTCGCGTTGCGCGAGGCGGCGCGCACGAAGTTCGGCCCGGTCGCCTCCCACATGGTGTTCACGCGCGACGGGCTGGAGCAGGCCACGCGGCTGGTGGTGGCGGTGCGTCACGCGCAGCGTTTCCGCAGCGCCGGCGCGACGCGGGTGGCAGATCTGGGGTGTGGGATCGGCTCGGATGCGCTGGCGATCGCCGGGCTGGGCTTGGACGTGCTGGCGGTTGACATCGATCCGGACGCGGCGGGTGCTGCGGCCGCGAACCTGCGCGATTTCGAGGGGTCGCAGGTGCGCCTGGGCGACGTCATGGATCTGGACATCGCCGAGCTTGCGGCCGAGGGCGTGGACGCCATCTTCGCCGATCCGGCGCGGCGCACGGGGGCCTCGCGAGGCTCCGCGCGCATCACGAACCCGGAAGCCTGGTCCCCTCCCCTGTCCGCGGTTCTTCGCCTCGCGCGCACGATCGATCGGGTGGGGGTCAAGGTGGCGCCGGGCATCGCGCACGACCTCATTCCCGCGGATTGGCACGCTCAGTGGGTGAGCGTGGGCGGCAGCCTCGTCGAGGCCTCCCTGTGGTCCCCCGCTCTCGCGCCCGAGGGCAGGGGTCGTTCGTGTCTTCTCCTGGACGAGGCCGGGGCCGCTCACAGCCTCGCCTCTCCTTGCGGGGAGGCCGCCAACGCTCCCGCCGAGCGCGTGGAGGTTGCCCCGCTGGGGTCCATCATCGCGGAAGCCGATCCGGCGGTGATCCGCTCGGGCCTGCTGGCGTGCCTGGCCCAGCGGGTCGGAGCGGGCATCGTGTCCGACAAGATCGCCTACCTGACAGGTGACGATGTGCCAGACAGCCCCTTCTATGACCGCTTCGAAGTCCTGGAGGTGACAAACCTTCGCCCCAAGGCCATCGCCGCCGCTCTCAGATCGCGAGACGCGGGCGCCGTCGAGATCAAGAAACGCGGCGCGGACATCAACCCGGAGGATCTGCGTCAATCCCTCAAGCTTCGTGGCGGAACCAAGGATCTGACAGTCATTGCGACGCGCCTGGAGGGGCGCCACCGGGCCGTCATCTGTCGGCGGTTGCCCGCAAACCTGTAAGGAAGCTCTCCACCGGAGCGGAGCGGCGTGCTGTCACAATGGAGGCAATCAGCGAAAGGAACGCCATGACCTTGCCCTTCGGCTCCTCCCAGCGCTCCACGATCGGTGTCGAGTGGGAGCTCCAGCTCGTCGACCGCGACTCGCACGACCTTCGTCAGAGCGCCGACGCGATCATCGACCGCGCGACGATCGACGGACAGCTGTATCCGGGTGTCCACCGCGAGATGCTCCTCAACACGATCGAGGTTGTCTCCAAGCCGCGCTCGACGGTCGCCGAGTGCATCGCCGACCTCACCGGCTGCGTTGACTTCCTGCGTCCCCTGGCCTCGGACCTGCGCATCGACCTGGCCACCGCGGGCACCCACCCGTTCGCGCGCCCCGGGCGCCAGCGGGTGACCGACTCCGAGCGCTACGCCCAGCTCGTGGAGCGCACCGCCTACTGGGGTCACCAGATGCTCCTGTACGGCGTCCACGTGCACGTCGGCGTCGAAGATCGCGCGAAGATCCTGCCGATTCAGGCGGCGCTGACCGCACACCTGGGCCACCTGCAGGCGATTTCCGCCTCCTCCCCGTTCTGGGCTGGCGAGGACACGGGCTACGCCTCCAACCGGGCGATGGTCTTCCAGCAGCTGCCCACCGCCGGCATCCCCCGCCAGTTCGACACGTGGGAGGACCTGGAGGCCTACACGGACGACATGATCCGCACGGGCGTCATCGAGGGCTTCGACGAGGTCCGCTGGGACATCCGTCCTTCGCCCGCCTTCGGCACGATCGAAAACCGCGTGTACGACGCGGCGACGAATGCGACCGAGGTCGCCACCTTCGCGGCGCTCACCCACGTCCTCGTTGAGCATTTCTCGCGCTTGTACGACGCCGGCGAGCCCCTTCCCGTCCTGCCGGACTGGTTCGTCGCCGAAAACAAGTGGCGCTCGGCCCGCTACGGTATGGACGCAACCCTGATCGTCTCACGGGACGGCGCAACCGAGAGCGCCCGGGACGGCATCGCGCGCCTGCGCGAGGAGCTCGCCCCCGTCGCCGCCGACCTGGGCTGCGCGCGCGAGTTCGCCGGACTTGACACGATCCTCACGATCGGCGCCTCCTACGAGCGCCAGCGCTCCGTCGCGGCGGCTGCGCGCCCCGGCCAGGGCCTCGACGCCGTCGTAGACCTCATGCGCGCCGAGATGAGCGCCGGGCGTCCGCTCGCCCTCGCGGAGTTCGCGACCCTGAGTGTGTGAGTCCTCCCGGCCACGGCCTCGTGACCGGGTAGACACCCTCCCAGCCGACGTTCAGTCTGTATTCAGATAACCGGAGTATTGTGTCCTCCGGAGAAGTGAACTGCTCGAGAGGACGCCACCATGGCTGAGGAAGAAGCGGGAGCGCCCACACCCCGCACGACCGCTCTAGCGAGGATCGGCGCACCCGTACGGGCGACGCTGCACACCCTGTGGGTCCTCCTTTCCTCGGCGGCCCATCTGACGGCCCGCTGGCTCTCCCGAGCCCCCGCGACGGCGGTCGTCACGGTCGTTGTGGCCGTCGTCTCGGCCAGCTACCTGGTGTGGCGCGACCAGTTCACCGTCCTCGAAGCCGACCCGTCGGCGGGCCACTGGTGGTCGGTCTTCTCCTCCGTCGGTGCGATCCCCGGGCACTTCGTCGCCACCGCCGTCGTCGGCGTCATCGCGGTTATTGTCGTCGGCGGCGCGGCCGAACGTCACCTGGGCACCCGGGCGTGGGTGGCCGCAGCCCTGTCCGGCCAGGTCGTCGGAGTCACCGCGACGTGGGCGACGCTACCCCTGCTCAAGCGCGCCGTCAGCGAATGGGGCCAGGCGGTCGGCGCGGGCACCCTGTGGGGGACGAGCCTCATCCTCGTCGCACTCGCGGGCGCAGCCGCCCAATCCCTGAGCTCCCGCTGGCGTTGGAGGGCCCGTTTCCTCCTCATTGGCGTCCTTGTGTTGTCCGCAGCCATCCTCGGATCGGCTATTTCCTACGCGCGCGTGTGGGCGCTCCTGGCCGGCATGGTCGCCGCGCGCCTGGTCGGCGTGCGCGGCTCCGACGAGGACACCGACGACGAGGTGACCCTCGGGCGCCAACTTACCTCGATCGCCGCCCTGTGCTGGGCGTGCGCGGCGGCTCTCACCGTCGTCTCGGCCGCACCCGAAGGACCGCTCGCGCAGATGCGCTGGTCGCTGGGACCGGCCTGGTGGCTCGAGGGCCGCACGGGCGTCATCACGACCCTCCTGTGCCTGGCGCCGATCACGCTCCAGCTCATCTTCGCCTACGGCCTGCGTAAGGGGCGCCGCATCGCCTACGTCGGGACGCTCGTCCTGCAGGGCTTCCTCGGCATCTCGACGGTGACGTCAACCACCGTCGAGCTTCTCGCGTGGAACGGCCCGGACGACCACCTGCGCCCCGAGGTGAGCACGGCCGCCGCCCTGCTGCTCATGCCCGTCCTCCTCAACGTGACGCTGTGCGCCATTACCTGGTGGATGCGCCGTTCCTTCACGATCCACGCCGCCCCCTCGACGACGTCGACGCTCCTGCGCCGCTGGCTCATTCTCATGGCCGTGTGCGCGGCCGTGGTATTCGTGCTCGGGCTGCTCACGAGCGACTCGTTCATCCCCTTCTCCGCGCTGGCCTCAGGCGAGGACCTCTCGGACGCACCCAACGCGACGCCGCTGCAGGTATTCCACGACTATCTCCTCGCTCTCCTGCCCACGGCGACCGCCTCGATCTTCGAGCCCACGCTCGTTCCCATGACTCTCCTGGCCGAGGCGCCCGTCTTGTGGATGCCGCTCGTCGCGTGGGTCGGCACGCTGGTCCTGGTGCTGCGCGCGCTCCTGGCTCTGCCCCGCGTGCCCGCCTCCTCCCCGGTCGACGATCTCATCCCCCTCCTGCGCGAGCACGGAGCGAGCACCCTCGGGTGGATGCAGACCTGGGAAGGCAACCAGGTGTGGGTCTCTCCCTTCGACGAGGCCGGGGTCGCCTACCGCGGGGCCGGCGGCGTCGCGCTGACCGTCACGGACCTCGCCTACGAGGAGGGAACGGCCTCGCGGGCCATCGCCGAGTTCTCCGCCTTCACCGCCTCCGCGGGCCTGACGCCCGCCCTCTACTCGATCCACGAGGACCTCGCGCAGGCCGCCCGACGCGACGGCTGGACGATCATGCAGGTCGCCGAGGAATCGCTCCTCGACCTGCCCGGCCTCGCATTCAAGGGCAAGGCCTACCAGGACGTGCGCACCGCCATGAACCACGCGACGCGCGAAGGAGTCGAGGCCGTGTGGACCACCTGGGAGGAATGCCCGCTCGGCTGGAAGGACCAAATCACCGTTATCTCGCGGGACTGGAGCTCCGATAAGGCCCTGCCGGAAATGGGCTTCACGCTCGGCGGCGTTCGCGAGCTCGCGGTCCCAGAGACACGCATTCTCGTCGCAGTCGACGCCCAGTCAACGATTCACGCCGTCACCTCGTGGCTGCCCGTCTACCGGGGCGGCCAGGTCGTCGGCCTCACCCTGGACGTCATGCGCAGGCGCACCCAGGGGTGGCGCCCCGCCATCGAGTTCCTCATCGGCAAGGCGGCCCTGTCCGCCCAGGAGGAGGGCCTCGAATTCCTGTCCCTGTCGGGCGCGCCCCTGACCCGCTCCGCCGACGACACCTCCGTGTTCGGCCCACTCATCGACGCGCTGGCGGCCATCATGGAACCCCTCTACGGTTTCACGTCGCTGCACGCCTTCAAACGCAAGTTCAAGCCGCGCACGCAGCCCCTCTACCTGGCCGTGCCGGACCCCGCCTCCCTGGCGATCGTGGGCCTGGCTATTTCGCACGCCTACGTCCCCTCCGTGTCCCCCACGCAAACCCTCACGCTGCTCGCCTCCGTCAGCGCTGGCCTCGCCAAACTCGCGGCAAAAGGCGTGGGCGACCTGCGCTCGGCGCACGCCACGCGCCGCACCGACGCCCCCGCCGCGGAGACTCCCAGCCCCCGGGGGAACGCCTCACGCGCTGAGCGCGGCGGCGCCACGGCCTCGTCAACGACACGCGGACAGGAGTGAGCATGTCCTTCCTCGCTTCCATTTCTCTGACCTCCGGGCGCACCCTCGCGGCCGTCGTCGTCCTCACCGCCCTCTCCCTCGTCACGGGGGCCTACCTGCTACCCCGCTACGCTCCCTCGCGCTTCCCCCGCCCCAAGCGGCATTGGTTCGCGCGCACGGTCGTCGTCCTCGTGCCGATCCTCCTCGTCGCCTCCGCGGGCGCGCTCATCGCGAACCGTTCCCTCGGCATCGTGAAAACCAGCGGCGACCTCGGAAAACTCATCCAGTCCTCGGTCGTCGGCTCCGAGGCCCAGTCCGGCGGCGAAGTCACGATCGGCAATCAGAGCATCGACCCCTCCGCCCTCGACGCGTCCTTCACGCGCACCGACGACGGCATGCTCGTCGCCACGTGGACCGGACCCACCAGCGGCATCACCCTGCCCGTCTACGTGATCGCACCGCGCGACTACTCCCCCACGGACGGCAAAACCTACGCCGTCATCGAGCTCCTCCACGGGTACCCCGGCGAGGCCGACGGAACCACGCAGGGCGCGCAGGTCCAGCAAGCCCTCGACGACGCCGTTGACGCCGGCATCATCCCGCCCACCATCGTCGTCGCCCCCTCCCTGAGCGTCGACGAGGAGGCCCACGATTGCGCGGATATCGAAGGACGCCCGCCCGTGTACACGTGGGCGGCCCACGAAGTCCCCGCGATGATCCGCCACAACTTCCCCAACACGAGCGGTAACCGCGACGCCTGGATGATCGGCGGATTCTCCGCGGGCGCCTACTGCGCGGTCTGGACCGCGCTGCGCACGCCCGAGACCTTCGGCGCTGCCGCCTCCCTGTCCGGCTACGACACCCAAATCGAAGGCCAGATGACGAACCAGGGTGACCAGTACCTGGCCGACAACACCCTGTCCACCATGCTCGCCAACCGCACGCCCGACGGGATGCGCATCTACGCGATGGCCGCCGGTGACGACGTCGTCGGCGGGGCCTACACTGCGCTTAAGATGGCGGCGGCGGTGCGTCCGCCCGACACGGTCACGACGGACGTCCCGCCCACCGGCGGACACGCGGGCCCCCTGTGGCGCGAACACATCCCGACGATGCTCGCATGGTGGGGGTCCTCCGACCGCGTCGCGAACGCCGTGGGCGCCGCCCCGACCGCTCAGACGGCCCAGGCCTCCGAGGCCTACGCGTCCATCGTTCCCGTGACCACCGTGACCCACACGGAATCGTCCACCGGTCCCAACGGCCGCGTCACCCTCGCGCTCCTCGCGCTCCTGTCCGTCGTCTTCGTGCTGATCGCGTGGCGCTACGCAGCCACCTGGCGGGTGGTCGCGGATGCCCGCGACGAGGCCACCGACAGCACGTCCCGGTTCTGCTGCTCCGCATCGGCGCGCGTCTTCGCCGCGATGCCGCGTCCCTGGGGCACGCTGGCTGCCTACTGCGCCCGACTGGTCGCACTCACGCTGGCCGCCTTCGCCTGCGCCTCACTCATCGGGGTATGCGGCAACATGGCCGGCGGTTTCTACACGACGTGGTCCTCGGTGGGCCAGACAATCGTGGACAGCCTGCACTGAGCGCTGCCTGCACTGAGCGGGCGGGCGCCTCAGGAGCGAGGCGCCACCGCGCACCTTCAGGAGCGAGGCGCCACGTAGGTGGTCGTCAGCTCCATGCCCGAATCCGGCGAGAAATCCCAGTCCGAGGGGGGCAGCCCCGCCGCCACCAGCTCCGAGCCGATCGCCGCGATCTGGGCGCCGTTATCGGTGCAAAAGCGCAGCGGAGGCATACGCACCTGGACGCCGGCGGCCTCGGCCCGCTCGGTCAGCAGAGCGCGCAGGCGCGAGTTCGCGGAGAAACCGCCTCCTACGACGATGGTGTCGCAGCCCGTGTCCAGCGCCGCTCGCACCGCCTTGGCGGTCAGGGAGTCGTTGACGGCCTCGGAGAAGGCCGCGCACACGTTTTCCTTGCTGACGGTCTCGCCTCGGGTGGTCGCACCCTCGATGTAGCGGGCGACGGCGGTCTTGAGGCCGGAGAACGAGAAGTCGTACTTGTGGCGCTCCTTGTCCTTTCCGGCGGCCAGGCCACGCGGGAAACGAATAGCGTCACGATCTCCCTGCTGGGAGAGGCGATCCACGTGCGGGCCGCCCGGGTAGGGCAGGCCGAGGAGGCGCCCCACCTTATCGAAAGCCTCGCCGGCCGCGTCGTCCAGGGTGCCGCCCAGCTCGACGACGTCCGTCGCGATGTTGCGGATTTCGAGGATGTTGGAGTGGCCGCCCGAGACCACCAGGCCAATGAAGTGCGGTGGTAGCGGGCCCTCCGCAAGCTTATCGACGGCCAGGTGCCCGATGACGTGGTTGACGCCGTAGAGAGGCTTACCCAGCGACGAGGCCAGGGCCTTGGCCGCGCAGATACCCACCGTCAACGAGCCCACGAGTCCCGGTCCGGCCGCGACCGCGATCGCGTCAACGTCTGAGAGGGTCACCCCCGCCTGGTCGAGGGCCGCGTCGAGCGTGGGCAGGAAAGACTCCAGGTGCGCGCGCGACGCGATCTCCGGGATGATGCCGCCGTAGCGGGCGTACTCGTCCATCGACGTGGCCGTGCGGTCGACCAGCAGCTGCGTGCCGCGCACCAGGCCGACACCGGTCTCGTCGCACGTGGATTCAATACCAAGGACCAGGGGTTCATTCACGCCCTCTAGTCTAGGTCGCGGCGCGCGTCAGCGCCGCGCGCACCGGCGGCGCTGACGCTGGCGCAACGCACCTGGTGCCGCGATTGGCGAGGGAGCGCCTCACTCCTGGCGGGGTCGCGCGTTCGCCACGAACATCGCAACGCACGCGACGGCGAACACGAGGAGCGACCACGGGAACAGAGAATCCGCGACGGGTTTCACCTGCGGGGAGCCGAAGACGACTCCCAGGAGGAGAAGGACCGACAGGAGCGCGAAGACGATCATCGCTGCGATCCCAATCGTTGCGCTGACCCAGTAGCGGCGCGTGTGCGTGTTCGGGCCGGTCTCGTCAAAATGCATGGCGTAGCTCCTCTCTGAGCCGACGGTGACACCACCATCATACGCCTGAAAGCACGGCGGCCGGGCGTACTTGACGCATGACTCTCCCCGACTCTGGGTGCGGCTCGCCCACGCTGCTCGCCCGTGTAGCCCGCGCTGCCCACGTCGCCCGCGTAGCCCGCCCACGTCGGCCGCGCTACCCGCCCACGCAGCCCACGCTGTCCTCGTCGACCGCGCGCCGGGCGGGTATACGCGAGGGCCCGGCGCACCGAAGTACGCCGGGCCCCGGGCCACTCATGCCGGTCAGACGCCCTTGAAGGCAGCCTTTCCGAGCTGGCGGTTCAGGTTTGCGATCACGTCAAGCGGGATCTGCTTGGGGCACACCGCCGCACACTCGCCGATGTTCGAGCAGGAGCCGAAGCCCTCCTCGTCCATCTGGTTGAGCATGTTGACAACGCGCTTGTAGTTCTCGGGCTTGCCCTGCGGGAGCAGGCCGAGGTGCGTGACCTTCGCGGAGGTGAAGAGCATCGCGGAGGCGTTCGGGCAGGCAGCCACGCACGCACCACAGCCGATGCACGCGGCGGCCTCGAACGCGCGATCCGCGTCCTGCTTCGGGACCGGGGTCGCGTGCGCGTCGGGGGCCGCACCCGTGTTAACGGAGATGTAGCCGCCGGCCTGGATGATGCGGTCCAGGGCGGAGCGGTTCACCACGAGGTCCTTGATGATCGGGAAGCCCGATGCACGCCACGGCTCGATCGTGATGACGTCGCCATCGTTGAAGGAACGCATGTGCAGCTGGCAGGTCGTGGTGACCTCCGGGCCGTGAGCGA
>ERZ772974.2688-NODE-2688-length-10768-cov-2.975264_pt1 | contig 10768 bp, 20 predicted proteins | sample MGYA00580671_ERZ772974 | MGnify/ENA primary metagenome ERZ772974 (study PRJEB29015, sample SAMEA2738065) | human oral metagenome | biome: human oral; feature: human-associated habitat; material: saliva | place: China | collected 2218 ... | reverse complement strand
TCACGGCCAACCAAGGACGAAAAAGAACAGCAGCCGCATTGTTAAGAGGGGCAATATCACAAAACTCTTACCCTCGGACGCATTTATTCGGTACGAAAAGGCGGCATTGTTGCAGCTGGCACATGTTGGCACTGTTCAAGGACCAATCTCAGTATGTTGCCGTTATTATTTACAAGACAGACGGGGCTGGCCCGATTTGGTTGGCCTATTACAAGCAACTTCCGACATATTGCAGGACGCTGGCGTGATTGAAAACGATAAATATATCGTGAATTATGACGGCTCGGAAATCGTAGGGCTTGATAAGGCCAATCCTAGAGTAGTGATTGCAATTCATCAAATTGCCGAATCAAGTATCTTGTGCGATGAATATGCCAAGGCGAAAGCTAGAGAGTGCGACACCGCTCAAAAGCCTAAACGCCGAAAAGTTGCCAAGAGAGGGGCTAAGGCTAAACCGAAAGCCCCTACCTCAATCTCATATATCGAATATCGAAAGTTAATGATGAAAGGAAACCACACACATGAACGAAACAGAATACAGACTACGCCTAAAAGGCGAAATTGATATAGAGGCGGTTATAGCGGCCTCATCGAAAAGCGATGCTATCGATAAAGCGGACGCGGTGCAAGAGGCAATCAATAATCAAATTACGATTGATTGCGGTAATATCGCCAACGTGAAAGAAATCATCACAAATGAAATTGCATTGAAATTCGTATGTGCAGAAATTGCGGATTAAGGGGAATAACATGGGATATATTAAGGTGGAATACACAGGGAACGAGTTGGATTTTAGAGGGAATGCATGCAGCGTAATTGAATATGTGGCGTTCGCTTGCGGCGTTGCTGAGGGTGTTCTTGGGGCTATAACAGTAAAAGAAAATGACGAGGAACTGTTCGAGGATATGAAAATGGCAATTATCGAAGAAATAAAAACAATGGAGATGAAAGACTATGAAAGCAATATCTGAGCACTTTGAACGCAAAATTCCGACATTCTTGGTTCATCTCGACATGCGGCATTAAACGAGGCGAGACAATGGCGAAACGAAAAGAAGCAATGAAAGGAGCCTAATTGTGTTAGAGGAAGATAGAAAACAATATTGCTGGGTTACGCCCAACGGAATCGGCGGCCCAGAGGATAGCGTAGAGCAGGCAGTCAAAAGCTATCTAGAATTACATAGACCAGATAACGATGATATTGTTATCGGAATCGGACACCCTAGTTTTTACATTCCCGATATTGACGGGGATGCAGTAATCGAAAATGTTATAGAAATGCTACCAGATGAAGTCTATGACACGGACGAGGATTATTTATATAACGTCGAACGTGAGCATGTAGACGAATTAAGCGAAGAACTAACAAAGGTATTTCGTGCATGGTGTAACCGCCACGGATACCACCATGGGGGCATATTTGTAGAGAACAGTGAGCCATATCATATTAAACGAGACGAATATAAGGAGATAGAACAATGAAAGGGTTATTATTAATAATTGGCGCCGTATTTGGATTAATGGGAAAGGTTGCGAGCGTTGCGCTCGCAATCGCCCTCATACTTTGGCTAATTGGTTTATTCGGAATTACTGGCAGCGATGTATTGCGATTGATTGGCTTAACTCTTGGTACATTCGCAGTATCATTAGTGACGTATGTGAGCGCAGAACTCAAAAAGTAGGTGGAGCGTATGAATAGATTTGAAAGTCGATTAGACTTACAAGAATTAAGAGCAGCTTTAACGATTGTTATGGGGAATGATATAGTCATTCCTTGTATTACACAACGTGAGGATATTTTAGTAAGTCGCGTAATGTATGGGTACATCTGGCGTTATAAAAATTGCAGTGTAATGGTTGATTATGGACGTATCGCAAGCGCTACTATCTATCAGAACAATGAGCTTGATATGAATATTGAAACTATAAGGGCATATGTGAAAGGCGAACTATATAGACTAATCAGCAAAGAGGTGAAAAATAATGCTATGTAGCATGGAAGAGTTAGCGAAACATGGCTTTGATGAATTTGAGATATATCAATACCACAAAGGTATGAGTTTAGTTTTAAAGTGCGCCGATTATATCACAAATAAAGAGCTTGATAAGGCTCTAAATTACGCTCGAAAGATTGCTAAAGATAAACCTTATAGGGTATTTATCAAGGTGAAAGATGATCTAGGTTATAGAGTCCTTGAAGTTAAAGATATTATTGAGCTATTTATAGAAGATAGAAAAATTCAATTAACAGAAAATAGCTTTACCATTGGTAAAGTATTAAGAGTATTAATGAAATGAGGTAAAGGATATGCCAAATTGGTGCGAGGGCTGGGTTAAGTTTAGAGGCTCTAAAGAAAATTTAATGAAATTTATTCAATCTGAGTTTAATGGAGCACATCCTGTATTTGATGAGGAATTTGACGAATTAATTCCAAATATTTTGGCAAAGTCTACCTTTTTAAATTCATTGAGAAGAGCATACATTACTGATGATGATATTGCTGACTCAAATGGGGGTATCTGTTTAGATGAAGATGGCGTCGGTGTTTTTATTGCCAAGATAAACCATGCGTGGAGTGTTACAGGACAAGGATATCCTGAACTTGCTGAAAAATACAAGTTGGACATCAGAGGAAAATGTTATGAATGCGGAATGAATTTTGCAGAAGAATTTGAATATAAATCGAACGGAGTTCAGACGCTTTATGAAGTACATAAATTCAATGATTACCAATGGGAATGCGAATGTCCTACATTAGGCGGTTAAGAGAGGCTAGTATATGCTAACAAGTATTGAAATAGGAAAAATCGTAGAGTTTATAGAGGGGATAAAAAAGAATTATTTTATTACCACAACTGGCGAAATTGTAATTGAAATCGAAAAGAATAAAAGCGCTTATTTGCTGGTTGTAATGGATAAAAAACATCGTATATTACTCTCTATAAAAGACAAAGGGAATCAAAACAGTGCGATAGAAATTCGAGAATTCTATAAAAGTCAAAGTGAGTGCGACTGTGTAGAAAATGCATTGCGATTGCTGCTATGATTTTGATTAGTTTGTAAAGGAGCATTAACATGAACGATAAAGAGGGCCGTAAATGGCTGTTACAAAAATTATATGATAGAGGCTTTAAATATATTTTTCATTCTGGCGGCTTGGGTGGATATATAGCTACAAAACAGCAGCCAGAAACTCTAGATAATCATACATATATTGCGGGCAGCTTTGAGCGAATTGATGTATTGAGTGATTTAATACCAGATTTTAATGAGCCGAATTACCTCGATATTGGTAAGTACCTCGGTATTGTTGATTGGAGTAAAATTCCAGTTGATACGCCTATTATCGCAGATACTGCATGTGGAATGCGTAGGCGGTATTTTGCTAAATATGACGGCGGAAAGGTTTGGTATTTTTGTAATGGCATGACAAGCTGGAGCTCAAAGCTGGGAATGATTACAGATATTAACCCATGCAAGGTAAGGTTAGCAGGTGGCAACGATGAAAACTGATACTTATATCGTTACTCTCGAGAGCGGCCATTATGAATGGACTCGAGAAAAAGAAATCAAAGGCATGGCGGCCGCTAAGTGTATAGGCGCACAAAAGGCAAAAGAGCAAAATAAAGATATATTTTACATCATTGAATGTACGCAGTGGTGGCCTCGTGAGTTAGCCGAAGTAATAAAAAATGAATGTGAAACTGTAGTGTGTGATGATGATGTGATGAGTAATGTATCGAAAGCTGAATTTGACGAATTACGCCAAGGCGTGGAGACGCTTATTAGGCAATGGCTCATCAGAAATAAACGCATCCCAAATGGTGCATATTATGGAAATGAAACAGCATATAAGGTAGTCAACGGAAAGGCGGTAAGAGTTGGATAAAGAGACGCTTAACGAGATGCTTGACGAGATAATGGAAAAAGTATTCGATATTGCCATGTTGATTATAGGGGTGGCGTTTTGCACAACTCTTCTCATGATTGGTATATTTGTAGTAGCAGTACTTTCACAATGGGCAAAGGGGTAGCATATGGAACATCAAAGGACTTTCACAGAGGGGGAAGTGGAGCAAATCGTAAAAATAGCTGCAGAGACAGCAGCACAAACGGCGATTTCTGAATTCAACAGGAGAAACGAGGACATGCTTGCTAAGAAGAATGAGCGGGCGTATAAGAATACTACAATATTACTCGATGGATATACGGCCATGAAAGCACATTGTAAAAGCGCTATCGCGAAAAGCGAAGATACATTGACGCCGAGCGACTTACAAACAGTATTGTACGAAGTATTCAACCGCCGCGGATTGTTGCAGATAGAGGCTATTCTTGCGAGTAAGCGGCGCACTGAATTGATTATCGAACACATTGATAGAATGCTAGTATCGTATAGCGAATATTGCGCAAACAGCGGTAAGCATTATTGTGAATGTGTGATTGACCGATATATTAACGATATGACTATCGGCGAAATAGCCGAGAAACATAACACAGTAGAGCGGAATATATACAGGTGGCTTGAAAAAGGAATAGATGACCTTTCGATATACCTGTTTGGTGCTTATGCACTATAAAATTGTCAAAAAGTTGTCATATTCAGTGCATTATAGCGGTGGTATACTGTTAGTGGTGAATGGTGTTGTAAAAGATTTTACGATTCATTTATCATCCTTTCAAACTACACTAAAATATAACGGCGAAAGCACCTCGGACGAGTAACAGGGAACTCGACGAGGTGCTTTCGCTATTCATAGAAACGAGGTGAGACTATGGCGACTAAGACGAAGAAAGCAGAACCAAAGAAAAAGCGTAGAGTAGGGCGTACGCCTAAATATGAGCAATGGCTTGAGCCAGATAATTTGATTAAGCTAGAGGGTTGGGCGCGTAATGGCCTCACCGATGAACAAATAGCCAACAATATCGGCATTAATCGAACTACTTTATACGCATGGAAAGCAAAATATACCGACTTTTCAAACGCATTAAAAAGAGGTAAGGAAGTTATTGACATTATGGTTGAGAATGCCTTGCTTAAAAGTGCTATGGGGTATTCTTATGATGAAGTTACACAAATTGGAATGGAAGATAAAGAAACTGGAGAGAAAATATTAGTCCCTGTTAAGGTAGTTACTAAACATGTGCAGCCTAATTCTACATCTCTTATTTTCTGGCTCAAAAACAGAAAGCCAGAGGCATGGAGAGATACAAAGAATATCGACGCAGCCGTTGAGGTTAAAAACCCATTCGACGGAATTGATACGGCTGATATTAAAAAGCTCATCGGCGATGACTAAACTCGATATACACGCATGAAAGGTGGTGAGGATATGCAAATTCGAGATAAGAAAGAAACAATCATAGAACTAGCTAAAAGGGAACTCGCACGGCGCGAGTTTTTTTATTATTGCCAGTTAAAGACAGGAAACTTTTACAAGAAAAGCAGAAAATACCTAGTCAATCTATGCAATGAGCTAGAGCATTTTATCAAGAATGATGAATATAATGTTCTTATCATGAATTTGCCCCCGTAGCTTAGACATGGTAAAAGTTTAACGGCTCAACATCTTACGCAGTGGTGGCTAGGAAATAATCCAGCCGCCAAGATAATGACTGGTTCATACAACGAGACATTATCTAAAATGTTTAGTAAATCGGTAAGAAACGCAATTCAAGAGAATAAAGCTGATGATGATATTATCGTATTTAGCGATGTATTCCCTAGCGTTCATGTGGCAGTAGGCGACGCACAGGCTCATCTATGGAGTTTAGAGGGATATACAAATTCATATCTAGCTACATCGCCAACAGGTACCGCGACAGGGTTCGGCTGTTCCTTGATGATTATTGACGATATTATTAAGAACAGCGAAGAGGCCTATAATGCCAGCGTGAAAGAGAAACATTGGGAGTGGTTCACTAATACCATGCTTTCACGGCTCGAAGAGGGCGGCAAGATTATAATCATCATGACGCGCTGGGCTAGTGATGACCTAGCAGGCCGAGCTATTGAACATTTTAAAGATGACCCGTTATTTAAGGCGAAAGTCATCACCATGAAAGCCTTACAAGATGACGGCTCGATGCTATGCGAAGAGGTATTGTCTAAGGCCTCATATATGTCAAAGGTTCGCGCTATGGGCGAAGATATAGCCAGCGCTAACTATCAGCAAGTACCGATTGACCTCAAAGGGTGCTTGTACACGAATATCCTCACATATGACACATTGCCAAGAGATACAAAAGGCAATGTGTTATTTTCTTGCATTAAAAACTACACAGATACAGCCGATACTGGCAGCGATTACCTAGCTAGCTTTACATACGGCGTATATGAGGGAGAGGCGTATATCCTTGATGTAGTCTATACAAAGGATGCTATGGAAACCACAGAGCCAGAGGTGGCGGATATGCTGCATAGAAACGGCGTGAATGTGGCCGATATAGAAAGCAATAACGGCGGCCGAGGGTTTGGGCGCAATGTTCAAAGCATACTCAAACAGAAATACAATTCTAATAAGTGTGTGATTAATATGTTTCATCAAAGCGGCAACAAAATAGCCCGTATTCAATCCAATGCTACATGGGTTATGAATCATGTGTATATGCCTAAGAATTGGCGTGATAGGTGGCCTCAGTTGGCTGCTGACATTACGAGATACCAACGAGAGGGCAAGAACGCACACGATGACGCACCCGACGCATTAACAGGGATAGCGGAGAAGATAAACGCGCCACAGGTTAGAAGTGGCCGCATTAACATATATTAGAAAGGGGACTACATGGCAATTATTTATTCTAATCCTCGAACAGATGAATACGAGATACTACATGACGCCTATTATGGTAGCGGTATGTTCGCCAGCGGTGCAGCAATCACGCCACACAGACGCGAGGGAACCGATTCGATTAACTTTCGGCGTCAAATTGCATATTATCTAAACTATACAGGGCCTATCCTCAATGCGAGCGTAGACCCTATTTTTAAAGATGAAATCAAGCGAGAATATAGCAAATCTGTACTATTTGATGAATTCATTAATGATGTAGACCGAGAGGGTACTACATTACAGGAATTCACACGTCAAAATGCAACGCTTGCGAAACTCTACGGCGTAATGTACATCGTAGTTGATAATGTAACGGAATTCGGCAACTCGCTGGCAGATACGTTGGCTAATCGTTCTATGCCATACCTAACAGCCGTAGAGCCTAAGAATGTAATGAATTTCACATTCGATGATAATGGCCGATTATCTGTATTTACCTATGCGATATACTTGGCAAATGCGGACGGCACAGTCAAAACACAATACCATACTTGGACGCCTACCTCATGGAGTATCAAAGACGGCGACGGCAAGACGATTGGCGAGGGCGAGCATAATATCGGGCGTATTCCTATTGTGCAGTGGTTTGGCCGTGCTGCTCGTAAGCGGGATATATTACCACCGCCCGAGTATTTGAGTATCGTCAAAACGAATGCACATGTTTATAACCTATGCTCATTATTGTCTCAAATTCTCTACAATCAAACATTCTCAATCTTGACTATGCCAGTAGATAGTAACGGCCTTTCAGATGTAACAATCGGAACGGATAACCTGCTCGCATATCCTCATGATTCCTCAAAGGCGCCTGACTTTATCGCACCAGATAAGGGGCCCGCTGAGGTGCTTATGGCTCAAATTGATAAGCTCATCAATGAAATGTATCGCATGAGTGGTATTGATTCAGTAATTGGAGTGCAGCAAGCTAAGAGTGGCGTTGCTAAACAATGGGACTTTGAGCGTACTAATCAGCGACTTTCTGATTTTGCAGTACAATGCGAGAACGCAGAATATGACATTATCGCGTTATATAAACTATGGAGCGGTGATAATATCGAGTATTCTTGCGAGTACCCTCGAGATTTCAAAGTCAACGATGTAACGGAAAGCCTAACACAGGCGCAACAGGCGAAGGACCTTGAATTTAATTCTGATACATTCGATAGTGAAATCTTGAAGAAAGTGATTGACGCTTATATGCCTAATCTTGAAAAAGAGGTTAAAGACGAAATCATCAACGAGGTGCAGCAAGCAGCCGATGAGGCACGTCAAAATAAAGCGTTTGATGAGTTAGATAGCGGCGCACCGCATGACGATGATGAGGGCGTAGACGATGAAGAAAACGGCAACGGCGAAAACGATTGACGAGGCACTCGAGCAATTTGAACGTATGATAAAAGAACTTATAGACCTTGGCTATTCGCCCGATATGGCGGTTAGAGCGGCCTATAAGTCTTATCCTATTATGAAATTGCTAGAGGCGCCTCTTACGGCTGATATGGTACAGAATTTCAATAATGCATATCATGGCGTTCTGGTTGCCAATCGTGCAGCGGGCCATATGCCTTTTAATTATTCTACGCAGTCAATTAGCGAGGCAATGCAAGAGGCATGGACGAGCGACGGACTAACACTATCAACTCGACTGCACAATAATGCGGCCAAGATACAACGAGATACGGCGGAAGTGATTCGGCAATCATTGAAACGTAGTAAATCAATCAAGCAAATGGCAAGAGCCATATTTGAGGGCTACGGAAACGGCGGCACAATTCAGACGGATAAGCTACCGAAATATATCGAAATGGTCAGAGGACTAAAATGGCCTAACTATTTGAATGATGATGAAGTAGCTCAATTCAAGCATGTGCTACGCCAAACAGAAAGACAGGTTCGGCAGAATACAACGCCGAGCCTACGCGCTGCATATACTGGATTGATAAAAGCCATTGACGAGGCGAGTGCGATTGACCTATCAAAATCGGTAAACGTAGCCGTGCAAGAGAAAGCACGATACAACGCAGAACGGATAGCACGCACAGAGGCGGCGAGATCTTACGCAGACGGGCAAATGCTACGTTATAATAACGATGATGATGTAGTGGCCTTGAAGTGGCAGCTAAACAGTCGCCACCCTGTATGTGATATATGTGACGTGTATGCAAATGCTGATTTCTACGGGTTAGGTAAAGGGATATATCCAAAGGATAAATTTCCAACGTTACCCGCTCATCCTCACTGTTTATGCAAGATTACCCCTGTTTATGATTTTGAGGTTGATATACATCAAGCAAAAGAAAACATCGAAGAGGGCGGAAAGCGATACATTAATTCATTGTCTAAAGTCAATCAAGAGCGCATTCTTGGCGTTCACGGCAGGCGTGTTGTTAGTGGCGGTAAAGAATCATGGACAGAACGAGCGCGCGGGTGGAGTGGTGATATATTTGAGGTTAGACGACCGAAATCGTTATATGAAGCATTCAGCAATATTGATTCGCTCACAATTGAGGATGATAAAATCACAAAATACTGTTTAAACAAAGAACATAAGCAAGGCGGCCCAAAGGCCGTAGCTTTTGAAAAGTATTTAGGATATAATTTAAGTAGGGCAAAGGAATTTGAACAGTTTTTAAGGAAATCAGTTATTGATTCTAAAATCACTGAAAAGGGAGTTAATAAGCATGGCACGCGATACGAATTAATCAAATATGTTGATTCGCTAAAAGGCGGACGCATTAAGTTGGTTATGGCGTGGCAAATTGATACAGGTTCAAAAATTCCTAGGCTTATTAGTACTTATGTAAAACCTGAGGATAAGATTAAATGAAAGAGCTTGATGTTGTTAAACTTAAAAATGGTGAAGAAGTAACACTCTTACACTTTTATAAAGACGGCTGTATTCAAGTCGAAAATGCCGATTCGAATATTTATGAAATCAAAACATCTGATATTCTTAAAGTGATTGAAGAGAGTTAAAGCGCTTACTATGTTGTAAGCGCTTTTTTATTGCTAAAATTAAATAATTGTTTTTACAGGCTCACACTGGCGAAGGTGTGGGCCTTTTATATTGCCACTCAGTAGCAGGAGGCAAAAGGTGGCGCATTCATGTTGAAAAGGAGATAGATACATGACTTTAGCAGAATTGTACGCAAAATTGGGAGAAATTGAGGGCGGTAAAGACCTAGTTGCGGGTTTTAAATCTGAGATTTCCAAAATCAATGACGGGGCAAAAACGGAACGCCTAAAACTTGAAAACAAAATTACTGAATTAACAACGGCGCGCGACGAGTTAAAAGGTAAAGTTGACGAGTACGAGGCGAACAAAGGGCAAAAAACGCCCGAAATCATTACACTTGAAAAGCAAATTAAAGGCCTTACAGACAAATACGAGGCAGCAGAAAAGGCTCGACAAGATGAAATTCAAAAGCGTACCGATTCAGAAATTAGCGCCCAAACTATTGCGGCACTAACAAAGGCAAATTGTACAGACGCTCAAACATTCAGCAAGCTCATCGCTGGACAAATTAGCGTGCAAGAGGACGGCTCGTATGGCTGGAAGAAAGACGACGGCACTATCGGAACTATTGAAGAGTGTGCGACGGCGTTCCTTGCTGATAAGCCTTATGCTGTTAAACCTACACAAAATGGCGGCAGCGGGGCAGGCGCTGGCAATGCAACAGGCGGAAACACACAACTTGCCGAAATGTTCAAAATCGCTGGCATTAAACCGCCAAGCGAAAATAATTGATTTACTCAAAGAAAAGAGGTAAAACATGGCAATTAATACTTTACAAATGGCTCAAAACTTTCAAACCTTGCTAGACCAACAAATGGTAGTAGGTGCAACATCTGGCTTTATGGAAGTAAACGCTGGCCAAATTAAATATAACGGCGGCGATACCGTAAAAATTCCTACTTTATCCGTTGACGGCT
>ERZ772974.2685-NODE-2685-length-10770-cov-3.472049_pt1 | contig 10770 bp, 4 predicted proteins | sample MGYA00580671_ERZ772974 | MGnify/ENA primary metagenome ERZ772974 (study PRJEB29015, sample SAMEA2738065) | human oral metagenome | biome: human oral; feature: human-associated habitat; material: saliva | place: China | collected 2218 ... | reverse complement strand
GGGGGGTGCGAGCCGCTTCCATATTTCTCGCCAACTTACGGCGTACACCCCATATTTACTGTTTGACTCAGCTGCGAGATAGCCGATCAGTAACCGCCTAATCCGCCCATAGTTTTATCCGGTTTACCGAGTAATCTCTACCGAGCATTTTTATTTCTCACCCTATAACCCGCAGGAAGGTACACGAGAACATGTCTGATGCGTGGCTCATCGTCGGCCTGGGCAACCCCGGACCGCAATACGCGAAAACCCGCCATAACATCGGGCAGATGGTGCTCGATAAAATCGCCCGTGAAATGGGCAGTACCTTCAAGAAACATTCCAAAGCATCCGCTGTAGTTGTCGAAGGCCGCCTAGGTATAGGCGGCCCCAAGGTTGTACTCATGAAATCCCTCGGGTACATGAACACCTCGGGCGGACCCGTATCTGCGGTCGCAAAATTCTATGGCATCGACCCCGATCACATAATCGTGGTGCACGACGAGCTTGATATTCCCTTCGACACCATCAAACTCAAAATTGGTGGGGGAGAAGGCGGCCACAACGGCCTGCGCGATATTACCAAGGCGCTGGGCACCAAAGATTATTACCGTGTGCGCGCTGGCATCGGTCGCCCACCCGGGCGAATGAACACCGCCGACTATGTGCTCAAACCCTTCACGGCAGCCGAAGCCAAAGACCTGCCGTTCCTGATCGACAACTCCGTCGATGCGGTCGCCATGCTTATTACCGACGGGTTGACGGCGGCGCAGCAGCGCTTTCACAGCGCATCCTAAATATGTGCAGAGCATGGACGCTCGACAAACCGCACAATCTGGTGCCTTTACATCTGTCGGATAAGCCCAGCAGCAAACATGACGTCCCGTTACGCCCGTAGCTATGGTTAGGCAGATTTCCTAGGCTATTGCACACACCTAACTAGGTTTTGCTCGCGCCAAGGAATAAGCTAGAAAAGCATGACGTTATAGCTCCACAGACACTAAGCTCGGGCGCACAGCCCCGACCTAACGTGCCACACAGCAGGGGTCTCAACGCCATGCGGCGCGCCTGAAACCGGTCAAGAGAAAAGGAACAACCGTGGCAGAATACTCAGTCCCCGCCAACACGCCGCTCAACGATGACACCGTGCGAGCGTTGCGCGCAGACTTCCCTATTCTCAGCACCGTCGTCAACGGCAACCCGCTCGTCTACCTCGATTCCGGCGCCACCAGCCAAAAACCACTCCAAGTTCTCGATGCCGAACGCAACTTCTACCTGCACGCCAACTCTGCGGTACACCGCGGCGCGCACACTCTTGCCGTTGAAGCCACCGAACTCTTCGAGCAGGCCCGCACCACCGTTGCCGCCTTCGTAGGAGCCCGCGACGAAAACATCGTCTGGACCTCCAACGCCACCGAAGCGCTCAACCTTGTCGCCTACTCAATAGGCAACGCCTCCCAAGGACTCGGCGGCGAAAAAGCCCAACGTTTTGCCCTGAAACCCGGCGACGAAATTCTCACCACCGAAATCGAACACCACGCCAACCTCATACCCTGGCAGATCCTCGCCCAACGCACCGGCGCAACCCTCAAACACATCCCCGCCACCGACGACGGACAGATCGACTACGAAGCCGCCGCCGAACTCGTCACCGAGAAAACCCGCATCCTCGCCTTCACCCACGTCTCCAACGTCACCGGCGCCATTGCGGATGTGCCGCGCTTCGTCGCACTCGCCCAAAAAGTCGGTGCCCTCACCGTCCTGGACGCCTGCCAATCCGTACCCCACATGCCGGTAGACTTCCCCGCACTCGGTGTCGATTTCGCTGCATTCTCCGGGCACAAAATGCTCGCCCCCACCGGTATCGGCGCACTCTACGGTCGCGCCGAACTTCTTGACGCCCTGCCCCCATTCCTCACCGGCGGCTCTATGATTACCCGCGTCGAACTCCAAGACGCCGACTATATGCCCGCCCCCATCAAATTTGAAGCGGGAACCCAGCGCGTCTCCCAAGCCGTCGCCTTTGCCGAGGCAGTACGCTACCTGCAGCACCTCGGCATGGACAACGTACACGCCTGGGAACAAGAACTCGGTGCGCGGCTCGTGGCCGGGGTGCAGAACATTGAGGGCGTGCGCCTGCTAGGACCCACCGACCCGAACAAACGCGCCGGGCTCGTCTCCCTCGGCATCGACGGGGTACACCCGCACGACGCCGGGCAGCTGCTCGATACGAAAGGTATCGCCGTGCGCGTGGGTCACCACTGCGCCCAGCCGCTGCACCGCGGCGCCGGGCTGACGGCCTCGACCCGCGCCTCCGCATACCTCTACAACACCACCGAAGACATAGATGCATTCCTTGCCGCGCTCGCTGAGGTACGCCCCTACTTCGGGCTGTAAAGAAGCCGTTACTCATATATACAGGATTGGATAATTCATGTCCCTAGAATCGCTCTACCAAGACATTATTCTGGAACACTCAAAGCAGCGCACCGGCGAACATCTGGTGGAGGTACCCGCCGGGCACGCCAGCGCCGACAATCACCAGTACAACCCCACCTGCGGAGACGAAATCAACCTGCGCCTCGTGCTTTCTGATGAGCAGAAAAACGGTGAAAAGGTTGTCGAATCAGTCTCGTGGGAAGGCGACGGCTGTTCCATTTCGATGGCGGCAGCATCGGTACTTTCTGAGATGGCACCGGGCATGACCGTGGGGGAGCTGCAGAACCATGTGGATGCGTTCCGCGAGATGCTGCGCTCGCGCGGTCAGATTACCCTGGATGAGGAAGAATACGGCGATATGGCGGCATTTTCTGGGGTCTCAAAGTTTATGGCCCGCGTCAAATGTGCGATGCTCTCATGGGTGGCAGTCGAAGAGGCAGCTCGCGAGGCAAGCACGAAATAGGCGTATCTATGGTTGGCTGCTGCGCTGACCCTAAAACATAGCTTCACAGCGGCTCTCCGGTCACCATGACCGAAGGGCCGTTCTTCTATGTGCATGCACATATGGCATATAGGGTTTTGAACTCCAGAGAAGGAGGACTTCAAGAACATGAAATCGTAGTAAAAAATTTTGAACATTTTTATAACTCTCTACCGAAAGTACAGATTATTTTCAAGAACCCTTGTAAGATGAAAAGGTATTTTCACTATTAAGCCTTCCCGAGAAAGACAACGTAGCTATGCGAGATACTGATCAGCTTCATGTAAACCACAACGATGTTGTTTATAGTCAGGAAGATGCGGCTGCGCTTGCTCGTGCTTTTGATGATGCGGCCCATAAGCTGGGAGACTTCCATGGCAAGATTCGCTCCGAGGGCATGCATGCTGCCCAAGAGTTCCGTGGTCGGTACGCCACATTATTTGTGCTCAATTATGGTCAGTGTATGGATGATGCCCACAGGCTGGCAGATGCATGTCAGCGTGCGGCTGAGGCTGTGAGGAAGATTGCTCGGGCGGCTGAAGCTGAGCAGGATAATCGTCGTCGGGTACGTGAAGCTGAGTTATGGCATGATACTGCAAATTATGTCAACGGTAACAAGGACGTAGGTTTTGATGATGAAGAAAACAATGAAACTTATAAGCAGGATCCTTTTTTACCTGCATACCGCGCTGATCCAGGTCCTGAGATCGAAGTTAATCCAGGGGTTAACCCTAACGCTAATACTAAACCTACTTTGGGGCGTTTGGGAGAGGTACCTCATGAACCTGAGCCGCCTGCGAGTATTGCTGAACCAAAAAGTTCGAACAGCGAGAAATATGCTGAAGGTTTAGCTTCTTCTGGTGGTACTTCTTCTGCAGATCCTGATGCTTTGGAAAAGTACACGAACTTTGTGCTGAACACGCTCAATATTGAGATGAATGCTGCGTTCACCGCAGTTAGCAACGCCTATGATACGTACTTGAAAACATGTCAGTGGGGTGTACTGATCATTGATACTTTACTCCTCTCAACCAAGAATTGGATTTTGGATAATGATAATGATGCTGCCTGGATTAATGCGGTAGCTCAGGCGTTTCGTAATGCTGGTGCCGGAGTGAAATTTACGGTTTCAGATGCTGCGTTAGCGTCTTCAATTCAGCAAGCCGGTGTAAATCCTGGGCGTAAATGGTTAGAGGTCGCTGACGTTCAGGTTTTTGGCACACAAATTTCGAGTGGTTATGCAAACGATCCCGTGAATGTGGCAACGGGGAATTTCATTGAGGAGGAAAAAGACCTCAGCGATGGTGGCGTGTCTTTGGTGCGGATGTATAACAGTATCGCTGCTGCTGGGGCGGCGTCTACGCATGAGGGGTATGCGGCTCCGGTGGGCGCGTTTGGGCCTGGGTGGTCTTCTACGGTGGATACGCATTTGGGGTTTACGGCTTCGGGTGTGGTGTGGGCTGATGTTGATGGGCGGCAGGTCTTCTTTGCTCGTGCTGGGGCTGGGTTTGCTCGGGCTGCTGGGGAGGCGTGGTGGCTGCATCGGTATACGGTGAACCCAGCGGATTCGTCTGCGTCTCAGGCTTCTGATTCTGAGAATGGTGCTACTCATGATGAGGCTAACGATGGCGTGTGTGTGCAGGCTGCGCGTGCTGGGTTTGCTGCTGTGATTTCTTTGGCCGCTGAGCATTCTGATCAGGTGGTCTCTGGCGGTGAGTTTTATGCGGTGTCGAATAATGCCGGGCAGTACCATTACTATACGCGGGGTGGTGCCTGGCTGGGCTCTTGGGGTTCGGAGCCTGGTTCTGCGGTTGCCGCTATCTATGAGGACGCTTTCAATGGTGGTTCTTCCTCTCGTGTGCGGGCTATGGTGGGTGCTTTCGGTAAGGCTATTCGCCTCTCGTATGATGATGTTTCTGGGCGTGCGGTGGCTGTTACTGGGGCTGGATCTCGGGTGGAGTATGCCTATAGTGAAACGGGGCATCTGGTAGAGGTGACAACCTACGCTCTAGCCTCGCAGTCAGCATCTGATCCCGTGGATGAGCCTGAGAGTGCTGTCAAGGGTGGTACTGCTGCGGCTTGCGGCGTTGTGGTTGCTTCACGCGTGTATACGCATACCGAGGATGGTTTGGTGCAGACGGTCACGGGCACTGGCGGCGTGCGTGAGGTGACTAATGTGTATGGGGATCCGGATAATCCGGGGCGTGTTACCCAGCAGGTCAGTGAGCATGGCCGAGTAATTGACTATACGTATTTGCCGGGTGGGATTACGCAGATTACCACCGGTACCCATGAGAACACTCTAGCGGCTGACTCTGATGGCTCTGATGCTGCGGACACTGCTGAACGGGCGCTGCATCCGAATACGTGGGTGTCTGATAGTAAAGGGCGTTTAGTCTCGGTTACGTCGGCGGAAGGGTCTACGGTTCGGTTTATTTATGACGCGTTTGGGAACCGGATTCAGGTGACCGATCTTGAAGGGTCGCGGACGGTGCGGTCTGCGAATACTCGTGGACTTGTGGTGAAGGAGCTTGCTTCTACAGGTTCGATGAGTATTACCGAGTATGACAACTTGGACCGACCGGTTCACAAGCGGACATATGGCTCGAAGGATGAGTGGATTCGTAAAGATGCTCCGGTAAAGGTTATTTCATATGAGTATGCTGAGGAGGGTTTTTCGCGTCAGCCGGTTGCGGTGACGACTGATGGTGCCACCAGCCGGTATACCTATACGTCGGCGGGGCAGATATCGTCAGTGACAGATCCGACAGGGGTCGTGACGCGGCTTTCCTATGATGCTCGGGGGAATCTGACCGGGGTGCTCAATGCTGTGGGCGACATGCTCACGGTTGAGCATGATGCCCAGGATCGGCCCGTTTCAGTAGTTTCTCCGTCAGGAGGAACTATGCGGGTTGAGTATGACGCTGCCTCGCGTCCTGTTCGGGTGATTGACCCGGCGGGGAACCCAAGTGTGTATACATATACTCCTGCGGGTAAAGTCGCCAGTATCACGGATGCGGTTGGGGGCGTGCGCCGGTTTGAGTACAACGCCGCTGGGGAACTGGTTGCGCAGGTGGCACCTGATGGCGCCCGTACCGTGCGTGAGATCAACGAGCTGGGATACACGATTGCTGAGACTGACCCGTTAGGGCATGTGACGAAGTTTGTCCATGATGGTATGGGCAGGGTTACAGAAAAGATTGACCCAGCCGGGAATGTGTGGGCGAGCCGGTATAACGCTGCTGATACCATGGTGGAGCATACCGATCCGACGGGTGTGCTCACACGGGTAAGTCGAGATAGTGCTGCCGGTGAGATCACGCATCAGGACGGTGTTGGGAACACCGCGACGGTGGGATTTGACGCGCTGGGCCGGGTGATGAGCAGTATTGACCCGTCTGGGGCAGTCACGTCGTGGGCGTATCAGTTTTTGACTAACACCACGGCTGCCTTCGCGGGTGAAGGAAATCGGGAGCCCGCGCATCGTCAGGGTGCTTCAGAGCCTGTTCGCGTGCAGGATCCGACCGAGAATCTGGTGAGGGTTCCCGGTGCCCATGCGTTGCGGACGTGTACTGATGCTGCTGGTCAGGTTTCGGGTGAGGTGTGTGATGCTGCTGGGCGGGTGCTCAGGCAGGTGAGTGCCTCGGGGGCTGTGACGGAGTATTCGTATGATGCGTGTGGTCGGGTTGCCTCAGTGACAGATGCTGATGGGGTGATGACTGAGTACCGGTATGATGCGGATTCGCGTTTGGTGGCGAAGACTCGTGCTGGCGTGGTAGTGGAGTCTTTTGTGTATGACCTGTGTGGGCGTGTGTTGGAGCGTCGTGCTGGGACTAAGCTGGTGGGCAGGTATGCCTATGATGCTGCCGGGCGTGTGGTGCGGTGTGTGGATGCTGCTTGGGGCACTCGGTCGTTCTCCTATGATGCGTGTGGGCGTGTGGTTAAGGCTGTTTCCGGCGTAGGTGGAACATGCTTTTTTGATTATGACGGCGCGGGGCGCTTATTAGCGCGGCGTGTGGCTACGTCTGAGGGTTTTGCGACAACCTCGTATGCCTATGATGCGGTGGGGAATGTGGTGTCGGTGACGGACCCATTCGGGGCGGTGACCAAGTATGCGTATGATGGCGCGCACCGGTGCACTGAAGTCATGAATCCGGATGGTTCGCGGGTGTCGTATGCGTATGATGGCGCCGGCGAGGTGGCGAGTATGCATGTGGCTAAGCCAGGTGAACGCTTGGGTCGGTTGGCTTGTGAGTGGGTGCGGGATCGAGCCGGTCGGTGCCTGACGGTGAAGGATTATCTGGCGGGGGAGAATCTGGCACGGCTAGGCGCTCAGCGGTCTGCAGCTGCTACGGTCGCTACAGTAAAAACCACCGTTGGCTCTGCTAACGCGAGTGCAACAACGGCTGCTGGTAGGTCTTCTATCGGTTTCTCGGATGGCGTGGAATCCGAAGCTGATGTGCATGTTCAGACGACCTATGTCTCAGATGCTTTGGGACGTTTGGTGAGGGTGGATTCTGCCCCGAAACTCGGGGATGAAGTTTCTGATACGGCGTTCTTTGCAGCGGGTAATCGAGTATCCGCTGCCGGGGATGCTTCTGCCGCTGAGGTGTTCGCATCTACGGGTGCATGGAGTCTAGCGTACTCCTATGATGCTGATGGGAATGTGGTTCAGCGAACTACTCCGTATGGTTCTACCGTGTATGGGTATTCTCCGGGCGGGCGTATTAGGTCTACGCAGCAGATCCCTGCCGGTGTCGGGGTAGAGGACTCATCGAGTGCTGGTGATAAGCCTGGGGTGGCTGAGTTTGCTTATGATGCGCTGGGGTATTTGGAACGTGTTCAGGTTGGGGAGTGTGTCTCTTCGTGGGTGCGTGATACGTCTGGGGCCGTTATGGGGTACACCGAGGAAGTTCTCGGGGGAGCCAACGAGCCTGGTGGTTCATCGTCGGGTGTGGTGCAGGGTGTGCGGGTACGCCGGAATCCTGCGGGGAAGATTACTCGAGTGGAAGACACCGTTAAGGGTTCCTGGTGTGAGTACGCCTATGATGTTTCCGGCAGGTTGATCCGTGCGGTGAGCTCGGATGATGTGTCGGTGGTGTGGGTGTATGATCCGGTCGGGTTGCTTATGAGGGAAGAAACCCATCAGGAAGGTGCCCTGGTTCGGGTGCGTGCGTTTTCCTATGTGGGGGAGCGGGTGCAGACGGTACGCCTGTATGAGGCACTAGAGGATGGTGGTGGTTCTTCCGCTGCACCTGTTGCGGGTGTGGTGGAGGATCTAGCCGGGTTAGATGCGTCATCTTTGGTGTGTACAGGGTCGATTCAGTATTCCTATGATGTGCGGGGTTTCCGTACCGGGGCGGCTGATCATACTGGTGCTGCCGTGACGTGGGGCTGGGATGCTCTGGGCTCTTTAGAGCGGGTGGAGCGTATCAACCACAGCTCCGACTCCCTGTTAGGCAGTCATTTGTCCGCTGCCAGCGATGGTAACTCGACGGTGTGGTTTGCGGCATCGTCGGTTCGGAATATGCCGGTAGCTGTTGGGAGTCAGCAGAATGGGCAGGATCCTGTTGTCTCGCCGCTGGTGTGGGATACGACAGTACCTGATGCTGCTTCGTTGGTGGGTGTTGGTGTTTCCGAGGCGGTTTCGGCGGGGTCTGTGCTTGGTGGACGCGATAGTATCCTCACCGGTACAGGTGCGGGAGTATATAGTTTTGGCACGGATATCTTCGGTGCCGCATCCCCGGTGACTTGGGGCGCCAGCACCACTGCAGCTGCTGGTAATGGGTTGCCGGGTTTGCCTGCTGATGTGGGTTTGACGGATCAGGGTGCGTTAGCAACCGTTGGCGGTGAGTTGATGGGTGCGCGTTTGTATGATCCTGTGACGGCTGGGTTTTTGTCGCCGGATCCTGTGGAGCCTGTGGCCGGGTCGGGGTATATGGGTGCGTCGTATCTGTTTGCGTCGGGTGATCCGGTGAACCTGCACGACCCCACAGGTTTACAACCAATTCCTGCTGAAGCTATGCGGAAGTATGCCGAATATATTGAATCAGATGATTTTATTCGGGATTTTGACCGCGCTATGGCAGAGGAAACGAAACGTCACTGGGACGGTTTTTGGTCAGTGGATGGTTGGAAGAAATCTCTTGAAGAGCTCCAAAAAGATCCAGGACGATGGTTTAACGATCACGGCAAGGATGTTCTCGCGGGAGTCGTTTTTGTCGGTGGTTTATTGTTGATGATTCCTCAGGCTACTCGTGGTGTTGGTGGTGCCATAGTTACTTCCATGTTGTTTTCGGCTGTATTACAGAAGTGGGAGTACGGAGACCTTAACCCTGACCAACTCACGTTCGACGGTCTTCTTGGTGGTATCACTGCTGCTGCTATCGTACTGTACCTGCAGCGCATGGAAAGGCTCCAGAGTATGAGTGGCGTGACCCTGCGTCTTGAGGCTACTCAGTTGAGTATAAATGCTCCTCGGTGGGGTAGTAAGGCTCCGAAGAAGTTTAGCATTCAGGATTTTTTTGCTGGTGGTTTCTTCAAATCTCAAGAAGCGGCTCCTTTGACAGGGTTGTATCGTGATGGCGCTGAGGGTGCTAGGACTGTCAATGAGTTGCGTCATTTGCGCTATCCGAAGGTGGAGATCGAGGTTAAGCCTGTTGCTGGTGCTGGTGGTGCTCGTTCTGCGACGGAGGTTCCGCCGGTTGCGGTGTCGCGTGTTGATGTTCCGCAGGTTGCTCCGGTGGAGGGTTCTGGTGCTTCTCGTGGTGCTTCGCAGGTTCCGTTGAAGCCTGTGGAGGCTCCGCAGGTGGGTGAGGTTCCGCCTGCTTCGGGTGCTGGGTCTGGTGCTGCTGGTATGCAGGCTGTTAAGCCTGGTGGTGTGGCTGATGATGCTGTGGTGGCTCGTGGTTCTGCTGGTGGTGTGCGTGAGCCTGAGGTGCAGCTGAGGCCGGTGGCGGAGGCAAAGGTTGAGGGGTTGCCTCCGGCGAAAGGTGCGGCTAGTGATTCTACGGCACTGGAGAATCCTGTTACGGCTGACAGGCATGTATCTTGGACAGAGCATCCCCCTGGGTCTACTGTGCAGAATGGTGATCAGACGATTACGTATCTTGATGCTGCCGATTTCAAGAGTGCTCTTGCAACGGGTACTAAGGATAGCTCTCGGTATGTGCCTGCTGAAGAGCCTGGAACATATAACGTGTACGGATTCGATGAAGCAAGGCTTGTAAAGGATGATTACTATAAAAAACTCAAAGGACAGGATTCTCCTGCCGACTTGTCCAAGGGCGAGCCTAAGTTTGCTTTGTGGCGTCCTGAAGTTAGTGAGCCTAACCTGGATACTGCGATGACTGGTTTTAGGAATGTTACCCGACATGGTAATACAGTTGAAGCTCAGGTTGGAAACCACAAGTTCATGGTGACTAATCTGGATGAGTATACTGGGACGATCCCTGATGATGTGGTTCCTACGGCTAAGTCAATTTATGAAGATGGGGAAGTATACTGGAAAAATAAGGATCATAAGCCTGAGGGTTTTGGGAATGTGCCGGATCCTCTGCCTTTTGATAATAAAGATGCGCGTATTCTCCCAACCCATGACCAAGTAGGAAATGAGATAAAATACACGGAATACAAAGTTAGAAGGCTTTTTCGTACTCCAAACCAAGTAAATGATGCAGGTATAGAACGTTTGGTCGTTGGTTCTGACGGAAGCATTTACTTCACCCCTGATCATTACGAAACCTTTGTCAGAATTATCTAAAAGGAATTAACTATGCCATATAAGAAAAAGTATAAGGATGAGTTCATTGTTCCTGTATTCACTCAGGAGAGCGGGTACTGGGAGAAAATCATGAAGCCTCGTTTGCAGC
>ERZ772974.2684-NODE-2684-length-10772-cov-11.166091_pt1 | contig 10772 bp, 7 predicted proteins | sample MGYA00580671_ERZ772974 | MGnify/ENA primary metagenome ERZ772974 (study PRJEB29015, sample SAMEA2738065) | human oral metagenome | biome: human oral; feature: human-associated habitat; material: saliva | place: China | collected 2218 ... | reverse complement strand
GAATATTCTATAATTTTCATTTATTGCCTCCCAAAAGTTTTACTTTATCTCCATCAGCTAGTTTGCTTACTCCAGCAACTATTACTTTATCTCCTGTTTTTAAACCTTTAACTACACTTATTTTATCTGTTTCTCTCAATTCACCAAGTTCTATTGGAGTTTTAATAGCTTTTCCATCTTTAAATAAATATACATTTGAACCTTTATCTTCAAAAACGGCATTTATAGGAATTAAAATTTCTTCTTTTCCTTTATTTTTAACAGCTATAGTTACAGTTCCTGTTTGTCCTGATAAAAATTTATCATTTTCATTAAGTTCTGAAAAAGTGAATACCACAGGATAAGTTAAATTGATAGAATCAGGATTTTGAGCAATACTTTTTATTTTTAGACTATATATCTTGTCTGATGTACTATCCTTAAAGTTAATATTTTCAGCATTTTTAATATACTCTATATCCCTTACTGAAGCATTTACTGAAATATCAGTTATTTCATTTGAAATAAAAGATACAACAGGACCTCCTTCTGGGACAACAGTTCCTACATCAACGACTTTTTTATCTATGTATCCATCATAAGGAGCTACTATTTTTGTATCATTCAAAGTATTTCTAGCATTTTGAAGTCCTGCACTAGCCTCTTTAAAGGTTGAAATAGCCACATTTCTTTGCATAAGTGCATTATCATAATCTTTTTTAGCTAAAGCATCTCCTCTATATAATGTTTCTGCCCTAGCAAATTGTTGTTCAGCATTTTGTGCTACAGCTTTTGCAGCTTCATATTTTTTAGAGAATGCATCTAAATTAACTTTGTAATCTGTATCGTCCATCGTAGCAATTATTTGCCCTTTTTTTACAAAATCCCCACTTTCAAAATTTATACTTTTTATTTTCCCAGCATATTTGAAGGCTAAGATTGTTTTTTGACTAGGAGAAATTTGTGCTGGAAAATCAATATTGAAATTTTCATCTTGTATTGAATTTATTTCTTGAATTTTTACTGCTCTTATCATTTCTTCTTTTGCTTCCTTTTTACACGCTGTAAAAAGAAAAATTAATAAAAAAACTAATATATACTTTTTCATAACAAACCCCTACTTTTCAATTAGCATTTTTAATGTTTCTATTGAAACACTATATTTATACTCTGTTTTTAGTTTTATACTTTCTGCTTTTTCTAGTTCAGACATTGCTTTTAATAAGTCAGTATCTGTAGCACTTCCAACTTCAACTTCTAGTTCCTTTTGTTTAAATTTCTTTTTTGCTACATTATAATTTAAGTCTGCCAACTCTTTATCCTCTATACTTTTCTGAACATTATTATATGAATTTACTGCTGATATAATAGTATTCATTATTGCTTCTTCTCTTTGAATATATGCTGCTTCTGATTGTAACTTAGCTTTTTTATATTCGTTTACATCTTTAAATCCATTAAATAGTGATAAGAAACCTGCGATAGCTCCAAAAAGAATATTTTGAGGATTAAGATAACTTACACTTGTTCCTACAAGTCCAGCATCTAAACTAATTTGTGGTAAAAATCTACTCATTGCAATTTTTATCTTATCTTTACTAATTGCCACTAAATTATGATTAATTTTTATAACTTCACTATTGACAAGAGCATCATAAACTACATCTTCAAGAGGAGGTAATTTGTAAACAGTGTCTTCAGGAATAACTAATCTAAATTCAGCATACGGATCTAAACCAATGTCATTCATTAAATTCATCTTTGCTATTTTTAAATCTCTTTCATTATTCTTAAGAGCATTTTCTTTTTGTTTAACCAAAAGTTCTGTTTCTTCTTCTTGCCATTTTAAAATACTACCTGTTTTTAAAGCTAATTTTGCATTTTTATTTAATTTTTGTGCATAGGCATATTCTTTTTCTAAAACATTTTTTTCACTTGCTAATGCCAAAGTATAATAATATTCACTTATAACTTTTAATTTTATCATTTTTTTTGTTAAATTTTCTGTATAAAGACTGATATTTTCTCCTTTTTCTCTTGCTGAATAGAGAAACCAAGTAGCTGGAACAAATATTGGAAGTTGTGCACTTAAGGCATAATTTGTAAAATCTTTATCCACCATTCTACTTGTAAGGGTAACAGGAAGTGAAGGTAAAGTTATTCCACCTAAAACTCCTATTGTTACATCAGGAGCTGGAATAGTTGCACTCATGTATCTATCTAATTCAGAGATTGAATACATAGCTGAAATTCTTGGCAAAAAATTTCCAAAAGAAATATTCTTATCAATTTTAGCTATTTGACTTTCTATTTCTTTTAATTTTATCTGAGTATTATTTTTCAAAGCTAAATCTACAGCTTCCTCTAAATCTATCATTCCTTCTTTTTCTATTCTAAGTTTTTCTGTACTTTCTTTTTTTTCACTTAGCCTGTCAAACATGGCTTTATTTTCATTTTCAATATGTACTTTAGAACAAGACACTAATAAAATAAGTGATACAAAAATCAAACTATTTCTTACTTTCATACTCTTCCTCCAAATTGTTGACTGAGCGGTCATTTTATTTTACTCCTATATTATATTACACAATTTAAAATATTAAAAGAGCCTATATTATTTTTACATAAATTTTTCTTTTTTACTGCAAATAAAAGTTGACTTAATAAGTGTCTACTATATATAATTATTCTATGATTTATTAATTTTTTGAAGATGATTTTTAAAATAAAATTTTAATCATCAAATAAAAATAAAAAAGTTGACTAATTTAGTATGAATTTTGTATAATTAAGAGGTAATGAGCAAATAAAAATTGGAGAAAAAAATGACTAAAGATTTACATGGAGGCAATATTTATAAATTTCAAAGAGAAGGTAAAAATGATATTTTAGACTACAGTTCAAACATCAATCCTTTAGGTGTCCCTCAAAAATTTATAGATATAGCAAAAGAAAGTTTTGATAAGTTAGTAAATTATCCAGATCCTTATTATATTGATTTAAGAAAAAAAATAGCAGAATTTAATTCATTAGATTTAAGTAATATCATTGTTGGAAATGGAGCTACAGAAATCTTATTTTTGTATCTTAAGGCTTTGAAACCAAAAAAAGTTTTAATACTTGCACCTTGCTTTGCTGAGTATGAAAGAGCTTTAAAATCTGTTTCAGCAGAGATAAATTATTTTGAATTAAAAGAAAGTGATAATTTTTATCCTAACATTGAGAATTTAAAAAAAGAAATTGAAACCAATAACTATGATTTATTACTTTTCTGTAATCCAAACAATCCAACAGGACAATTTATTAAGTTGGAGGATACAAAGAAAATTATAGATATTTGTGAAAATAAAAATACTAAAATTTTTGTAGATGAAGCCTTTATAGAATTCATAGAAAATTGGCATGAAAAAACTGTTTCTTTATTTAAAAATAAAAATATTTTCATCATGAGAGCTTTTACAAAATTTTTTGCCATACCTGGACTTAGACTAGGTTATGGAATAGGTTTTGATGAAGAAATTTTAAATAAGATGTGGGATGAAAAAGAACCTTGGACTGTGAATACTTTTGCAAATCTTGCAGGTCTTATTATGCTTGATGATAAAGAATATATTGAAAAATCTGAAAAGTGGATTTTAAAAGAAAAGGAATTTATGTATAAAGAATTAAGTGAATTTCAATATCTAAAAGCATATAAGACAGAATGTAATTTCATTTTATTAAAAATACAGAATATTAGTTCAACAAGTTTAAGGGATAAAATGATAGAAAAAAATATACTGATAAGAGATGCTTCAAATTTTAAATTTTTAGATTATCACTTTGTCAGACTTGCAATAAAAGATAGAGAATCAAATATAAAAGTATTGGAAGCTTTAGCAGATATTATGGAGTATAGGGGATAAATTAAGGGAGAAACTATGACTAACTTATATGATAATAAAAAATTAGCAGAGGACGCTGAAAAAGAAATAGACCTAGAAAAGAATAATCTAAAAGAAAAAAGAGAATTTCTGAATAAGTGGATAAATATGGAAGAGATTGGAACTCTTTATACTTCTAAGGAAGAAGCATTACAAGGTGAATTCCTTTTAAATATTTTTTCTAATCTTTTAAATGCAGTAAATGTAACTGATGGAAAAGATAAATGGAATTTAGAAAGAGAAACTAAAACTGAGATTGATGGACAAAAAGCTGATGGAGTCCTAGGTTTTTTTGATAAAAAAGGAAATAAAGATGTTAGAGCAGTTATTGAGCTAAAAGGTCCAACAATAAACTTGGATTCAAAATTATCAAAAGATAAGTACGCAAGAACTCCAGTAGAACAAGCTTTTGGCTATGCTCCTAAGTATGGAGCAAGTTGTCAATGGGTAATAGTTTCAAACTTTAAGGAAATTAGACTTTATCGTTCAAATTCTATGCTTGACTATCAGGTTTTTTATTTGGAAAATTTGAAAGATGATTTAGAATTTAAAAAGTTTGTCTATCTTCTATCTTTTGAATCTTTAGTAGGAGCAGGAAATGAAAAATCAAAATCTTTAAAACTTAGTGAAGAATATCAAAAAGAGCAGATTGAAATAGAGAAAAAATTCTATAATCTCTATAAACAAATAAGAATAGATATCTTTGAAAATATTAGAAATAATAATAAGAATATCAGTGAATATATCATACTTGAAAAAGTTCAAAAACTATTGGATAGATTCTTATTTATATGTTTTTGTGAGGATAAAAATTTACTTCCTAGAAATTCCTTTCAAAAAGTTATTGATAGAGGTACAGAAAATAGAGATTTAGGTGTCTTTGAATATTTTAAAATTCTTTGTAATTGGATAAATACAGGAAACGCAAAACACGAAATCCCTCATTTCAATGGTGGACTATTTAAAGCCGATGAAGACTTAGATACTTTAATAATTGATGATGTAGTTTTTGAAAAAATGCGGGCTATTTCTAAATATGATTTTGATTCAGAGTTGAATGAGAATATTTTAGGTCATATCTTTGAACAAAGTATCTCTGATATTGAAGAATTTAAAAGCCAAATAAATGAGCAAGACTTTGATGTAAAAAAAGGAAAAAGAAAGAAAGATGGTATCTTCTATACTCCAAAATACATAACAAAATATATAGTTGAAAATACTATAAATTATTGGCTTGAAGATAAAAGAAAAGAGCTTGGAGAAGATAAACTTCCAATTTTAACAGATGAAGATTATAACCATAAATATAAAAATAAAGCAAGTTCAGTAAAAGTTTTTAGTGAAAACTATAAAAAGCGTATTGATTTTTGGAAAAGATACAAAGAAGCTATTAAAAATATAAAAATTTTAGATCCAGCCTGTGGTTCAGGAGCATTTTTAATAACAGCTTTTGAATTCTTACTAAAACAAACTAATGAGATTGATAAGAAACTTCTTGATTTAACAGGAGAACAAGACCTTTTTTCAGATACAACAAGATATATACTTGAAAATAATATTTTTGGTGTAGATTTGAATAAAGAAAGTGTGGAAATTACAAAATTATCTCTATGGTTGAAGAGTGCTAATAAAAATAAGACATTGACTACATTAGAAAACAATATTAAATGTGGAAACTCTCTTATAAAAGATAAAGAATTTGTAAAAGATTTAGCTTTTGATTGGGAAAAAGAATTCCCAGAAGTATTTAAAAATGGAGGTTTTGACATAATAATTGGAAATCCTCCTTATGTAAGACAAGAAAGTATAAAAGAAATTAAACCATATTTAGAGCAAAATTATAGAGTATATACAGGAGTTTCCGATTTATATTGTTATTTCTATGAACTTGGCTATAACTTACTAAAAGATAATGGGTACTTGGGCTTTATAACTTCTAATAAATGGTTTAGAGCAAAGTATGGAGAAAAATTAAGAGAATTTTTACTTAGTAATACAGAGTTTTACAATATAGTTGACTATAATGGAACTAAAGTTTTTGAAGGGGCTACAGTCGATTCAAATATTTTAATTTTTAAAAAGAATAGAGTTAAAAATTCTATATTTAGTTTACAAATTGCTGACACTATTCCCATAGAATATGAACAAGAAAAATTATCTAAAGAAAGTTTTATTTTTATAAATCAAAATGAAGATTCTATAAAAGAAAAAATTGAAAGAATAGGAAAACCTTTAAAAGAATGGGATATTAATATAAATCGTGGTATAACAACAGGCTTAAATGATGCCTTTATCATAGATAAAGAAACTAGAGATAAATTATTGGAAGAAGATTATAAAAATTCTGAGATTATTAAACCTTTATTAAGAGGAAAGGATATAGAAAAATATAATATCAACTATGCTGATTTCTATTTAATAAATTCTCATAATGGTAAAGCTGGAAAAGGAGCTATCGATATTGAAAATTATCCGCAAATAAAAAAATGGTTAGAAAGATTTGAGCCAAAATTATCAAAAAGGGCTGATAAAGGAAAAACGCCATTTAATTTAAGGAATTGTGCCTATTTAAAAGAATTTGAAAAAGAAAAGATTGTTTGGCAAAGAGTAACTAAAGAAAATACATTTGCCTTAGCTGAAAAAGATACTTTTATTTTAGATAGTATGGCTTTTTTATCTAACATAGAAAAAGAAAAAAAATATTTATTAGGGATTTTAAATTCTAAATTAATTTATTTTTATTTAAATCAATATACTCATAAATATGGAAATAATGGCTTTTTATTATCTAATCAATATGTAGAAAAATTACCAATAAAACCATACAATAATGAAATTGAATTAGAAAATAAAGTAGATTTAATTTTAGAAAATAACAAGAAACTTTCTTCATATAAAGAATTATTAGGAAGAGCTAAGAAAAACAAAAAATATGATGAAATTATCGATTTAGAAAAATTAGTTGAAAAAACTCAAGATGAGATAAAAAAACTAGATTATGAAATTAATCAAATGGTTTATAAAATTTATGAACTAACTGTTGATGAAATAAAAATTATTGAAAACAGTTAGAAGGAGGAAAAAATGAAAGCATTTATGCTTGCTGGTGTTAGTAGTGGTATTGGAAAGACAACTATATCTATGACTTTGATGTCAGCCTTTGCCAATGTATCACCATTTAAGGTTGGACCTGACTATATAGATCCAGGTTTCCACGAATTTATTACAAATAATAAAAGTTATAACTTAGATCTATATATGATGGGAGAACAAGGAGTAAGATATAGTTTCTATAAACACCATAAGGATATATCAATAGTCGAAGGTGTTATGGGGTTATATGATGGTATAGATAATTCCTTAGATAACAATAGCTCAGCACATGTAGCAAGATTCTTAGGTATACCTGTTATTTTGGTTGTAGATGGTGTAGGAAAAAGTACAAGTATAGCAGCACAAATTTTAGGATATAAGATGCTTGACCCTAGAGTTAATGTAGCAGGTGTTATAATAAATAAGGTTTCAAGTGAAAAAACTTATGCTATATTTAAAGAAGCTATTGAGAAATACACTTCTGTTAAGTGTCTTGGTTTCATAGAAAAAAATGAAGCCTTAAATATTTCAAGTAGACATTTAGGACTTTTACAAGCCGAAGAAGTAGAAGACTTAAGAGATAAATTGTTTATTCTAAAAAATCTTGTTTTAAAAAATATAGATTTAGAAGCTTTAGAAAAAATCGCTACTGAAGAAACTAGAACAATAAATATAGATAAAGATGAAATTGAATATCCTTTATATTTATCTTCTTTAAAAGATAAACATAAGGGAAAAGTTATTGCTATAGCGAGAGATAGAGCTTTTTCATTCTACTATAATGACAATATAGAATTTTTGGAATATATGGGATTTAGAATGACATATTTCTCCCCTATAAAAGATAAAAAAGTTCCTGATTGTGATGCAATATATTTAGGAGGTGGTTATCCTGAAAATTTTGCAGAAGAATTATCAAACAATAAAGAAATGATACAATCAATTAGAGAAAATTATGAACAAGGTAAAAATATTCTAGCTGAATGTGGTGGTTTTATGTATTTGAGTCATGCCATAGAGCAAAAAGATGAAACTCTTCATCAAATGTGTGGACTTGTTCCTTGTACTGTAGTTATGAATAATAGATTGGATATCTCAAGATTTGGTTACATATCTATAAGAGATAAAAATGATATTGAAGTTGCTAAAGGACATGAGTTCCACTACTCAAAATTAAAAACTGTATTAGAAGATACAAGAGAATTTAAAGCTGTAAAAAAAGATGGAAGAAATTGGGAATGTATCTTCCATGAAAAAAATATGTATGCTGGCTACCCACATATACACTTTTTTGGAAGTTACAAATTATTAGAGGAGCTATTTTAATGAAAAAAGAACTTTCACCATCTTTTAAAATAACAAATGATATACTTAATTTAGTGTACAAAATTGGAGAACTTGTTGGAAAAATAAGTGCTAAGAAAGAATTTGAAAAAAATTTAACTTTAAGGAGAGAAAATAGGATTAAAACTATCTATTCTTCACTTGCTATAGAGCAAAACACTTTGACTCTTGAGCAGGTTATTGATGTAATAAATGGAAAAAGAGTCTTAGCTCCTCTTAAAGATATAAAAGAAGTTCAAAATGCTTATGAAATATATGAAAGATTTAATGAGCTTAATGAGAACTCAATGAAAGATTTATTATTAGCACATAAAATAATGACAAGTGAATTAATAAAGGAAAGTGGAAGATTTAGAAGTAAAAATGCTGGAGTATATCAAGGCGATAAATTAATACATATGGGAACTTTACCAGAATATATACCTGAATTAATAAATAATTTATTTTTGTGGCTTAAAAATAGTAAGGAACATCCTTTGATAAAAGCAGCAGTTTTCCATTATGAGTTTGAATTTATTCATCCATTCCAAGATGGAAATGGTAGGATAGGAAGACTGTGGCATAGCTTGATTCTTTCTAAGTGGAAAAAGTTTTTTGCTTGGCTACCAATAGAAAGTCTAGTACAAAAATATCAAAAAGAATATTATATAGCAATAAATAATTCAAATAAAGATGGTGAGTCCACTGAATTTATTTTATTTATGTTAGAAATTATAAAAGAAACTTTAATAGAATTAGTTGAAAAACAAAAAACGACCGATAAAGTGACCGATAAAGTGACCGGTAAAAATAAAGAAAGAGTAAAATTACTTGTGAAATATTTAGGTCAAAATGATTCTATTAGTAATAAAGAGGCACAAAGCTTGTTAGGTATCTCGGAAGCTACAGCAAAGAGATTTTTAAATAGTTTAGTCAAAGAAAATCTTCTAGAAGCTGTTGGAGAATACAAAGCAAGAAAATATATAAAAAAATAATAAAAAGAATGAAATGGAGTGATGACGATGAGTTATATAAAAGTACCGGGAGATATAGAAAAAAGAAGTTTTGAAATTATTGAAGAAGAATTAGGAGATAAAGTGAAAAAATTCTCTGAAAGTGAAATGCCTATAGTTAAAAGAATAATTCATACTTCAGCAGATTTTGAATATGCTGATTTAATAGAATTTCAAAATAATGCTATAGAAAGTGGATTAAAAGCCTTAGAAAAAGGTTGCAAAATTTATTGTGATACAAATATGATAGTAAATGGACTTAGTAAACCTGCCTTATCTAAATATAACTGTTCTGCTTATTGTTTAGTTTCTGATAAAGAAGTAATTGAAGAAGCTAAAAAAGAAGGACTTACTCGTTCTATAGTTGGAATGAGAAAAGCAGGAAAAGACCCTGAAACAAAAATATTTATTTTAGGAAATGCACCTACTGCATTATATCAACTAAAAGAAATGATAGAAAATGGTGAAATAGAAAAACCTGCCTTAGTTATAGGAGTTCCTGTTGGTTTTGTTGGAGCAGCAGAATCAAAAGAAGAGTTTAAAAAACTAGGTATTCCATATATCACAATAAATGGTAGAAAAGGTGGAAGCACAATAGGTGTTGCTATACTTCATGGAATTATCTACCAAATATATAAAAGAGAAGGTTTTCATGCATAAACTCCTATAAATTAAAGGAGAAAAATGAAAATAATTAGTAAATTTAAAGATTTTTACGATTATAAAGTAATAAAATATGGAGTAGATGAAAAATTAATTTACAATAGAAAAACTTGTTGTGACTACTATAAGATCAGATTTCAATACCTAAATCTACATAAAAATGTTCCTGAAAAAGTTTCAGTAGAAGATTTTGATAATATTTTAAAAGAACATATTAAATTCTTTGATAAAACTAATCACAACAAGATACTTATTGTTGGAGAAAAAATAGTACATTTATTTTTTACAGAAGATGGTGTATATACTCATTTTGATATCAAAAATCCTAAAGATATAGGTGGAGAAACTATATACAAATACTGGGCTTATTATGATGATACAAAAGAAATTACTTTTAATGATGGAAAAAAAATTGAGATTCATATAACTTTTAACGAATTATGGGATGATTTTTTTAATTATGATAGAAAAAGATTTCTATCATATCTAAATATTTCAAAAGAGGAAGTTCTTTTTAATGAGCCAATAATTTTAGTAGAATATATTGGTGGTATTGATAGAAAAATTGCAAGATACGATAATTCAGTATATAAATTTACTTATAACCCAAATTTATCACAGATGGGAGTATATATTGATGAAGATTTTATATGGCAAAGTCTAGTTGAATTTTTATCTAATAAAAGAAGTGAAAAAGAAATTTCCCCTGAAGTTTCCAATGAAAATAAAATTCTAAGTAAAGGTTTTGATTTAAAGACTTCATTTAGACCTAATATGA
>ERZ772974.2682-NODE-2682-length-10773-cov-16.069136_pt1 | contig 10773 bp, 10 predicted proteins | sample MGYA00580671_ERZ772974 | MGnify/ENA primary metagenome ERZ772974 (study PRJEB29015, sample SAMEA2738065) | human oral metagenome | biome: human oral; feature: human-associated habitat; material: saliva | place: China | collected 2218 ... | reverse complement strand
GGAGTGTCTGAACGAAGTGAGTTTCCTGATTTGCAGCGAATTCTTGATTTTTTATTGTTAAGAAATTTACTCAGTAACGAATTGTTTTTTACTTTTTTTCATTTTCTATATAGAAAAAATCCTATTCCTATTATATGTAGAATGGCAGCAATATTAATAAATATATGCCATATCATATGATAGTATTTTTTATAGTCATGAGCAAAGAAATATGCACCTATTGAATACATCACTCCACCCAATACAACTAAAACTAAAAATACTGTATTTGCTCTTCTAAGTAATGTTGGAAAAAAGAAAATTGCTATCCAACCCATAACTAAATACAAGGTTAAACTCAATTTTGGCATGGCTCTTGTTGCCAATGACTTATATAGTATTCCAACCAATACTATAGTCCACTGAATAATGACAATTAAAATTCCCTTCCAACCACCTATTATCACTAAGGCAACAGGTGTATAACTTCCAGCAATAGCAACATATATAAAGATATGATCCAAAATCCTAAATATAGATTTATGCTTGCTATTGTGATACATAGAGTGGTAAAGAGTTGAACTCAAAAACATTAAAAACAATGAGGCTATAAAAATACTTATTCCCACTGCTGAAGCATAGCCACCATGAAAATAACCCCATAGACTACCTATAGGTAAAAGCACTAAAGTTGCTGCCGCCATCACTCCATGTGTGATTGTATTTCCAAGTTCCTCAGAAAATGTTAATCTTCTATTAAATTTCATAATAATTACTTCCTTTTAAATCTTTTAATAAAGATTAGACATAAAAAAATTAGACTTAGTTGTACTTTTCTATTTTCAATGTTAAAATAATATTATCTTTGAAAAAAAGGAATGATATTATGGAAATTATAGAGAGCAAAGAAAATAAATTAATAAAATTTTTAAAAAAATTAAAACAAAAAAAATATAGAGACAGTGAAGCTCAATTTTTGGCAGAAGGACATAAATTTTTAGATTATGGTACTGTACCTGAAATAATAGTTATTAGAGAAGATGTTAAAGATTTATATATGGAAAAATTAGATAGATTTGAATGTAAAAAAATTCTAGTGAATGAGAAGATTTTTCAAGAATTGAGTTCACAAGAAAACTCACAGGGAATAATCATTGTCTATTCTAAAAAAAATAATGACTTAAATCGTTTATCAAATAATTTAGTGATTTTAGATGATGTAGCAGATCCAGGTAATTTAGGAACTATTATTAGACTTTGTGATGCTACTAACTTTAAAGATATTATTTTAACTAAGGGAACTGTTGATGCTTACAATGAAAAAGTGATAAGAGCAACTATGGGTTCTATCTTAAATGTCAATCTTTTTTATTTGGAAAAACAAGAAATTATAAAAATTTTAAAAGAAAATAATTACTCTGTAATAGCCACTTACTTAGATAAAGAGGCTCTACCATACAATAAAATTAAATTAAAAGAGAAAAATGCTGTAATTTTTGGAAATGAAGGTCGTGGAATTTGTGATGAATTCATAAATATAAGTGATTGCAAAACTATTATACCTATACTTTCAAATACAGAATCATTAAATGTTGCAGTTGCATCTGCTATAATTCTATATAAATTTAGAGAAATAGAGGGACTTATATAAGTCCCTCTTGATTTTTATTCTTTTATTTCCTTTTAAAAAATTTAACAAGAGCTAGAGCAAATTTTATCTTCTTTATTTCAAAAGGAAGTTTTTTTAATGCCTTGTCCATAGATAATTCAATTTCTTTTTCAGTCATAGAGCTACCTCATTAGTTAGGATATTTTTTGTTCAATGCTTTTAAAATTGCAAAAGTTTCTAAGTCCATATTTCCTGTTGCATTTTTAGGATTGAAATGTAGTTGGAAAGCATAGACAACGTCTCTACTGTCTCTGTCCCATTCATTAGTTCTGTTGATTTCATATCCATATTTTCTTAATTCTTCTTTGATATCACTGATAGATGTAGCATTGAATTTTTCTTCATTCATAAATGCTTGCTTATCACTTTCATTGTACCAAGCTCCTATATCATACTTTTCATATAATTCTTTCCAAGGGAATTTTGCTCCTGGATCTTTCTTTCTACTTGGAGCGATATCAGAATGAGCAACAATGTTTCTTGCTGGAATATTGTATCTAGCTGAAACATATTTTATTATTTGAGCAACTTTTTCTATTTGTATTGGCTTATATTCAAGATAAGCATCATAAGGTGGATAACGATTAGGATCATTTCTACGATCTCTTGCTATACCATCACTAACAATTTCAATACCTATAGATGTATCATTTAGATTAGTTCTTCCTCTAAATGAACTTGCTCCAGCATGCCATGCTCTTTGATCTAAAGGAACTAGATTATAGATCATATTATCATCTTCATCAAGAACTAAAAAGTGTGCACTTACTCTGTTTGAAATTAATTCTTTAATAGAATATTCATTATTTGTTGCTGTATAATGAACTACAACAAATTGTATTCTTTCATTTCTTCCAAGTGATACATAAGTATCAGAATCTACTTTAAATTTTCCTATACTTCCTATTGAAGAACTGCTACTTGTTCTTCTAGATGTGCTCATTCCTTTTGTCTCTTTTACTGGCGTATCAGAAGAGGAACATGCCACCATAAAAATTAATAAACTCAATAATGCTAATATTTTTTTCATAATTTCACCTCAATTTAACATTATAGCATATTTTTTTTATTTTGCCATTTTATTTATTTTTACCTTGTAAATCTTTATTCACAATGTTATACTGTAAAATAATAAATTTAATGCTGGAGGTAGAAATGAACCGTATTAGAATTTTAGATGAGAGTGTTTCTAATGCAATAGCCGCTGGTGAAGTTGTAGAAAATCCTACTAGTATGATTAAAGAGTTAATTGAAAACTCTCTAGATGCTGGAAGTAAGGAAATAAAATTAGAAGTGTGGAATGGTGGTCTTGATATTTCCATAAGTGACAGTGGTTGTGGAATGTCAAAAGAGGACTTACTGCTTTCTATTGAAAGACATGCAACAAGTAAAATTACTACAAAAGATGATTTATTTAATATAAGAACTTATGGTTTTAGAGGGGAAGCTCTATCTTCAATAGCCTCTGTTTCTAAAATGATACTATCTTCAAGAACAGAAGATTCCCCTAATGGGACTCAAATGAATGTTTTAGGTGGTAAGGTAACAAATCTAAAAGATATACAAAAAAATGTAGGTACTCAGATAGAAATAAAAGATTTATTCTATAATACTCCTGCAAGAAAAAAATTCTTGAGAAAGGATACTACTGAATATCTAAATATAAAGGATATCTTTTTAAGAGAGGCTCTAGCTAATCCTAATGTTAAATTCATCTTAAATATTGAAGGTAAGGAAAGTATAAGAACAAGTGGAAATGGTATAGAAAATGCTATTTTAGAAATCTTTGGAAAAAATTATTTAAAGAATTTCTCTAAATTTTCATTAGGTTACTTAGGTAATGCTAACTTATTTAAGGCTAATAAAGATTCTATCTTTGTATTTATAAATGGTCGTTCTGTAAAATCAAAGATAGTTGAAGAAGCTGTAATTGCTGCCTATCATACAAAACTAATGAAGGGAAAGTATCCAAGTGCTTTAATTTTCTTAGATATAGATCCAGCTGAAATCGATGTCAATGTTCATCCATCAAAAAAAATTGTAAAATTTGCTAATCAATCTGAAATATATGATTTAGTCAAAGGTGAAATTGAAAGATTTTTCTCTGATGATGAGAATTTTATTTCACCACATATCGAAGTTGAAGATGAAGAAGTTGAAACTTTTGAAGAAAAAGAAGAAAAATTAGAATATTCTAACAATAATTTTTTAGATATAAATGATTTTAAAGATGAAAAAGAAAGTTTCTCTCAATTATCTGTTGTTCAAAAAGAAGATTATTTAAAAAAGGATTATAGTGAGATTAAAGTTGAAAAGCCAAATATCTCTCATATTGAAAATACAGTCAAAACTTCTTCTAATGAAATAAAAGAAAATATTGAGACTTTCAAAAAAGTAGACAATGACTTTGATTTAATAGAAAAAGAAGTTGAAACTGAAAAAACAAAGGACAAATATATTTTTGATACTAAGGATACTAGTAGAGGTAAAATATTTGATGATTTTTCAAGTTTAAAAAACATAGATTTTAGAGTTATAGGACAGGTATTTGATAGTTTTATTCTGGTTGAAAGAAATAATCTTTTAGAAATATATGACCAACATATAATACATGAAAGAATACTATATGAAAAGTTGAAGCAAGAATACTACAATCACTCTATGACTAAACAAAATCTTTTAGTTCCTATAAGATTTGAGCTAGATCCAAGAGAAAAGCAACTAGCACTTGAAAACACTGAAATCTTTTCAAGTTTTGGTTTTGATATAGATGATTTTGAAAAGAATGAAATTCTATTGAGAACCACTCCAACTATGGATTTAAGAGATAGTTATGAAAATATAATAAAAGAAATTTTAGATAATATTTCTAAAAATAAGGATAAGGATATCAGAGAAAATATAATAGTATCTATGTCTTGCAAGGGTGCTATAAAGGCCAATCATAAATTAACTATAGAGGAAATGTATTCTATGGTGGCAAAACTTCATGAAGTTGGAGAATATACTTGTCCTCATGGAAGACCTATAATAGTAAAAATGTCTTTACTTGATTTAGAAAAACTTTTTAAAAGAAAATAAGGTGGTAACTTGAATATAAATATTATTTGTATAGGAAAAATTAAAGATAAATATATTAATGAAGGTATTGCTGAATTTTCAAAGAGAATGACAAGTTTTGCAAATCTCAATATCATTGAATTAAAAGAATATAACAAAGAAGATAATATGAATATTTCAATAGACAAAGAAAGTCAAGATATATTAAAACAGCTTTCAAAGACTAATTCTTACAATATTCTTTTAGACTTAAATGGTAAAGAATTAAGCTCAGAAGATATGTCTGAATATATTGAGGACTTAAAAAATAAGGGTACAAGTAGTATAAATTTTATTATTGGTGGCTCTAATGGAGTAAATAAAGAGCTTAAAAACTCAGTTGATATGAAATTAAAATTTTCACACTTTACCTTTCCTCATCAACTTATGAGACTTATTCTTTTAGAACAGATATATAGATGGTTTGCAATATCTAATAATATAAAATATCATAAATAGGGGGTTGGAATCATAAAAGGTAATTTTATTCTGACGACAAAAGATAGCTATGATGAAGAGTGTGTTGAAGAATTAGTAGGAGAAATTGAAGGAGAATTAAAAGAAGATATTGAAAATATCAATTTCTTTTTAGAAAATTCTGAGAATGAGTATTCTATAAAATTAGAAAACAAAGAGTTATCTTTAATTAGAAATTCAGGAAATAAACTAGACATAAATTTAAAATTTAATGGTGAAAAAAATAATTTTTTTTATGAAACAGATAATTTTAAACAAAATTTTCTTGTATTAGGAGAAAAATATTCATATAATAAAGAGAAGGGAATATTTCAATTTTCTTATACATTATTTGATATAAATCACAATGAAATAAATAAGATTGAAATAGCTATAAAGCGTGTTTAAATGGAGGGAGAGAAAAATGTTAAAAAAATTAGCTATAACTTTAGTGGCAGTAGTTTTTGTAGGTTGTTATAACTTGGATAATGTTGGTGGCAAAAACAGTGGAGGATCTATCAGAGAAATTGAAATAGCTGGTTCTCAACAAACAGGTGGAACTACTACTCCTACAACTGGTGGGACAGTTGAAACTAAACCACAACAAGAAGAAAAAATTGTATCTGTAGATGTTAATGATGAAAATGTCAACGATTATCTAACTATCATAAAATCTAATTTAAGAACTTCTGCAAAAAAGGTAGATGACAATATAAGAAATCAATATACTGTTCCTATAGGAGAAACTTTAGTTTTTCCTGTTGATAATGAAAGAGCTATAAAACTTTCAACTTCTCCAAAAAATGCTAATCCAAAAGTTAGTCTTACAAATGGAAAGGTAAGTTTTAGAACTGTGTATCAAGGGCAATATGTTTTATCAACTTATGTTAATGGAAGTGTAAATAGAAAAATTACAGTATCTGCTATATCTAAGTATGATTTTGATGAAAAAGATCTTTATAAGTTAATATTACAAGATTCAGAAAAAAGAGATAAAGATGTAGAAAATGCTGTTACTCTATATAAAATGCTATATCCTGCTGGAAGATATTCAAAAGAAGTTAATTATCTATTCTTAAAATATGCTTATGAAATAAGAAATAACTCTCTTATAAATGAAGCTTTAGCTGGGGTAAAAAATGATTTTTCTTCTTACTCTGACAGTGAAAAAGCAACTATATTAAGAGCCGCAAAATTAGCAAATAAGAGCATTTTTATACCTTCTGAAGTTTATAATACTAATAATTCAGATTTAAAAAATGCTTTAAATGAATACAATAATAGTAGTAAAGCTCCCGTAGACAGAGCAACATCTACTCCAGTAGATAATAGAACTGTAACTACAGAAAAAAATAAAACTAAAACTCAAACAACAGAAAATGAAACTTCTATAGTAGACTATGCAAGAGAAAAAGTTAGATCTGTTGTTGGTGGAATTTCTGGTACAACTAGTACAGCTTCTACAGTAGGTTCTGCTAACTCTAAAGTGACTACTTCAACTGAATCTTATTATGAAAAAGGTATGAAAAATCTAAACTCTAACCCTAAAGTTGCTATAGATAATTTAAAAAAATCACTTTCTAGTGAAAAAATACAAGACAAAAAACCAGAAATCTATTATAATATAGCAAGTTCTTATGCAAAGCTTGGTAATAGAGTTGAAGTTACAAAATATATAAGACTTTTAAAACAAGAATTTCCAAATAGTTCTTGGGCAAAGAAAAGCGAAGCACTTTCAAATTTAATAAAATAACTTTTTAGGAGGATACAAGGTATGGAAAAATATTTTGACAGATTAGAGAAAGAACCTCTAATTGCTGAAAGATGGAAAAAAATTGAAGAGTTGGAAAGCTATGGAATTAAGGCTTTTGGTAGTAAATACGATAAGCAAATAATGATAGGAGATATATTAAAACATAATCCTGAAGAAAATTTAAAATTTAAAACTGCTGGAAGAATAATGTCTTTAAGAGGTAAAGGAAAAGTTTACTTTGCTCATATAGAAGATCAATCTGGAAAAATTCAAATATACATCAAAAAAGATGAATTAGGTGAAAACGAATTTGATCATATTGTTAAAATGCTTAATGTTGGAGATATTATAGGTGTTGAAGGAGAGTTATTCGTAACTCATACTGAGGAATTAACTTTAAGAGTTAAATCTATCAGCCTTCTTACTAAAAACGTAAGATCTCTTCCTGAAAAGTATCATGGATTAACAGATGTTGAAATCAGATATAGAAAAAGATATGTTGACTTAATAATGAACCCAGATGTAAGAGATACTTTTATTAAAAGAACTCAAATAATAAAAGCTGTTAGAAAATACTTAGATGACAGAGGATTCTTAGAAGTTGAAACTCCTTTAATGCACCCAATCTTAGGAGGAGCTGCTGCTAAACCTTTCGTAACTCACCACAATGCTTTAAATCTTGATCTATTCTTAAGAATAGCTCCTGAACTATACTTAAAAAAATTAATAGTTGGAGGATTTGAAAGAGTTTATGAATTAGGAAGAAACTTTAGAAATGAAGGAATTTCTACAAGACACAATCCTGAATTTACTATGATAGAACTATACCAATCTCATGCTAACTTCAATGATATGATGGATCTATGTGAAGGAATAATCTCATCAGTATGTCAAGAAGTTAATGGAACAACTGATATTGAATATGATGGTGTTCAATTATCTTTAAAGAATTTCCAAAGAGTACACATGGTTGATATGATAAAAGATGTTACAGGAGTTGACTTCTGGCAAGAAATGACTTTTGAAGAAGCTAAAAAATTAGCTAAAGAACATCATGTTGAAGTGGCAGACCATATGGATAGTGTTGGACATGTTATAAATGAATTCTTTGAACAAAAATGTGAAGAAAGAGTAGTTCAACCAACATTTGTATATGGACACCCTGTTGAAATATCTCCGCTTGCTAAGAGAAATGAAAAAAATCCAAATTTCACAGACAGATTTGAATTATTTATTAATAAAAGAGAATATGCTAATGCCTTCACAGAATTAAATGACCCTGCTGACCAAAGAGGAAGATTTGAGGCTCAAGTTGAAGAAGCATTACGTGGTAATGAGGAAGCAACACCAGAAATAGACGAAAGTTTCGTAGAAGCTCTTGAATATGGTTTACCACCTACAGGTGGAATGGGAATTGGAATAGACAGACTTGTAATGTTACTTACAGGTGCTCCATCTATAAGAGACGTAATTCTTTTCCCACAAATGAAACCAAGAGACTAATAAACAATTTTTTAGAGTGGAACTTGTTTCCACTCTTTCTATTTGTATATATTTTATTTTTATTTTTTGGAGGTTATATGCTTAGAGAGTTTATGTTAATTTTTACAATTAACTATGTTGGAATACTTCTTTCAAAGATTTTACATCTTCCTTTACCAGGAACTATACTATCTTTGTTACTGCTATTTTTAATGTTACAATTTAAAGTTTTAAAATTAGAAAAAATTGAAAATGCTGGAAACTTCCTGCTACTGAATATGACTATATTCTTTATGCCACCTACAGTTAAAATCATAGATTCATATGAATTATTAGAAAAAGATCTTTTTAAAATTATAGTAATTATAATAGTTTCAACATTTTTAACTATGGGTATAACAGGGAAAGTTGTACAACTTATGATAGATCTTAAAGAAAGGAAAGAGAAAAAATAATGAAAGAGATAATTGTTAGTAATTTATTTTTTGGTTTAATTTTAAGTTATTTTGCCCTTGAAATTGGAAAATGGGTGTTTAAGAAAACTCAAACTCCTTTGTGTAATCCTTTTTTAATAGGGACTACTATAGTTATTGTCATATTAAAAGTTTTTAATATTTCAACTGATGACTATTATAAGGGGGCAGGAATGATACTTTTCCTATTGGGTCCTGCTACAGTAGCCCTTGCTATCCCTCTATATAAGAAGTGGGATCTATTCAAAAAATTCTTTGTTCCTGTTATGACTGGTGCAATTGTAGGTTCTTTTGTTGGTATAGTATCTGTTATCGTTTTAGGAAAATTATTTGGTATGGATGATAAATTAATTTTTTCTCTTATGCCTAAATCTATAACTACTCCTTTTGGGATCGAAGTTAGCTCTATGCTTGGAGGAATTCCTGCAATAACAGTGGTAAGTATTATGCTTACAGGTATAGCTGGTAACGTAACAGCTCCTCTTATCAGTAAGATTTTTAGAGTGAAACACTCTGTAGCTGTTGGTATTGGAATTGGAGTTTCAAGCCATGCTGTTGGAACTTCAAAAGCTATGGAAATTGGTGAAGTAGAAGGTTCTATGAGTGCCTTATCAATAGTATTTGCTGGAATTCTAACTTTAGTATGGGCACCACTTTTAAAACTTTTAGTATAGGAGGATAATATGATAAAAGAAGCTTGTGTTGAATCTTTTGAAAAATCTTTAGAAGCTCAAAATAATGGAGCAAATAGAATAGAACTTTGTGAAAATTTAGCAGTTGGAGGAACAACTCCTTCTTATGGAACTGTTAAAGTTTGTTTAGAAAAATTAAATATTCCTATTTTTCCTATGATTAGAGCAAGAGGTGGAAATTTTGTCTACTCTAAAGAAGAAATAGAAATTATGAAAGAGGATATCAAAGTTTTTAAGGAATTAGGAGTTAAGGGAGTTGTTTTTGGCTTTTTAACTTCTGATAACAAAATAGATTTAGAACTTACAAAAAAATTGGTTGAATTAGCTTCTCCCATGGAAGTAACTTTCCATAAAGCTATAGATGAAATTTCTAATCCTTTAGACTATATTGAAGATTTAATAAATATAGGAGTAAAAAGGATTCTAACTTCAGGTGGTAAAGCTACTGCTTTAGAAGGAAGTGACTTAATAAACCAAATGATAAAAAAAGCAAATAATAGATTAAAAATTGTTGTTGCAGGAAAAGTTACAAAAGAAAATCTTAATGAACTTAAAAATCTAATTCCTGCTGATGAATTTCATGGGAAACTTATTGTCTAATTTTTTTACTAATTTAATAAAAAACTTGCTTTTTATTTAAATTTATATTATTATAGTATATATTGTTTATATAAAATTTTTTCATTTTTTTTCAAATTATTTCACGTTAATCTTAAATTGAACATAGAGAGAATTTTTACAAAAATATATCAACAAATAAATATATAATATAAATATTTTTAAGGAGGAGTTTTATGGAGAAAGAAAAGAAAAAAGGGATTCAAAGGTTTTTGGATTTTGTTGAAAGAGGAGGGAATAAGTTACCACACCCATTAACATTATTCTGGATATTCTGTGTAATTATTGCAATTATATCTGCAATAGCTGCAAATTCAGGAGCATCTGTTACTTATGAAGCATTTGATAAAAAAGAAAATATAATTAAAGAAACTACTTTAACAATTAAATCTCTATTAAATGCTGAAGGTATTAGATATATTTTCTCTTCTATGGTTAAAAACTTCACTGGATTTGCACCTCTAGGAACAGTTTTAGTTGCTCTTATTGGTATAGGGGTTGCTGAAGGTAGTGGACTTATGAGTGCAACTATGAAAAAAGTTGTTACTGCTA
>ERZ772974.2681-NODE-2681-length-10776-cov-21.431396_pt1 | contig 10776 bp, 9 predicted proteins | sample MGYA00580671_ERZ772974 | MGnify/ENA primary metagenome ERZ772974 (study PRJEB29015, sample SAMEA2738065) | human oral metagenome | biome: human oral; feature: human-associated habitat; material: saliva | place: China | collected 2218 ... | reverse complement strand
CTTCTTTTGTTTCGATGTAAACAGACTCAGAGTGAGCTGACAAGACTGGAATACGAACACATGTAGCAGAAACTGCGATAGACTCATCTTCCATGATTTTCTTGGTTTCCTTTGTCATCTTCATCTCTTCGTAAGTGTAATCATTGTCTGTGAACAAGTCGATCTGAGGAAGAGCATTGAAGGCGATTGGATAGTGTTTCTTATCACCACCTGAAGGCAAGATTTCCGCTTGCAAATCACGTGGATTCACACCGTCATTCAAGACTTCACGAAGTTCACGTTGTGTTTCAAGAATCGCTCCCATACCAGCACCTGAAACCGCTTGGTAAGTTGAAACGATGATACGGTCCAAGCCCCATTTTTGACGAACAGGCTCAAGAGCCACCATCATTTGGATTGTTGAACAGTTAGGACAGGCAATGATTCCGTTGTGGGCATCAAGTGCGTGCGCATTTACTTCTGGGACAACCAATGGTACATCTGGGTTTTGACGGAAGTAAGATGTGTTATCAACCACTACAGTACCAGCCTTAACTGCGTAGGGAGCATACTTAGCAGATGTCGAACCACCAGCTGAGAAGAGAGCAATATCAACACCCTCAAAGGCTGTTTCAGTTGTTTCCTCAATCGTAATGTCCTGGTCTTTAAATTTCAAAGTCTTACCAGCTGAACGTGCGGAAGCAAGGTAACGAATTTTATCAATAGGAAGTGTTGATTCTTCCAACATTTTTATCATCTGAGCTCCGACAGCACCTGTCGCGCCGACTACAGCAACTGTATATCCCATAAATAACCTCTTTCGGAATTTTCTAAAAATTTCTATAATAGATGTATTATACTACTTTTTCCATGAATTGCAAAGCTTTTTCATCATTTTTTGGAAAATAAAAATCCCCAGTCGCTAGACTAGGGACTAAGAGGCATCTTCATGTGATGAGCAGGTTCACACAACTCATCAAGGTCCGCTCCTGCGTTTTGACCTCCTTATGCTCAATAGTAGTCCGAAGACTACCTATCGACTCATCGCAAGTTTAATTCTACTATGCTTTGCTGACTTTGTCAAGGTTAATGCGGGGTAAATATAAAAAACTCTCGAATATCAAGAGTTTTTCTGTCTATTTCATGCTAATTGCCGGGATTGAACCGGCGACCTCATCCTTACCATGGATGCGCTCTGCCAACTGAGCTAAATCAGCTTACCTAAAAAGTATACTATAGTTCTATGCTCTTGTCAAGCGCTCTCTTTTAATTTTCTGGAATGAAAAAAGCTAGATCTAGCAAGAATCTAGCTTATAAACTTCTTATTTTGTTAAATCGATTCGCTGTCCCAGTTTTCCGATTAGGATTGCACCAACGATAAGGGATGCAAACTCTCCAATCCCTGTAGAAAACCAAGTGAAAAAGAATGGAGCTTCAGCAACGATATGAAGTTCTGCTGCAATGGTAATCATTGAAATGGAGAAGAGGATTGAAAAGAAGAAATGATCTTTTCGAATCAAACCATTGAACAAATAGTCTTCCTTATACTTGCTAAAGAGCCAAACACCTAGACTTAGGAAAACTAGGGTAGATCCTCCGCCGACAAAGACATCAATTATGCCAAAACTAAAGAAATTAGCAATCATACAACCAATCGTCACACCGATGATATATTTAGGATTGTAAAAAGCCAAAAAATTCATCATCTCAGAAATACGGAACTGGTAAGCACCGAAGCTAATAGCATTTAGTGGTGGGGTAATGGTCAAAACCACATAGATAGCAGCAACAATAGCAATATCTGCCATGTCACGAACAGTTAATTTTTTCATGTTTTCTCCTTTGGCGGTTTCCCGCGTAAAATATGCTTGGTGAAAGAAGCTAAGCACCAAGGGTTGAGTGAATCAACCTTACTAGTATAGCACATTAGCCAGCTTTATGCTATACTAAAATCATGAAAAAACGAATAAAAGCTTTCTTTAATAACGAAATACTCTCCTACCTATTTTTTGGTGGTGCTACGACTTTGGTTTCTATTGTATCACGTTTGGTTATTTACCATATCAGCCACCAGGAAATCCTCGCAACTGCCCTTGCAAATATTATCGGGATTCTCTTTGCCTTTCTCACAAATGATACAATCGTCTTTAAACAAGAGAGAAGGAATTGGCCAACCCGCCTGGCTAAATTTGTCTTAGCTCGTCTCTCCACACTTGGTCTCGACATCCTTTTAACTTATATCTTTGTTACAACCTTTCCTGATATTATTGGCCAGTTTGTCGAATTTAATATAGATAGGGTTAATACGATTGAAACTATCCTAGCACAAATTTTGATCATCATTTTAAACTATATTTTCAGTAAAATCTATATTTTTAAAGGGAACAACTGACCACTTTGAGCGTTCAAGTTGCTTTTTGTCACAATTTAGGATATAATAAATTAGAAAATTAGGAAAGGAATTTATGAAAATGTTAAAGGATCTTAAAGAATTCTTGCTTCGTGGTAATGTCGTTGACCTTGCTGTCGGTGTGATCATTGCCTCTGCTTTTGGTGCTATCGTTACTTCATTTGTTAATGATATCATCACTCCACTTCTATTGAACCCAGCTTTGAAAGCTGCAAAAATCGAACGTATTGCTGAACTTTCATGGAATGGTGTTGCTTACGGTAACTTCTTGAGTGCTGTTATCAACTTCCTTGTAGTTGGTACTGTTCTATTCTTTGTGATTAAAGCAATGGAAAAAGCTCAAAACCTTCGCAAAAAAGAAGAGGTTGCTGAAGAAGCACCTGCTGGTCCAACTGAGTTGGAAGTTCTTCAAGAAATCAAAGCTCTTCTTGAGAAAAAATAATCGTCTAGAGGATTCGGTTCATACTGAATCCTTTTTTACTTCTCCTTTTGCTGAGTTTAGAAAAAACTTGAGTTCAGCTCTCTTTTTTGATATAATAATTAAAGTTTCCACCCTTAGTGTAATGGATATCACGTAAGATTCCGGTTCTTGAGATGGGGGTTCGATTCCCTCAGGGTGGATTGATGAAAAGAAAAAAAAGCAACGGCGCCGTTGCTTTTTTTCTGTGTTACCCTTGTCTTTGAATATAGAACATTGATATCAACGAAAGTAAAATAACTCCAAGTCCGATGATTAAAAAGGAAACTAATTGCACACTTGGTAGAAAGGTCATCAAACCTTTCGCAATCGGCATAAAGAGAATTGCCAGTGTAAAAATGGTACTCAATACCCTCCCCAGATAGTCTCCATCAACCTTGGTCTGTACCTGAGTGAAAAAGTGAATATTAAAAATTGTCATAAAGAGTTCACAAAATAGATTTCCTGAAAAAGTGAGAAAATTAGGTAGTGGCAAGCCCATCATGAAAACTCCTACTCCTGTGAGGATTATTAAGAACAAAAGTGTATTCATACTGGATTTAAATTTATTTGCAATCAATGCTCCGATGATTGAGCCAATTGCACCCATGGTTAAGATAGTTGCATAGGCTCCTTCTACACCATAGAGTTTATTTGAAAAAGGGAGCAAAAACTCAAAAGCTGCAAAAAAGAAATTCACACTGGAAGCCACTAACAAGAGAAAGAAAATTTCTTTTTGATGCCAGATATAGTGCAAGCCATCTTTGATGTCCGCAAAAATATCTTTCCCTGTAAAACTCTTCTGCTCTTGAACCTTTGGTTCTTCTTTGAGAAGTAAAGCGACTAGGGCAAAAGCGATGAAAAAGGTCAAAGCATCTAATAAGAGCGTCAGATGGAGACTTGCAAATTGTAAAACAAGGAAAGAAAGCACCGGAGAACTGACTCCTACAACCTGTAAAACTAACTCCAAGCGAGAGTTATAGGTCACTATCTCGTCCTTTGCTACCACCTCTGTGATAATAGCTTTATTGGCAGGCCGAGAAAAAGCAAAGGCAATTGCCTGAACAATATTAGCAAAGATCAAAGCTCCAATCATCCAGCTATCATTTCTGATAAAAGAAATGACCAGACAGAGAATCCCACAAACCAAGTCTGTTGTCATCAAAATCTTGCGACGGGAAAAACGGTCTGAAATCACGCCTCCAAAGGGATTAGCTAGTATAGCTGTCACCAACTCCGAAATTTGATAAATCCCTAATACCGTCTTTCCTATATTTCCCATTGAGGCCAGCTAAACACTATTCCCATAATCATAGAGCATATTTCCTAGTTTGTTAATAGCTCCACGACTAATCAACTGTACTGCATATCGATTCATAAAAACTCCTCTCAAATTTTGAAACTATTGTATCAAAACTTGAAGGAGTTTCTCATTTTTCCCTTATTTGGGAAATTAATCTTTTACAAATTTATCGTAATGTTCCTGATAGTAAGCTACCTGCTCCGGAAGACCTAGCACATCAAAAATATGCATGGCTTCCTGCATTTGTTTACAACCTTCTTCTTTTTGCCCCTTCTGATAAAGAGCAAATCCTTTAAGAAAGTGGAAAACATTACGCTCATAGAGTTTGATGCTCTTACCTATGATCTTCTCTATATAAGCTTCAAAGTAGTTGGCATTTTCAAAAGCAAGATGTTCTAAACAATGCTGGTAACAGTTAAGAGCTAAAATCAAGACCAGTTTTCGATGGCGTCCAATTTCTTTGTAGAAATCCTCCCTCTCCATCACTTCTCTACCAAGTCGAGCAACATAGTCCACATCATAAAAGCTATAGAGATTGCCAAAGAGGATCAACTCATACATGGTCCATTCATCTGTTTGGAAAAGATAATCTGCCACCTTATCCAGATCACCTTTCTTCATAGTGAAGCTAGCATCTCTTTGACAAATCAGACCTTGTAACAAAATCCAGTTCAGCTCAAAATAGAGGGGATTTGTTGAACTCTTAGCTCTTTCAAGTTGTTCTTCTTGAAGTTTTTGAAAACCTGCAATATCATTTGAGTAGTAAAGTGGAATAATCTGAGCCATCAAGCTGACATGCTCATGATGTTGAAAATTTCTAGTCTTATCCATAAAATTCTCAATCGTCACGTGAATATTATCTAATATTTCAAAGAAACGTGAAGCAGCCAGATCAGACTCCCCTAATTCAAAGCGAGATAATTGGGAGGTCGAACAGGCCTCTCCTGCAGCTTCTTTTAGAGAGTAATTTTTACTGATTCGAAATTCACGAAAAACTTTTCCAAGATTTTCCATCTTACACCTGCTCCGATAATTCTTCCCACTCCAGCATAGCTTCTTCCTGACGATGGCTAATTTTATCCAGTTCTGCTTGTAATTGCATGAGTTCATCTGCATCATTGGTGGTATGCATTTGGTCAGAGATTGCTTGGGCTTGAGTTTCCAGCTCTTCGATTTCTGTCTCAAGACTTTCAATTTGTCTCATTAACTTACGAAGTTCTTTTTGACTCTCTTTTTGGGCTTGGTAGTCATTAATTGGAGTCTCATCATTCTTACTGCTATCCGCCAAAGTTTCTGCTATTACACCAGTCTCCAGTTCTGCTTTTTTCTCAACATAATAGTCATAATCACCCAGATAAAGTGTTGATCCATTCTCAGACAATTCTAGAACATGAGTGGCTACACGATTGATAAAGTAACGGTCGTGACTGACAAATAGAAGAGTCCCATCAAAGTCAATCAAGGCATTTTCTAGCACTTCCTTGCTATCGATATCTAAGTGGTTTGTTGGCTCATCGAGGATCAAGAAGTTATTGTTTTCCATGGAAAGTTTAGCCAGCAACAAGCGAGCTTTTTCTCCACCTGAAAGCATACCAACTGATTTCTTAACATCGTCACCAGAGAAAAGAAAGGCACCTAGGCGAGTACGGATTTCAACTTCTGGCGTTAATTTAAACTCATTCCAAAGTTCGTCTAAGACTGTATTGCTTGGTGTCAGTTTGCTCTGAGTCTGATCATAGTAACCAACTTCAACATTAGCACCGAAACGCTTCTCACCCTTAATGAAGGGAATTTGATCAACAATAGACTTGATAAAGGTAGTCTTACCAATACCATTAGGACCTACTACTGCAACGGCATTCATCTTACGAAGGTAGAGGTTGATGGGTTCTGATAAGATTTCACCATCATAACCAATAGCAGCATTTTCAACAGTTAAAACAATATTGCCAGATGTTTTATTAGAGCGAAAAGTCATATTGGCTGATTTAGTACCAGCTTCAGGCTTTTCCAAACACTCCATCTTTTCTAGTTGTTTCCGTCGGGATTGAGCACGCTTTGTTGTCGAGGCTCGAACGAGATTTCGGTTAACAAAGTCTTCTAAAGCAGCAATTTCCTTCTGTTGCTTTTCGTAGTTTTTTGCCTCCGTTGCAAGTTTCTGCTCCTTCTGCTCCACGAAGCTTGAGTAGTTTCCTACGTATCTATCTAAAGAATGTTTGGTTAAGTCGAGCGTTATGGTTGCTACCTTATCGAGGAAATAACGGTCGTGACTAACAATTAGCAAGGCACCACTGTAATTGACCAGATAGTTTTCTAACCAGGCAATGGTTTCAATATCCAAGTGGTTAGTCGGCTCGTCCAAAACCAAGAGATTTGGTTTTTCAAGGAGCATTTTTGCAAGTGCTAATCTTGTATTTTGACCACCAGAGAGCTCGGCAATCTTCATCTGCCACATAGACTCATCGAACTTGAACCCATTGAGAATAGCCCTAATATCCGCTTCGTAAGTAAAACCTCCTGCCTGACGGAATTCTTCTGATAAACGATCGTAGTCGGACATGAGCTTATCAAGTTCTACACCAGTCTTTTCACCCATGTCTAGCTCCATCTGGCGAAGCTGTTTCTCTGTAGTACGTAAGTCGTCAAAGACATGAAGCATCTCGTCATAGATAGTATTTTCTGATTCAAATCGACTATCCTGTGCTAAGTAAGAAAGGGAAATGTCTTTTTTCTTATTTATTTCTCCACTAGTCGGTTCTTCTTCTCCAACCAATATTTTTAATAATGTAGACTTTCCTGCTCCATTTTTTCCAACGAGAGCGATACGATCTCTTTCATCTACTTGGAGATTGATATTATCAAATAAAACTTCTCCTGCAAATGAGCGTTCAATTTTATTAGCTTGTAAAATAATCATACAGTTAGTATAGCATGTTTCGGTAAGCCGTTCAAGACTTGAAATTAAGCTCTATTTCATAACTTTTTCAGAAACTCATGCTATCGTTTTACTATCACTTTAAATCATGATATAATGAGAACGATTAATACATTAGAAATAAGGAGTTGTACTATGACTTATCAAGAAAACTTCCAAAAATGGGCTGATTTTACTGATCTACCAGATTACCTTCGTCGTGATTTGGAAAGCATGGATGAAAAAACTAAAGAAGATGCCTTCTACACAAATCTTGAATTCGGTACTGCTGGTATGCGAGGATTGATTGGTGCGGGTACCAACCGCATTAACATCTATGTAGTCCGTCAAGCAACTGAAGGTTTGGCTCGTTTGATCGAATCAAAAGGCGGAAACGAAAAAGAACGTGGTGTAGCCATCGCCTACGATAGCCGTCACTTCTCTCCAGAGTTTGCCTTTGAGTCTGCTGCAGTTCTTGCTAAACACGGCATTAAGTCGTATGTTTTTGAAAGTCTCCGTCCAACTCCAGAGCTTTCATTTGCCGTTCGTCACCTCAACTGCTTTTCGGGTATCATGATTACTGCTAGCCACAACCCAGCTCCGTTTAACGGATACAAGGTTTATGGTGAAGATGGTGGACAAATGCCTCCACACGACGCAGACGCTTTGACAACTTACATCCGTGCCATCGAAAATCCATTTGCAGTTGAAGTTGCTGATGTTGAAGCTGAAAAAGCTTCTGGTTTGATTGAAGTCATCGGTGAAGCTATTGATGCTGAATACCTTAAAGAGGTAAAAGACGTTAACATCAACCCTGCCTTGATTGAAGAATTTGGTAAAGACATGAAGATTGTCTACACTCCACTTCACGGTACTGGGGAAATGTTGGCTCGCCGTGCTCTTGCCCAAGCTGGATTTGACTCTGTTCAAGTCGTTGAAGCGCAAGCAACGGCTGACCCTGACTTCTCAACTGTGAAATCTCCAAACCCAGAAAGCCAAGCAGCCTTTGCCCTTGCTGAAGAACTCGGACGCAATGTTGGTGCAGATGTTCTTGTTGCAACTGACCCGGACGCTGACCGTGTAGGTGTTGAAGTCCTTCAAAAAGATGGCAACTACCTCAACCTCTCAGGTAACCAAATCGGTGCAATCATGGCTAAATACATCTTGGAAGCCCACAAAAACGCTGGAACTCTTCCTGAAAATGCAGCTCTCTGCAAATCAATCGTATCAACTGACTTGGTAACGAAGATTGCTGAAAGCTACGGCGCAACCATGTTCAACGTTTTGACTGGTTTCAAATTTATCGCTGAAAAGATTCAAGAATTCGAAAAAAAACTCAACCACACTTACATGATGGGATTTGAAGAAAGCTTTGGTTACTTGATTAAACCATTCGTACGTGATAAAGATGCTATCCAAGCTGTTCTTGTCGTTGCTGAGCTTGCTGCTTACTACCGTTCACGTGGTTTGACTCTTGCTGACGGTATCGAGGAAATCTACAAAGAGTATGGTTACTATGCTGAAAAGACTATCTCTGTAACTCTCTCAGGTGTAGACGGTGCTGAACAAATCAAAGCTATCATGGCTAAATTCCGTGACAATGGTCCCAAAGAATTTAACGCTACAACAATTACTGTTGTAGAAGACTTCAAAGCACAAACTTCTACTGCTGCTGACGGTACTGTAACAGCCTTGACAACTCCTCCAAGTGATGTATTGAAATACACTCTTGCGGATGGTTCTTGGATCGCAGTTCGCCCTTCTGGTACAGAACCAAAAATCAAGTTCTACATTGCCGTTGTGGGTGAAAGCAACGAAGATTCACAAGCTAAGATTGCCAACATCGAAGCAGAAATCAATGCCTTTGTAAAATAAGCAAGCTAAAAGATGAGATAAACCAATCTCATCTTTTTTTCGTATCAAATCCGAGCAATTTTAGAAACTTTGTGGCATACTAGTTTTATCAAAAAAAGAGAGGTATTCTTATGAATCAGTTTTTAGAAGATATTAAAGACCTTGAAGTGACTACAGTTTCACGCGCCCAAGAAGCACTCGATAAGAAAGAAACTGCAACCTTCTTCATCGGTCGCAAAACTTGCCCTTACTGCCGTAAATTTGCTGGTACATTAGCAGGTGTCGTAGCTGAAACCAAAGCCCACATCTACTTCATCAATAGCGAAGAACCTAGCCAACTCAATGCTTTGCAAGATTTCCGTTCACGCTATGGTATCCCAACTGTTCCGGGATTCGTTCATGTTGCTGATGGCCAAATCAATGTCCGTTGCGACTCTTCCATGTCAGCAGAAGAAATCAAAGAATTTGCAGGATTGTAAAAAAGCCACTCGTTGAGTGGTTTTTGTATGGTCTAAATTACTTTTTTTCAAGCAAATCTTGTATCATTCTATGTAGTTCTTCTATCTTCTCAGATTGTTTCTCAAGTAGTATTCTCTGACTGGATAATTCATCTTGTAGTTTATCGAGTTTTATCTGTTCATCTGGATTCTCTTTCACGAAAAAATTCGTCAAGGAACTCGTTAACATTCCTATTGTTCCAATACCAACAAGCATTAGTAAAACAGCTAACCACTTCCCAAAAATGGAAGTAGGAACAATATCCCCATAACCAACAGTTGTTACCGTTACAAGCGCCCACCAAAGACTATCCGAAAAAGATTTTTCTTCAACAACTGATAAAATTGAACTCCCTACCAGTACAATAAAGGAATTGAGATAGAAAATATAAAGTAAGCCATTTGTCCGTAAGAGTTTGCTAACCTTCTTTTCCAACTTGCCAGTCAATCCTACGATTCTTAAAAGACGAGTGAGTTTCAGTAATTTTGTCAGTCTTGCTAAGCGGAAGATACGCCCTAATCGAAATACTGTAAAAATAGCGTTTAAAGGAAGGATAGCTAACAAGTCAAAGATATTTTCAAGGATAAATCGCCATTTTCCTTGGCTTGAAAAGAAGCGCCAACCATAATCTACCACAAAAACAAACCAAATCACTAAATCAATGATGCTGTAGGGAGGATTGTCCAAATCAATCATTTCCGCAAATCCAAGTAAAACCAGAACAACCGATATCAGTGCTAGAATGATAATCGTTGTATCATAGTAATCTCTAAATAACCATTTTTTCTTCACAATATTACTCCTATATATTTTTAATCATTATACCACACTAAATCCCTGATAAATACATAAGAAAAGAAGGCTCCCGCCTTCTTTTTATATATCTGTCAATGGTGTTGCGGTATCTGGTGAAGTGTCGTAAACCTTAAAGTCAACTCCGACTCCCAGATCAGCTTGGGCTAGCTGATTGACCATGGTCATATGAGCCAGCTCCTTGATATTGTTCTCTTTGGACAAGTGGCCAAGATAGATTTTCTTTGTTCGATTTCCCATGGCACGAATCATGGCCTCAGCACCGTCTTCGTTAGAAAGGTGACCGAGATCAGATAGGATACGCTGTTTGAGTCGCCAAGCATAAGATCCCGCTCGTAAGATTTCTACATCGTGGTTGGACTCGATGAGATAACCGTCAGCATTCTCAACAATTCCTGCCATACGATCACTAACATAACCTGTGTCAGTCAACATGACAAAACTCTTGTCGTCTTTCATAAATCGGTAAAACTGTGGTGCTGCGGCATCATGACTAACCCCAAAACTCTCGATGTCGATATCGCCAAAGGTTTTGGTTTTACCCATTT
>ERZ772974.2677-NODE-2677-length-10783-cov-2.248043_pt1 | contig 10783 bp, 8 predicted proteins | sample MGYA00580671_ERZ772974 | MGnify/ENA primary metagenome ERZ772974 (study PRJEB29015, sample SAMEA2738065) | human oral metagenome | biome: human oral; feature: human-associated habitat; material: saliva | place: China | collected 2218 ... | reverse complement strand
TTCCGTATGTATCTCTTTTGCGTGTGCTTCTTCTGTCACGAAACCAGCGTCCTTTCTGCTGCTTCAATAACGTGCTTGGCGAGAATAGCGGTGGTTACGCTGCCTACCCCGCCGGGAACGGGTGTGTATGCGGCAACGGTATCTTTAATCGCTTCTGCATCAACGTCACCAACGAGCTTTTGTGATGCTTCGTCCCAGTTAATGCCCACATCAATAACCGTCTGTCCGGGTGCAACATACCCGGAGCCAATCATATGCGCCCGACCTGCAGCCACCACAAGTATTTCTGCCTCACGGGTAACCGAAGGCAGGTCAACGGTACGGCTGTGACACAGCGTGACCGTGGCATCGCGCATGGTTAAAAGAGCCGCAACAGGACGACCAATCACGTTGGAGCGTCCCACGACCGCAACACGTGCTCCTGCAATTTCAATACCATAGTGGTCAAGTATGGCAATGACCGCCTCGGCCGTACACGGTGCAAGGGCGCAAGGGCGCCCTGAAAGCGTGGCAAGCAACATTGAGTCGGTAACGCAATCAACGTCTTTGCTCGGAGAAAGAAGTGCGAAAGCACCTGCCTCGTCAATCGTTTTTGGAAACGGTCGCAGGGGCAGGCAGGCGTGAATGTGCGGGTCCGAGGAAATGTCACGGATTGTCTCGTCAACGTCGTACTGCGATGCATTGCGTGAAAGCACTGTCTGCCTTACGGCAATACCAATCTTCTCGGCACGTTTGAGGGCTGCCCGCTCATAGGCAAGATCGTCGGAACGCTCGCCAAGACGAAGGATGGCCAGCGTAGGCGTCACACCTCTATCGGCCAGTGCGGCAGCCCGGACGGAAAGCGCCTCCGTAAGCGCCGCAGCAACCGGAGCGCCTCGCAATTCCTCAGCCATTATGCTTCCTCCCCTTGCAGATGCGCACTCACGTGGCGAGAAAGAGCTTCCGCTCGCGGAATCCACTCATCCATAAGCGCTTTTGCCCGCTCGTTAACAGATGCGGCATATGCGCGATCTTGCATTGAGCGTGTATTGACAAAGACGGTATGAGAGGCTGCCTCAAGGGCACCGCGAGAAAGCGCCGCACCGCAACCCACGTCAGAGAGCAAAAGCCGTGAACCTTTGACCTGCATCTCTTCAAGGAGCGCAATGGTCTCGCAAATGACTTCCATTACTCTCAGAGGCGGTTTTGCCGCAGCGATAAGCGCCTCTTCAATACACGCCGAGCGAGAAGGATTGTCCTTGGAAATGGCAAACGCATCGGATACCAAAAGAAACTGTCGCGAATCCTCATTAACCAGTTCAAGAAGTTCTTTACGGAGGCGCTCGGCGCGGGCGATATGAGACGTGAGATCTTTTTCATAGGCGGCATAGCGAGGCTTACCCAATGCGAAAGCACCCGCCATGGCCGCCAAGGCTATCCCTAAGGCACCGGTGTATGCAGCCGCTCCGCCGCCTCCAGGAATGGGTTCCCGAGCGGCAAGGTGAGATGCATACTCTTCACAGGTATACCTTGTAAAATTTACATCTTCAGGCGTTTTTGGAACCGACATCAGAACAGACCCACAATTCGTCCGTCTTCGCGTACATCAATATTTTCCGCTGCCGGTTTCTTGGGCAGACCCGGCATGGTCATAATGTTTCCGGTCAGACATACCACAAAGCCGGCACCGGCAGAAACACGCACTTCTCGCACCGTAATACGGAAATGTTCCGGCGCGCCCAACCGAGAAGGATCGTCCGAAAACGAATATTGCGTCTTTGCCATACAAACAGGGAGCTCCCCAAAGCCCAAGCCCTCAAGTTGCTGTATCTGCTTTGCGGCGGCAGGGGTAACATCAACGCCCTCGGCATGGTATATCTTGGTGGCAATGGATGCCATCTTCTGCTCAAGGCTCTCACTCAAATCATAGGCATATTTGGGCTCAGAGGATCTCTCACACAGGCGAAGTACCGCCTCCGCCAGCGACTGCCCCCCTTTGCCACCCTTTGCCCAAACCTCAGAAAGCGCCACATCCACTCCATGAGCTTTGCACGCTTTTTCAATAAGCTCCAGTTCAGATGCGGTATCAGTGGGAAATGCATTAATGGCTACCACCACGGGCAAGCCATATACGCCTTTAAGATTGTCAACATGGCGCAGCAAGTTCGGAAGGCCCGCTTCAAGAGCCGCAAGATTTTCAGACCCAAGTTCTGCCTTAGGAACCCCACCGTTATATTTGAGGGCACGCACCGTAGCCACCAAAACCACGGCGTTCGGAAAAAGACCGGACTTTCTGCACTTGATGTCAAGAAACTTCTCGGCACCAAGATCGGCTCCGAAACCTGCCTCGGTAATTACATAATCCGCCAAACGTAATGCTGTTTTTGTTGCCTCCACGGAATTACATCCATGGGCAATATTGGCAAAAGGACCGCCATGTACCAGCGCCGGCGTATGCTCAAGCGTCTGTACCAGGTTAGGCAAAAGCGCATCTTTCAAAAGCGCAGTCATGGCGCCTTCAGCATGGATGTCATGAACCGTTACCGGACGTCTGTCAAAGGTATAGGCAACAATCATCTTGCTCAGGCGTTCTTTCAAGTCAGAAATACCTGATGCGAGGCAAAACACCGCCATAACCTCAGAGGCAACCGTGATATCAAAGCCATCCTCGCGGGGCATGCCATCTGCAATGCCACCCAAACCGTCTACCACATGGCGAAGCTGGCGGTCGTTCATGTCAACGCAGCGCTTCCATACCACGCGGCGCGGATCAATCCCAAGCTCATTGCCTTGCTTGATATGGTTATCAAGCATCGCGGCACAAAGGTTATTCGCAGCACTTATCGCATGAAAATCACCCGTGAAGTGCAGATTGATATCCTCCATGGGAACAACCTGCGCATACCCGCCGCCTGCGGCTCCGCCTTTAATGCCAAAAACAGGTCCGAGCGAAGGTTCGCGAAGTGCCAGCATTGCCTTGTGTCCCGCTTGATTGAGTGCATCTGCCAGACCAACCGACGTGGTGGTCTTGCCCTCCCCCGCCGGCGTCGGGTTGATGGCCGTTACCAAAACAAGCTTGCCGCGCTCAGGCGTATCGGCAAGGAGGCGAGAATTGACCTTTGCCTTGTAGCGACCATACGGCTCAAGAAGATCCTCACGGATGCCGGCTCTTCTCGCCACGTCAACAATGGGAAGCATAGGTGTCTCTTGAGCGATCTCAATATCAGACTTGTGCTGCGGCATAATGCACCTCATCTACGAAAAGTCAGCAATCTGCTGCTTGAGTTGTACAACAAGAGTTTCAAGCTCAGCGGCACGCGAACGCTTCTTCTCGATGACCGCCGGCGCAGCCTTGGCAACAAAGCCCTCGTTGGCAAGGGTACGCTTGACGCCGAGAAGCTCTTTTTCGGCGGAGGCAAGATCTTTCTCAAGACGTTTTGCTTCAGCCTGCAAATCAACAAGATCTCCCAGAATTACATACAGCTCAAGACCGCCCTCGGCAACGGAAATGGAGCCCGCAGGCTTTTGGATGTCCTCACCGATATGTAACTCAGAAATGCGACCGACGCTCCGGATAAAGCCTGTTTGCTTTGTAAGCGCATCGGCGTCTTCCGCCGTTGCGCGAACCGCCACGGAAAGCTCCGCCTTTGGCGACAAGCGATAGCGTGCCCGTGTTGAGCGAGCCGCAGAAACAACCGTCTTTGCAAGTGAGAAATTATGCTCGGCCTCGTCATTCATGAAGCGAGCAAGCTCTTGAGGCTCCGGCCATGCGGCAGTCATCAAAAACGTTGCATCATGGCTGAACACGCCCGATGCGGGAAGGGCATCCCAAACGCTCTCTGTCACAAACGGCATCACAGGATGCAAAAGGCGCATAGACACGTCCAACACAAATACAAGGTTTCGCTGAACTTGAAGGCGCTCTTCAGTATCTCCATTCAAAAGCCGAGACTTGCAAAGCTCAATGTACCAGTCGCAAACATCGTTCCAGAAAAACGTCTGGATGTTACGGGCATAATCGCCAAAGCCGTATGATTCAAGTTGTTCTGTCGTCTCCGCCGTCACGCGAGCAAGACGCGAGAACATCCACGCATCTTCGGGCGTTTTGGCCTTTGGCTCACCTGGCGTATAACCGTCAAGGTTCATCTGCACAAACCGGCTTGCATTCCAGATCTTGGTCACAAAAGAGCGCGCCTGATCGGTTCGTGGAGACTCAAGAAGCTCCTTGGTTTTCTTATCCAAAACCGCATCAAACTTGACGTCCTGGTTGTTGGTAATAAGCGTCAACAGGTTATAACGCATGGCATCGGCGCCGTACTTGGCGATAAGATCCATCGGATTTACGCCGTTACCCTTGGACTTTGACATGCGGCTACCGTCTTTAGCCAAGATGGTAGCGTAAATAAACACGTCATGAAACGGAATCTCCTTGGTAAAGTAAAGCGAGCTCATAATCATACGTGCCACCCAAAGAGCAATGATATCGCGAGCGGTTACCAGTACCTTTGTGGGATGATGACCCTCAAGCTGCTCGGGATGCTCGGGCCAGCCCTGTGTGGCAAAAGTCCAGAGCTGCGAGGAGAACCAGGTATCCAAGACGTCCTCATCTTGGCGTACATGATGGCCGCCGCACTTGGGACAGACACCGGTATCCTCCATAAGGGCGTCTTGCCAGCCACAATCGTCGCAGTAAAATACCGGAATACGATGACCCCACCAAAGCTGCCGGGAAATGTTCCAATCACGAAGGTTATCCATCCACGTGAGATAGGTCTGCGTCCAGCGCTCGGGATGGAAGGTGACGTCTCCTTTGCGAACCGCCTGTGCAGCGGGTTCTTTAAGCTTATCAACGGCAACAAACCACTGCTCGGAGAGCCATGGCTCAAGCGTTGTGCCGCAGCGATAGCAGTGCATGACGGAGTGCTCAAGGTCTTCGATGTGATCGAGAAGACCATGCTCTTCAAACCACGCCACAATGGCATCGCGTGCCTGATCACGATCAAGACCCGAGAACTCACCGTAGCCGGGAACGACCACCGCATGCTCATCAAAGATGTTGATTTTCTCAAGACCGTGCGCCTCGCCCATTGCAAAGTCATTGGGATCGTGCGCCGGGGTGACTTTCACAAAGCCCGTGCCATATCCGGCGTCCACGTGCCAGTCGGAGAAGATGGGGATCTCACGATTCACGATAGGCAGCACCACCGTGGCTCCCACAAGATCAGCCTTCTCGGGATCCTGAGGAGATACCGCAACGCCCGTGTCGCCAAGCATTGTCTCGGGACGCGTGGTAGCAACCGTAATGTACTCAATACCGTTGACGGGCTCTTTCAGCGGATACCGCAAATACCACAAATGACCCTTCTCGTCAGCATATTCCGCTTCGTCATCGGAGATGGACGTTTCACAGTGAGGGCACCAGTTGACAATACGCTTGCCGCGGTAGATAAGGTCATGGTGATACCAGTCCACAAAGACCTTACGCACGGCGCGGGTATACTCCGGCGACATCGTGAACTTCTCATCATCAAAGTCAATGGAGCAGCCCATGCGCTTAATCTGCTCGACGATGGTGCCACCGTACTCACGCGTCCAATCCCAGCAAGCCTCAATGAACTTCTCGCGACCAATCTCAAGGCGAGAAACCCCTTCCGATTTCAGCTTTTTATCAACCTTGGTCTGGGTGGCAATGCCCGCGTGGTCGGTTCCCAGGATCCAGCGTGTGGAATAGCCGCGCATACGGCTGTAGCGGATATACGTATCTTGAATGGTGTCATCCATGGCATGGCCCATGTGGAGGATGCCGGTAACGTTAGGTGGCGGAATCACAACGGTGCGATCTTCTGTGCCTTTGCTGCGGCCATAGCAGCCGGCTTGTATCCACTTTTTGATCAGTTCAGGCTCGGCAGTCTGAGGGTCATAGGTCTTTGGCATTTCTTCCACGGTATATGCGCCTTTCATGTGCTTTGAGTAACGTGCTTACATCTTTCATTTCCGAATTCCTACTATATAACGCCTAAGTTATTCTACTAGCCCTAATATATGGAGAAAAACAAAAACATTTCCACAAGATTTCAGTGGTATTACATTTTTATTACAGGATTATATCTTTATACTTGCCTTCAATGGAAAAAGCTATCCTCATAATATGCCGCGGTAGATAGTCCAAAGCAATGATTGGAAGAAGGGGTTGAAATGAAAAATCAGACAACCGACAACACTTGGGAAATCGTCGATATCACTGACATCAATACAGACCTGACTGAAGCGATGGAGGACATCGAATTCGCAAATTGCGGAATGGATTGCATAGGGCCCTCGGAGTAACAATCAGGAACTGCAACGAAAAAGCGCTAAAAACTCTAGGGATTGTGGCGCTTTAAAGCGCCACAATCCCTACTCTGGATATTATCGCTAGGAAGATGTCATGCTAAAACTCAAAGAAAATGCATTCGTTCATATCAGTAATGAGCAAAAATCGGCAGTCCTATTTGATACTTTTAACCGCAAAATCTACTCGATTCCCTTAAATATTGCAAAAAATCTGCTGAATGGTACTTTAACTGACAGAGATATTTCAATAATAAATAGTCATCTTTCTGACTTGCATTATTCAGATGGAATCCATCAGTACAGTAATTCAATCCATTCGTTGCGCTTTATTGTTACAAATAAATGTAATTTTAATTGTGACTATTGTTTTGCTCATCAAGGCAGCTATGGGATTAAGCCTCATAACATGAGCATCGAAGTTGTCAAAAGAACTATTGACTTTTTCTTTACTCGATATAAGCAAATAAAGGCAATCGATTTCTTCGGTGGAGAGCCATTACTGGCGTTTGATGTTATACAGTATGCTTGTGAATATACCCAGCAAAACTATCCAGAAAGGCAGCTCTCATACTCAATCGTTACAAATGCTTCTCTACTTAATGATGAAATAAGTGATTTTTTCCGTAAGTACAAGGTAGCTATTGTAGCAAGTATAGATGGTCCCAAAGATCTCAACGACCTTCACAGAAAGTATCTTAACAATAAAGGTAGCTTTGAGACTGTTGATGCTAATATACGTAATTTCACTAGTGGGCTTAATCTAACAATTGAAGCGACCTATACCTCAGCACATGAAAAAGTAATTTCAAAAAATGATTTGTACCGGTATATATCAACTCGATACGGTGTCTCTCGTGTCATGATAGCTGACGCAACTATTGCTGATAAGGACAAAGAAAAGCTTGGCCAAATTGAGCCTACTATACCAAGCAATCTTAAACAAATTAGAGAGTTTTTTGAATCTGAGGAGCCTATTTACTCAGATGAAATAGTCTCACTTATTCATACTTTTATATCAGGGAATGAAAGTAAATATTTTTGCGGAGCAGGGTACAACAAGTTCACTATTGACATGGATGGCAATGTATACCCATGTCATTTATTTATAGAAAGACCGGATAGCATTCTTTTTAATCTCATGGACTCTCAGCAAACTCCTATACAATTAGTAGATAAGACTTCTTATAAATGCTCCCGTTGTATGTATAAAGTTTTTTGTAGAGCTTGTATAATCGAATTAACTAAAAATGATGAATTGTGTCATATAAACCAAGACTGCATAGACTATTTCTTGCATGCTATGTTGGATTTATATATTACTAACCGTCCTAAATTCGATCAGTTAATGAAAGGTTGTCTTAACCATGTTACAAAAAATAAGCTCACAAAATAGCGAGTTCCTTTCTGAATATGACCAGAAAAAAATTTCTTCCTTTTTTAAGAATTCTACCTGTGAGAAAGTTCTTTTATTAGGGGCAATATCCAAAGGTTATAATTTACTTCGGGTGCTCACACGGTTTAGCTATTCAAAAACTTCTAATCATCTTCAGTCTAAAGGAAGAATTCTTTTTTCAATGATCCCTATAGTAGAGGCAATGCAGTATTGTGACAATCACAACATGCTGCTTTTAATTATTCATAATCACTGTTATGGAAGTGTCCCATCAACCTCAGATATAGCCTCATTCGATGCAATTCGAAAATATGCAAGTATACATACTCTTCAGTGCCCTTTATTTGCAATTTTTGATATGTCTAGCATAACGACGGTATTCGTTTAGAAGAAGGCGAAAGTTTCATGCATCCTACCAGCAATGTTTCAACAATAAAGAAGCAACTCGTTAAAAGTCTTTTCTGGGATAACAAACTCTCTCTTTTTGGCGGACTGTTTTTCTATGTCCTGCTCTTCTCGACAACGGTCTTCAGCCCTTATATAGCTTCGAGTATCGTTAATGCTGCCGTTGCCCAATCAGTCGGCGATATCTTCTTCTTCATTTTTCTGGACATTCTTATGACGATCGTCATTATTCTCATCAGACTGACAACAAGACGGCTCGTTCCAAAATTTATATATCAAGCTTGTACGAACTATCGCAACACCGCTTTCAAGTACCTTCTTAATAAGAAGATCAGCACCTTCGAGGGAGGAGGAGGTAGTGATTATGTCTCAGCTTTTACCAATGATATTTACTCGATCGAAAGTTCTTATCTCGAAAAGCTGTTTCTTCTGGCCGGAAAGAGCGTTGCCTTTGTCATAGCTCTTGTCATACTTTTTGTACAGAGCATTCCTCTTGCGATTGTAGCTATACTGTCTTCGATCGTTCCTCTGTTGGTAAGCATTACCCGACTTGGAGACAAACTTGCCGCAGATCAAAAGAAAGCTTCTGACAGCGCAAGCACGTTTGTAGCCCAGATAAGTGATCTCATCAAAGGCTTCCCTCTCATCAAGAGCTTTGATGCAGGAGCTTCGGCATTGAGACTCTTCGATCTTGATAATAAGCACCTGGAGGAAGCGAAGCAGCACTATCGCAGATCAGATCGCCTCATCTCGCTGGTAAGCGTCGCTGCCTTTGATATTTCCCAAGGCGCCGTACTGGGCTTTGGTGCCTATCTCTGTGCAACTAACCAGGGTGTCACTCCCGGCGGCATTTTCATGGCGGCTCTTCTCATGGGCTATATTGGCTTGCCTATGGAAGAAGTACCTCCTGTCATCGCAGCCCGTAAAGCTTCCCACAAGCTCATCGATAAACTGGCTCGACTTCTGGCAGAAGAGACAGATGAAGAGGGAACTGCCTCTCTTTCTCCTGTTGAGAAGGCTATTTCTCTTGACCGCATAACATTTGGCTACGAGAAGAACACGCCGGTCCTCAAAAATCTTACTATCGTGTTTGAAGCTAAAAAGAGTTACGCCATCGTAGGCACCTCGGGCTCCGGCAAATCAACGCTGTTGAGCCTACTTATGGGCGGCTATCCTAGCTACACGGGTAGCATTTTCTATGATTCTCTTGAACTCAAAGATATCAGCAGGAAGTCCCTGTACCAAAACGTCTCATTGGTACAGCAAGAAAACTTCCTCTTCAATGCCTCCATCAAAGATAACGTCACTATGTTCGGTGATTATCCTGAAGACGCCATCATGGACGCCTGCAGGCGTGCTGGCCTTGCCGAATTCATTGAGAAGAACGGTCTTGACTACCACTGCGGCGAGGGCGGTTCCAGTCTTTCCGGTGGAGAGCGGCAGCGCGTCTGCATTGCCCGAAGCTTGCTGCGAGGAACCGATGTTCTTCTTCTGGATGAGGCTACATCTGCCCTTGATCATGCGACTGCCGATCAAATTATCAGCTCTATAGCGAACCTTACAGATACCACGCGCATTGTAATCACACACAGCTTAGAGGAAGCTCAGCTTACAAAGTTTGACGAGATCCTGGTGATGAAGGATGGTAATGTCATCGAAAAGGGAAGTCATGAAGAGCTTTTACAGCAAAATGGCTTCTATAAGAATCTGTATGAAAGCCAATTTCAGGGAGCGGAAAGTGAAGCGTAGTAGCTTGACATTCTTTTCATTTCTCCATAAAATTGCAAAGTTTAGAAAACTTAAGAGTATAGAATATAGGATTTAGATAAGGAGGGATATAAAATGCAAGAGGAAAAAGTCATGCCGGAAGATAAAATACAGGTATTGAAAATCCTATCAAAATCCATTCGTGAATTTAAAAAAGACTCCATACTTTGTCCGCTATTGGTTACAGGAGAAGTCATTCTGGAATGTATGATTCCTTTTTTTACTGCTCAATTAGTGAACAGAATGAAGGAAAATGCCTCCATGCAGATGATTCTTCATTACGGATTAATCCTGGTGGTGATGGCCGTACTTTCCCTTCTTTTCGGCCTTTGGGCGGGGAATTTTGCAGCTTCCGCCTCTACCGGTTTTGCCCGGAATATCCGAAAAGATATGTTCCAAAGAATTCAGGGCTTTTCTTTCGAGAATATTGACCGCTTTGAAAGCTCATCTTTGGTAACCAGATTAACCACAGATATCAGCAACGTACAGATGGCCTATATGATGCTGGTTCGTACTGCCTTCAGGGGACCTTTGATGGTGGTCTTTTCCTTTGCTGCAGCCTTTATTATGGGGGGCAGAATGGCCATTATTTTCTGTTTTGTGATTCCTATTTTGGCTATCGGTTTAATCATTATTACCAAAAAAGCTATGAAGATTTTCAACGAAATCTTTAAGCGCTATGATGCCTTAAATGAGTCTGTGGAAGAAAATATTCAGGGCATGCGGGTAGTGAAAACCTATGTTCGGGAAGATTATGAGAAAGAAAAGTTTAATGGAAAGGCAGAGTCTTTGGCCCTGGACTTTATTTCAGCAGAAAAACTGATTGCCCTGGCCAACCCCTTGATGCAGTTCTGTCTTTTTGTGGTTGTGCTTTTTGTTTTAAGCTTCGGTTCTTATTTGGTGGTT
>ERZ772974.2667-NODE-2667-length-10802-cov-60.382618_pt1 | contig 10802 bp, 6 predicted proteins | sample MGYA00580671_ERZ772974 | MGnify/ENA primary metagenome ERZ772974 (study PRJEB29015, sample SAMEA2738065) | human oral metagenome | biome: human oral; feature: human-associated habitat; material: saliva | place: China | collected 2218 ... | reverse complement strand
CCATCTTCAAGAACTAACTTGCCTTTCATTATAAGACTACGCCCTCCTTCATAACTACTTTGCCATCAACTACTGTGAGTTTGGCCTTACCTGTAACAGTCATACCATCAAATGGGCTGACTTTGCCTTTTGTATAGAATTTATTTCGATCTACTGTCCATTCTTCAGTTGTAGAGAATACAGTAATATCTGCTGGTTTACCAACTTCAAGAACACCTGCATCAAGACGCATTAATTCAGCTGGACGTGTACTCATATAGTACACAACTTGGTCAATGCTGAGTTTATCTGGACCATACGCATTGGTAATAACCGCTGCTAAAGATGTTTCGAGACCACTGAAACCATTAGGAGCACAGCAGAACTCATGGTCTTTTTCTTCATATGCATGCGGTGCATGGTCTGTAATAATTGCATCGATTGTGCCATCTTTCAAGCCTTCTAATAATGCTTGACGATGATCTTCGGAGCGAATTGGAGGAGCCATTTTAAACGCTGGATTGTATTCGCGTAAATATTCATCTGTGAAAGATAAATGTTGGCTTGTAACTTCACATGTTACATTAAGACCTTTTGCTTTTGCGCGACGAACCATGTCCACTGTATTTTTACTACTTACGTGTGCAATATGAATGTGACCGCCTGTCATTTCAGATAACAAAATATCACGAGCAACCGCTAAATCTTCAGCTACTGCAGGACGACCAATAACACCTAGTTCATAGGAAACGATACCTTCATGCATATGACCATTTTTAGTCAATGTAATATCTTCTGCATGGTCGATAACCATTTTATTAAACATGGAGGAGTATTCTAAGGCACGACGCATAAATGCAGCATTTTCTACATAATGGCCATCATCGGAGAAAGCTACTACACCAGCTTCAGCCATATCGCCCATTTCAGCAAGTTCCTTACCTTCTAGGCCTTTGGATACAGCACCAATAAATTCTACTTTCACAACGCCAGTGAGTTCAGCCTGTTTTTGTAAACCTCTTACAAGTGCAGCATTATCTACAACTGGGTTTGTATTAGCCATAGTGACTACACGTGTGAAACCACCAGCAGCAGCCGCTTGTGTACCAGAGTGGAAATCTTCTTTAGCTTCTTGGCCTGGTTCACGCAAATGTGTGTGAATATCGATAAGACCAGGTGCTACGATAAGACCTGTTGCATCATATACTTCAGCGCCTTCAGCACTCAAGTTTTGACCGATGGCTGCAATTTTACCATCTTTTACGAGAACGTCTGCTACTTCGTTTTGTTTTTTTGCCGGATTAACTACCGTACCATTTTTAATAAGCAAGCTCACTACCGTCACCTCCGATAATAGTTAAGTACAATACAGCCATACGTACAGCTACGCCATTACGTACCTGTTCTTGAATTACGGATTGATCAGAATATGCTACATCTGGTGCAATTTCAAGGCCACGGTTCATAGGACCTGGATGCATTACCATCACATCATCTTTAGCCAATTTCAATACATCATTGTTAATACCAAAGATACGTGCATATTCTCTATTTGTAGGATACAACGCAGAATGAATACGTTCTAATTGAATGCGAAGTACGTTAACCACATCTGCATCAGCCACTGCTTCACGAATATCGTGGTGTACGGTGACACCTAATTTTTCGAGCTCTGGATATACCATAGTACGAGGACCAGCCAAATGTACTTTAGCACCCATTTTAGTAAGGCCATAAATATTAGATCTTGCTACACGGCTATGCATAATATCGCCTAAGATAACAATTTTTAAGCCTTCAATAGATTCTTTTTTCTCTAAGATGGAATACATATCTAACAAAGCTTGTGTTGGATGTTCATGAGCACCATCACCAGCATTGATAATGATAGGATCCACTGCTTTTGTGGCGTATAGAGGAGCCCCTTCTGCACTATGACGCATTACGATAGCATCTGTGCCCATATAGGACATAGTTAGCAAGGTATCGCGGAAGCTTTCACCTTTCCCCATGGAAGAACCGCTTGGAGAAAGATTAATAACGTCAGCCCCTAAATATTTACCGGCCAATTCAAAGGAACTACGGGTACGAGTACTAGGCTCCATAAAAAGGTTAATAATGGATTTCCCCTTTAAAAGTGGAACCTTCTTATCATCAGAAAGAACGATTTTCTTCATTTTCTTTGCCACATTCAAAATCAATTTGATTTCTTCAGGTGACACATTTTGCAAACCCAATAAATGTTTGCCTTTTAGGCTAACTTGTCCCATGATTTCCTCCTAACTCACGTAACAAAAAAGACCTTTTGCCCAGGGCAAAAGGTCAAATAGTTTGCACAAAGAAGCCCTTATGGGGGCGCTTCAACTATATTCCTTTCTCAGCCTCTCTGGACTAAATTAAAAGGTTTTGTACTATGCAATGGTCTCTCGTACCATAGGTGCATTTTCTTTATTTATTGTACTGAATCTGCCCTTGAAAGTCAATGTAAAAGCGAAAGTTCATAAGTATTTTAAAAAGAGGACAAGCCCAGTAAAGTGGCTTGTCCTCTCTATACTTACATCATTATCCGAATCCCCAAAAACTATAATTAGACATTACTAGTTTTTATTATTATGATCATGAATTATCGATTCATAGGATACAGTTTTGGTGGATTTTGATCATCATTTTGTTGATCTTGCTGTGAACCATAAGGTGCTTGACCTTGTTGACCATTAGTCATTGGATTTTGTTGTGCATATTGTTGATTTTGTTGAGGTTGACGTTGATCACGACGACGTGTATTTTGAGATGCAGTCGGCCTTGGTTTAGTCAATTCATCAATAGATACAGCATTCGGAATGGTTACGGAAGGAGTATCTTCGTGGACGTCATCAAGTTCACTGAAGGAAGGTCCTGTCTTAGCTGCTTGGGCAGCCTTACGTTCTGCCTCAATTTGTTGACGTGCAAGCTCTGCACGACGACGAGCATTTTCTTGCTGTTCTTTGACACGTTGAATTGCTTCAGCTCGTTCTTTTGCTTTACGTTCCACTTCAGCTTGTGCAAGTGCCTGTTGACGAGCTTCTTCTGCTTTGCGTTCCGCTTCTAAATGAGCTTGGTAGCGTTCTTCAGCAATACGTTTTGCCTCTGCTGCTTGACGTTCAGCTTCTGCTCGTTCTGCAGCCAATCTAGCTTGTTCAGCCTTACGTGCCTCAGCCGCTATACGAGCCTCTTCTGCTTTACGAGCTTCTTCTGCTCGTCTAGCTTCTTCTATGCGACGCGCTTCCTCAGCTCTACGTGCTTCTTCTGCACGTTTTGCTTCGGCTGCGATTCGAGCTTCCTCAGCCTTACGAAGTTCTTCTGCCCGTTTTGCTTCAGCTGCGATTCGAGCTTCCTCGGCTTTACGTAATTCTTCCTGACGTTTTGCTTCAGCAGCAACGCGGGCTTCTTCGGCTTTACGGGCCGCTTCGAGACGTTCTTGTTCAGCCTTGCGTTGTGCCTCTAGTCTAGCCGCTTCTAAACGACGTGCTTCTTCTGCTCTTCGTGCTTCTTCTGCCAAACGAGCTTGTTCAGCTTTACGAGCCGCTTCAATTCGAGCTTCTTCAGCCTTACGAGCTTCTTCAGCACGTTTAGCCTCTGCTGCACGACGCGCTTCCTCAGCTTTACGAGCGGCTTCGATCCGAGCCTCTTCTGCCTTGCGCGCTTCCTCTGCACGACGCGCTTCCTCAGCTTTTCTTGCTGCTTCAATACGTTGTGCTTCTAAGGCAGCTTTTGCCTCTGCTGCTTTACGAGCATCTTCTTGACGTTTCGCTTCTAATGCAGCTTGTTCAGCTGCACGTTGGGCTTCTAGTGCTGCTTTTGCTTCGGCTGCTTTACGTGCTTCTTCGGCACGGCGTGCTTCCAATGCTTCTTGTTCCGCTTTTCGTTGTGCTTCTAAACGTGCTTTTGCTTCAGCAGCTAAACGTTCTTCTTCAGCTTTTTTCGCTTCTAAAGCGGCCTTTTCTGCTGCCCGTTGTGCTTCAAAACGTGCCTTAGCTTCAGCGGCTTGTCTAGCTTCTTCTGCCTTTCGTGCTGCTTCAATACGAGCCGCTTCAATTCTGCGTTCTTCTTCAAGACGTTTTGCTTCAGCCGCTACACGAGCTTCCTCCGCTTTACGTGCTGCCTCTAAACGATCGGCTTCCGCCTTTCTAGCAGCTTCAATACGCGCCATTTCAGCTTTACGTTCTTCTTCAGCCTTACGAGCTTCAGCTACCTTTCGATCAAGCTCAGCTTTTCTTTCTGCCTCTAAGCGTTTAGCCTCTTCTGCTTGTCGCATTTCCTCAGCCTTTTTCGCTTCTAAGGCCGCTTTGTCTTTAGCAGCTTGCGCCTCTTGAGCAGCCTTCAACTCGGCAGCCTTACGATCAGCTTCAGCTTTCTCAGCCATTTTACGCTCAATTTCAGCATGTTTAGCTTCTGCAGCCTTGCGTGCTATTTCTGCTTTTTCGGCAGCTAATTTAGCTTCTTCCGCTTTTTTACGAGCTAATGCTTCCTCAGCTTCTTTCGCTTTTTTAAGTTGTGCCTCTTTTTTAGCATCAGCAGCTGCTTTATCGCTCAGTTTTTTTGTTTCTTCGTGAGCAATTGTTTCTGCCTGTTTTGCAGGAGTCATAGTAGATTTAGATGTATCTACAGTTCCCTTATTAGTATCTTTACCATTGATAGGACCTACAGGAATTTGTGTACCACTTTGCGTTGGATGACCCAAACTGTCTGTTACATCTTTTGGTACATTGACCGCAATAGTCTGATGTTTTTGCGGATTTGCAAGAGATTCAGGAATCAATAAGAATCGTATTGGCAAATTAGATGCACCTGCCGGCATGAAGTTTAATGTTAACAAATCGCCTGCATTATAATTACCCATAAGACGGCTATCTAATATAGTACCGTCCCCTAGTGCAGTAATCCCATCAGCACCACCGATATGATAGGTACGCGTATCGGTTTGACCTCTACGGGCACCTTGTTGATGAAGTGCTTTTACCGTAAAGGAGCCAGAATAAGGCCCACCAAGAGGGTTAAAATACAATCTAAACGGTTCATTACCCTTTGTAGGAATTTTTAAAGTGTATGAAACACCATAGTTACCACGGTCACGAACAAATGCTTTATTTTGCATTTCATCTACACCATTGATAAAGGCATCCTCACGGTCGTTACCAACTTCAACAAAAGCACCGCCTAAGGCAGTATCAAAAGGTGTACTAACCTCCATATTACGCTTTGAACCAGTATATGTACCGCGCAATTGAATTTCATCAATAGGTAAGTTCTTAGCCCAATGTGATGCATCGACGGCATCCATGCCCATAGGTAGCATCATAACGCGGGCAAAGATTGGCGCCTCTGTTTTAATATCTACAATGCCTGTAAATAACGCATCTTGATATACCGGTGTATTTTCCAAATCAGTAAAGATTAATTGACGCCCTTGGGGAGGAATGCTTAGGGAGTATAATGGTCTCGCATTTGGACTTTCATCTAAAGGATGCTCTAAATCCTTGCGGGATAAATCGCGACCAGCAGCAAAATAATCTGGCGTTGCCACAGATTTTAACTGTCTCATTACATGAACAGTATTAGGATATGCCGTTTGATTTTCTAGTACGATAGCAATCTTATGGGGCTGATCCATTTCATTTACGTGATAAAAATAAATGCGGCCATTCCCATTAATAGTACCAGCACTAAGTGTACCGCCTACTGGTCCTACATATTCAGGGCTATCCGATAATAGCAATGTATCCGTTTGAGACACCAAGCTTGGTGGCAACGGAGAAAACTGAAAATATCCAATTGATTGTAAATCTATATCACGAGCCTCTACATGGCCTGTAAGCGCAGCCATGGCGGCCATGGCCGCAGCTACACAATATTTTGATTTATAAGAAAACATATATTAATACCTCTATATTTCTTCAAGCCCCATAGGGTCATACGTAAGTGCTAATGCTTCGATTTTCTTTAAACGATGGCCAATACCCGACTTGGATAATTCGCCATCCATCAATTCTTCTAGCTCTTTTAAGCTCGCTTCTGGATTGTCCCATCTCAGTCTGGCTACAATCCTCAACTTGTCAGGCAATGCATCAATGCCAATTTCTCTATCGATGATTCGAATTGCTTTTACCTGACGTACTGCAGCATCTACAACCTTTTGTAAATTGGCGGTCTCACAGTTTACTTGCCGATTGATTTGATTTCGCACAGTCTTCATAATGCGCACATTTTCAAACTCCATCAAGGCTGATTGAGCGCCCATGATCTGCAAGCAATTCGTTACTGCGTCGCCTTCTTTAAGGTATACCACATATTCTTCTTTACGCTCCGTCAATCCTGCATGAATGTGAAAGAGTCGCAATACGTGAATAATTTCCTTTGCAAAATTCTCATTACCGGTCATAAACTCAAGATGATAATCACTTTGTGGCTTATTAACAGAGCCTCCACCTAAAAAAGCGCCCCGTAAAAAGGCACGTCGTGCCTCCATAGATTTAAGCCAACTACGAGGAATTTGTTCAGTTACAGGCCATAAAGCAAGATCTTCTAAAGCCTGTCGCCCTTCTATGGATGGCTCCACAGATAAGGTATACATATTTTTCTTACGCAAGTTAAGCCCTTGTCGTACTAATACATTGGTAGGCAATTCATATTGTTTCTTTAAGATGCCTAACAAGCGACGAGCTACTGCATTATTTGCAGTAGCTAATCTAATACCAACAGCGCCCTTCATCCCTAAAATGATAGATCCACCCATGCGCAATAAGCAAGACGCTTCAATTTTCATGGCCACATCTGCATCACTAGAGGATTCATATTGGCATAATTCATTTTTTACATCTTCAGCAAATGACATAGGTATCCCTTCTCATTAATGATCATCTCGTTGGAGATAATACTCTAAGATATGTGGTTCAGTATCCGATTGCATGGCGTGAACAATATCCATAATTACTTTACCCAACCGTTCTGGATCATGAACAGCTGGCTTTTTCGGACTAATTAAAGTAGCCCGAATCGTGCGAATCCCTTTAGCTTGTAGTTTCTTAGTATCTAATGCTACAGGCTCTGAACCTACGGCACTATATTGTTCTACCATTTGAATTGGTAGTGGACCATCGTTTGCCAGTACAGTATCTACAATACCTTCCCCACCATGAGCGATGAGTGCCTCTACGTGATCACTAAGCGTATAACCTGAAGTTTCTCCAGGTTGAGTCATAACATTGGCAATATAAATTTTATTTGCCTTACTAGCACGTATATGAGATGCAATTTTATCAGTTAACAAGTTTGGAATGATACTTGTATATAAACTACCAGGTCCAAAAATGATGACATCTGCTTCATCGATAGCACGTAACGCAGCACCTTCCGGCTTTGGTTGCGCCGGTTCGCTATACATATGGCGAATAGTTTTACCAGAGTTTGGAATATTACTTTCACCTTCTACAATGGTACCATCTGTCATCTCAGCTACCAATTTAATGAACTCTGTAGATGAAGGAATTACACGACCGCGTACACGTAGTAATTTACTAGCTGCTTCAAGCGCTTCCTCCACATCGCCATCGTATACTTGAGCAAGTGCTGTAATAAAGAGATTGCCAAAACTATGTCCAGATAGCTCATTTTCCCCTTCAAAGCGGTAGCGGAAAAGATTTTCCATAACCCCTTCTTGTTCTGCTAATGCGACCAAGCAGTTTCGCAAGTCACCAGGGGCAATCATTTTAAAATCTTCCCGTAAACGACCTGATGAACCACCATCGTCAGCTACTGTAACAATAGCTGATAAATTAGATGTGTGTGTTTTCAATCCACGCAATAGGTTAGACAAGCCTGTACCACCGCCGATAACAACGATTTTAGGACCTTTATCAAGTCGTATATTTTGGAAGATAATATCTGATACCTTACTATCAGGATTAGGCAATACAGCACGAATAATCGTTTTAATAACCTTACTAGTGCCGATTAGCATTAGAACGGCGCCAATCGATAATATAACTGCACCCACAGCAATGAGCACATTATAATTGTAAAAGCCCGTCATATTATAAGAAAAGGCCAGTACAACATCTTCAAGAACGGCAAGCCATTGATAGTTAAACATCAAGGAAATGCCAATGATTAAAAGACCTACACCACAACTAAATAGGGCAAGCCAACGTTTTATATTTAGGCCCGGTATAAGCCACCGAAACCATCTTTTTCGCAACATAAGAACCCCTATCTAGTTACCAAGTGTTTTAATTTCATGAGGATTATAATCTTCTTCTACATTATTTTTCATCATATCTCGATGTTCTACAGAAACACGATACCCCTTTTCTAATAGATGGGAATATAATGCTTCTGCCATGGCTACAGATCTATGCATACCGCCAGTACAACCTACAGCCACGATAAATTGAGATTTTCCTTCTTGCTCATAATTAGGCACAAGAAAATCTATGGTATCAAAGTATCGCTTTTTAAATTCCTCTGTAACCTCAAAGGAATAAATATATTCATTTACAGCTTTTACACGGCCTGTTTTATGACGGAAATCTGGAATATAGAATGGATTTGGTAAGAATCGAACATCCCAAACCATATCAGCATCTAAAGGGATTCCATATTTAAAACCAAAGCTCACTACTGTAATAGACATGCCATGACCTTCGTCTACTTGAGTAAAGCGAGTTTTTAAATACTCTTTCAAGCTAGCTGTCTTCATATTAGTTGTATCAATAATAAAGTCTGCTTTATGACGTACAGAATTTAAAATTTGACGTTCTTCTTTTAATCCTGTAGTAATCATTCCATCTGGAGCTAACGGATGGCTACGACGACTTTCTTTATATCGTCTAATTAAAGTCTCATCAGTAGCATCCATAAAGACGATTTCATAATCCACCTTCATTTCTCTCAATGTTTCAAGAGAGGAGGAAAGAGCTTCAAAGAATTCACCGCCCCGAATATCTACAACCAAAGCCACACGGTTTGTACGTTCCCCACCTTGTCGACAAATCTCACTTAACTTAGGAATAAGTACAGGCGGAATATTATCAATACATAGATAACCCATGTCCTCTAATGCTTGAAGAACCTGCGTTTTACCGGCACCTGACATACCTGTAACAATTAATAAACGAAATGCTTCCATAGTTTTACTCCATTATAAAAGATTCTTTTCTATCCAGTGAGCTACACCATCTTCATTATGATGACCACATACCTCATGAGCCACAGCTTTTACATGATTCGTAGCATTTGAAACAGCTACTGAATACCCCGTTTCACTGAGCATAGAAATATCATTTTCAGCATTACCAAAAGAAATTATATGTTCTAAACCAATGTTATTATCCATGGCTAATTGGGCTAATGCACGTCCTTTTGATACATTAGGGGCAGTGATTTCAAGAAAATCTCGTTGACTGCGTACCAATGTAACTTCATTACCAACTGAAGGCGTTAAGATATCAATAATTCGATCAATACCCTCTTCTGTATCGATAACAATAAGCTTGTTAGGTTCCGAGGAAAGCGTATAGATTCTATCGCCTAAAAACTCAGCTACAGCTCCAGTCTGCTGTTCATAACGATCAGATTGCCAATTTCTATGATGACATAATAAATGATCATCTACATACGATTGTATATGCCAATCATAGTGTTGACCGAGTTCAAAAATGCGATGTACTACATCGATAGGAACCGTTTGTTCGAATAGCTTATATCCCGTTTCTAACTCCTGAATTAATCCACCGGAAAATAAAATCATCGGTACATTACCAAGCTGTAATGCAGTACCAATTGGTTTTGCTGTCTGATACATGCGCCCCGTAGCAATAGTTATACTAATCCCCTTCTGCTGTAAACGCTGCAATACATTTACCGTATACTCAGAAACCGTATTATCGCTACGTACCAAGGTTTCATCACAATCTATGGCGACCATTTTTATATGAGAAAAAGAAGGATTCATTCTTACCTCCTTTACAAGAAAATCTAATACTCTTTATTATACCATTTATAGTGCTTATATAGATAGAATATGCAGTAATGCACTAACATAAAAATATTTGCACACCCCAATAACAGTATTTATAAATCATACAATTTATGACTTATAAATATAACAGCTAATAAATGTAATATCTAAAATTGTCTAACATTACCAAAATTGCATAATAAAGAGTATTCCATATCAATTTATTATAGGAATATATATTAATCATAAAAAAAGAGACTCCCGAAGGAGTCTCTTTTATATGGTTAACTATCAAATTAGAATTTGTAGTTAAGGTCTGCACGGTAGAAGTCGTTAAGATCGTTACCGGATTGAGTTTTCCAGTCGAAACCGTAGTAAGCGGACAAGCCAACGTTGTTTTGCAATGCATAGTCAACAGTTGCCAACCAACCTTTGGAATCAGCACCATATTTTTGGTTCCAAGTGGAATCAATGATAGGAGCGTTTTCTTTTTGGTTGAAGTATTGACCTTTAACACCCCAAGTACCTTGTTTTGCGATGTTGTAGTTACCATAACCAAGACCTGCAGTCCAAGCTTGAGAATGATCAACATGGGAATCTCTCAACCATTCGCCACCAACCCAAACTTTGTCGAAGTTAGCATCAGCGTTGAAGCCATAGATATTTTTGTAACCATTAGTGCTATCTTGGTTTACACGATCGTAGAAACCACCAACCATAGTGTGTTTACCTACTTTACCTTTTAAGCCAAGGTAAGTGTTAGTTACGTTTTGGTCTTTAGTCAAGCCAGCTGCTTCGCCGGATACCATGTAACCGTAAGCTGCTTGAG
>ERZ772974.2657-NODE-2657-length-10831-cov-10.305308_pt1 | contig 10831 bp, 7 predicted proteins | sample MGYA00580671_ERZ772974 | MGnify/ENA primary metagenome ERZ772974 (study PRJEB29015, sample SAMEA2738065) | human oral metagenome | biome: human oral; feature: human-associated habitat; material: saliva | place: China | collected 2218 ... | reverse complement strand
TAAAACTCTTATGGTATAATTTAAGCAAATGGACCAAAACACAAACAATTCTTTTACTTCCGCTCCACAAGGTGGTGATTTTTCCGACATCATTATCCCAAACGCCTACGCCGCCAAACCTAAGGGCAAGAATCTGAAGAAGTATGCGGTTTTTGGTGTAATCGGCTTAATTTTTATTTTTCTCTTGAGTTTTCTTTTTAAGAAAACCGTCATCGACTCCAAAAATATGAGCAAGGAGGAACTAACTGCCTTTTATGAGTCTGATGACATGGAAAAAATAAACAATCTAGAGAAATTATTTTTTAATACTTATAACAATAATTTAACGTTTGAAATGATCTTTGATGAGTCAAAAAGCCAAAGTATAAAAGAGTCGAAGGGTTCTCTTGAGAAGCTTAAAAATTTACTAACAACTAAGAAAAATATTGATGGTAATGAGGCAAGTAAGAAAATATTTTCTGAATTAAAAAAGAAACTTGACGAAAGATACAATCCGTACATAAATGCTCTGACCGTATATGAAGATTTTTATCAAGCTTATCAAAGTAATAATATAGACCTCATATCGAAATATTCATCCGCTGATAATATTTCATATAAAGCATTATATGAAAATTTTACTGAGTTAATTTCATATAATAAGCAGTTAAATGAATTGATTGATAATGATGTATGCTATTTTGATGGAACCGATGTGTTGGGTAGTGATAATTGTGAAGAGCGATCTAAGCAGGTCGAAAATACAATAAAAAATATTGAAAACAATAGTCTAAAAAAAGTATTCTCTTCTGTCTATAATCTTCCAGGTTACAAGAATCAAAATAATATCAGTGAATATATAAGTAAATGCATTGCAAGCATGAGGTAGGTGATGAAAAATAAAAAATATCGAATTAGTCTTGTTGCTTTAGTTTCAATTTTAATATTGAACCTAGTTCTGTATACTACGTCTACTGTATTTGCTTTAACGAATGTCACCATAATTTCTGCTCCAGCGGATAAGGTTGAAGGGTTAGTCAATGAAGCTATTGAAGCTCGTACTATCATGGCCGCGTTTAAAAAATGTTACGAAAAAGCCGAATTAGCCTATACTCCAGGACACAAGCATAATAAGCACGCTGCTAGAGAGCAAGATCGAACAAGACTAAGTGAAATAGAGAAGAATAAAGGAAATCTATTTCGGGATTTTAATGATATTGGCTTACATGGTGATGATAATAGTGGACACATAAAAATCAGAGTTGGTACTTTAGAAAAGGATTTTACGGGTAATTTTCAGGACGGTAAGGCTTATTGTGATGATTCGAGCTCATCCAATATAACTAAAAAATTTGTAGATTTTTTTAAGCCTGGTGGTAATGTAACTGATTTATTTTGTAATCAAAAAGCGGATGGCCTTTTTAGTCATGTCATAATTAGTGGAGGTCATGGTTTAACTTCAAATAAATCACTTCGTGCGGAAAAAACCGATAATTGCGCAGAAGGAATTCCTAATGGTGCTTTTCAGAGGAATAAAACAACAGGAATCCCTACGCTAAAATCAATTTATGAAAAACGTATGAGCGGTAATGTCTTTGCTGAAAAATTTGAAAATATTGAAAAAGATAACGTAAATGCTAATCTGGATTATCTAGCCGCATTGAAGGCATATAATAGTGATTGTGTTTCAGGTTATGAAGATAAAAAGACTAACCAAACAGTTAGCTTTTCAGTAAAAATTGTAGATAAAGATGGTAAGCTTTCTGTAAAATACCCTAAGTCAGATTTTTATGGCGACGGTAAAGATGCGGAAGCTAAGTCTTTTGTCTATGCAAATAACGGTGGGAGTATTAATAAGGCAAAATCTTGTAAAGATCTTTCTGATATTTTAAATAAAAATGCTGAAATCTATGCCGCAAATTTCAAAACAGCTAAACAAGATATCTGTGGCAGCCCTGAAATGATTCAGGCCGTGACTGATACTGTGACTGAATATAGTCGTCGAGAAGGAGCTGGCGCTGTCTTAACAGCAGATGAAAAAGCTGAATATACAAAACTTTCGAATGCTCTACAAAAGAAAGATTTTACCGAAGATGATGGCAATGGCGGAAGAAAATGTATTGAAACTAAAAAAATAAAAGTTCAGGAAGAGAGTGCTTGTGGATCAGAAAAAACTAAAACTCAAGCTAGGGGAATTGTTGAGGGATATGAGCATCAAATGTACGTACTGGGTGAAACTCTTTCAGATGCTGAAAAACAGGAGTATGAGACTCTACAAAAAGCACTAGCGGATAATAAATTTACTGTTGATGATGGTAATGGTGGTGAAAAATGTTTAGAAACGGAACATTTGGAGAATAAAATTGAAACAGGCGATTCATCTACTGATGATGGAACTGCTGATGAGAAGCAAAGCTACTGTCAAGAAAACGGCGGTTTCTTGTCCTGGATGCTTTGTCCAGCTATTGCCGATGGCGCGGCTACGGCTGGTGGGCTACTCGGTTTTATTACTAGTCTTACTACGGTACATACTTCCATTATTGAGCAGTTCTCAAAGCAAGATTCATCCATTTATAAGGCCTGGTCTGCCTTCCGTAATATTGCAAATATCGGTTTTGTGATTATGCTACTTGTACTAGTATTTTCTCAAGTGACTAATATTGGTATCTCTAATTACAACATTAAGAAAATCTTACCAAAGCTTATCATTACAGCAATCCTAGTTAATTTCTCATATCTAATTATGGGAGTGCTAATCGACCTATCTCAAATTGCTGGCAACGGTATTGGCGCACTTATCAGGTCGGTAGCTGCTGATGGTATGGATGCTGATGCCTCGGCTAGAGCATCTGCTACAATATCAGCTATTGCTGGTGCAGTGACTGGAGTAGCCGGTGCTGCTATTGGCGTAGCGGGTGTTGCTACTGGTGGCGCCGCTATTGCGGGTTTGGTTGGTGGTCCAGCTATCATCCTTCCAGTGGTATTATTTATTATCACTTCTCTAATTTCAGTTTTCTTTGGCTTTATTATGTTGACCATTCGTCAAGCTGCTATTATTATGGTAGTTGTACTCGCTCCACTCGCGATGGTTCTGTATGCTCTACCGAACACTGCTGTTATAACAAAGAAGTATTTTTCTACCGTCAAAGCGTTACTCATGCTTTACCCAATGTTTATTTTTGCCACTTCCGCAGGTGCACTTGCTTCCTCAATTATTATTGGTACCAGCACGGATCTCCTTATGATGATTGTGGGTGGATTACTGAACGTGCTCCCTTATTTCGCGATTCCATCCATGACCTCCAAATCACTTGCTGGTCTCGGCGCTATCACTGGTGCATTTGATAAAATGCGTGGTGGAGCTCTTAAGGGAGTCGGTATGGCTGGTGGAGCTATTGCTGCGTCAGAATTTTACAAGAATGTAAAGAGTAACTTCGCAGCCGACCAATCGGTTGCAAGGGCCAAGAGAGATCTGAAAAGATTTGATGACATTAAGGCTGGCGGTAAAAAGTTATCTATTGCACAGATGCGACGCCAGGCTACTGCTGCAGGTATCGTCAATAACGACTCTAAGCTACGGGCAGGCTCGGATTCAGCTGGACGTGGTGCTCTAAGTAATATGTCGGGCCTCGGCTTTGAAAACCTGAAGGCGACGGCTGAAAAAGAGTTTCGTGATGGTGAAGTGAAAAATATTATGAACAAACTTGCCAGTGATGGTGTCGATGAAGGTACTATGGAGAGCGACCTTAGGAAGGCATTGGGTGCTGATTATAAGACTATGACTGAAGAGGGGAAACATGCGAATGATATTAAAATTGAGGCGCTCACGCGTGCTCTTGGCGCTACTAAGACTGGACGTAAAACCATAAGCAATATAAGCAATGACGCTAGTTTGTCTACGTCGAATCGTGCATTCACTCAGCTTGCTAGTGCCGCGGTTACCTTACCGGGTTTTGCAGACAAGCAACAAATCGCAAATCGACAGTTTAATGAATACCTACAGAACACTAGTTATAAAAAGAATGATGAGGGCTTAAGTTCATCGCTTATTTCAGCAACCAGAAGCAAAGGTCTAGATAAAGCCTATGATGATATGACTATGGATAACTTCCTCAAGGTCGGTAATGATGATGCAGTTGAAATACTTGGGGCAAAAGGCGCCAATTCTCTTGACTCTGTAGTGAGCCAAACGGCTTCTGCTGCGTTGAAAGATCCAAATCTTATTGCCAATTTTGATAAAACCAAGATGTCGTTAGTTAGTGCAGAGATGGATAACCAGCGCATGTCTACGATTAATCTAAAAAGTGGTGGTACCGCTCAAGTCTTCAATCCACCATCTGATTTTGGTAAATATACGCAAATCAAAGATGCATCCGGTCAAATCTTCTACATTAATGACCGAGGCGACATCTTTAATGCTTCTACGGGTAAACAAATAAGGAATATGTAAAATCTCTAGTTCACGAACTGTCGGGTTTGGGGTATAATTATCTCAAGCCCGAATGGCGGAATTGGCAGACGCGCTAGCTTCAGGTGCTAGTCTAGCTTCTAGGTGCAGGTTCAAGTCCTGTTTCGGGCACCACAAGATTAGATCATAGTGAGAGCTATGATTTTTTGTTAATTAAGCTGATTAATTACTTTGTGTTTTTTATATTTTCGAAAACCGCAAGCCGATATTTAGTCGATTTCATTAATTCTCAAATAATCTTGGCTCTTAAATAAAAAAGGAGCCAAGTATGCCAAAAAATCTAACAACCAAAAACCTATTCCAAAAATCCGAAGTCGACCACATACCAAATATCTCATCGGCGCGACTTTCTACTCGTCAATCTAGTAGTAAATCCCTCGATACTCTACCACTAGATTTTCGAGTTGAAAATCATCCTCTCGATAGAGAGCAGCGCAAATCAATTTATGATCCCGCCAGATTTAATCTAACCGTGGCTGGTGCGGGTTCCGGCAAGACTACCACCATTCTCGGCAAAATTCTTTATCTCCTGCAATCTGGTTTTGCCAGCCCTCCAGAGATATTAGTTCTATCCTTTACTCATGATTCCGCCAAGGAACTCAGGGAACGTTTCTTGCGCGAATACTATCAAAAATTTGCGGAGCAAATTTTGCTCAGAAAATCTCCGCCACCTAACATCATAATTGAGACTTTTCATAGTTTAGCTCTGAAATTACTTCGTAGTCTCTGGTCAGATTTTTCTGTGGTCGCAGACAAGATAGATCCAGTTGATGGTCCTAGCTCTGGATCTGATGATAGGACTACACCGGCATCAATTATTCGCGAATTTCTCGACCTGCATGAGTTGGAATCCGAAACCGTAACGCAGATTGCTAGTAAATTTTCCTCAGAGGAATACCGTAAATTATTTCTCACGCTCTTCGAGCAATATCAAAATGAGTTATCAGAACTCCTAGAAAAACATCAGACTACGTTTTCTGGGCTGATCAAATTAGCGATTCGGTATCTCCGTTCTGGCCAGATTAAAACACCGTTTCGTTATATTATTGTCGATGAATATCAGGATCTCTCGGCCCTGCGACAGGAGTTTCTCCATCTCCTCATCGAATCATCACAGGCGAATCTGTTCGCTGTGGGTGATGATTGGCAGGCAATTTATGGTTTCAGTGGCAGTCGCGTCGATTTTACTCTGAATTTCCGTCGATTTTGGGGTGATTTTTCCTTGCATCGTATTTCGAAAACCTATCGTTTCGGCCCCACCCTCGCAAGGTTAAACTCGAGCTTCATCATGCAGGACCATACCCAAATTCAAAAACAAATTCAAAGCCAAAAAGAAGACGCCCTAGAGCCCGTCGTGGAGATCTCTGGCGATTCAGAACGACTTGATCTAGAAGTTTTGACGCATTATTTCGAGTCTCTTCCGAAAAATAGTTCGATTTTATTATTAGGGCGTTTTCAGATTGATCGATTCCGCCTCACACGCTGCAGTAAATTTAATCTAACCCCAAATGGCATAGAATTTAAGACGCGACCAGATCTAAAAATTCGTTTTCTCACTGTGCACCAATCTAAGGGACTAGAGGCTGATTATGTGATTATCCTTAATAATCGCGAAGCTAAGTTGGGCTTCCCAGCTCACGTTAAGGACCCACCGCTTAAGGCTGAGCTAATCAAAATCGCAGAGGAGTTAAGTCTAGACCAGGCCTCAGTCAATGAAGAACGACGACTTTTTTACGTCGCGCTCACTCGCGCCAAACAGCAGGTGATTTTACTCACTGTCGATGGCAAGGAGTCAAGTTTTATTATGGAGTTGCGTCGAAAATTTCGTCAGGATTTTACCACTTATTATCTTTCGCATTTTGAAAAATATCTCAATCTGGAATAAATTATTACTCTAAATTGATAGTCGAAAGTAAAAGACTTTTTCACAAAAAATTTCAGGTAGACTACAGTAGTTATTTCTTCGGCTTAGTAATCGAATTGATTTTGTTGCCAATATTTTCTTGGGTTTTTTGAATATTCTTCATTGCCGCTTTGGTCATGTGACGTTTGAATCTAGCCGCACGTGAATAATATTCACGGGTCAGCTTTTTAATTTCAGAAGTTAGGTCAATTTTGGTTGAACCGAATTTTACACTGAATTTATCGCGCAATTTCAAGGTGGCTACTGTCGTAAAAATAATATCAATCACTAAAATTGTCAGCAGCACTCCATTAATCGATTCAATCATTGGCCAGGAAAGTGGTGAAATCAAATGTAAAATAAATGGATGTAGGCCGTATTTAATTAACATGCCGCCTAACCCAAAGCCGAGTGAGGTTTCGAGTGAGACTCGGCCGTTTAGGTTGAAACGTGTGGTCTCTGAATAGTCCCACCAACGCACCCGAAAGATTTTTTCCATTACCACACTAGTTATATATTCAATCACCGTACAGATTAGGGCGAAAATAAAAAATTCAATATACCATTCGAAATGAATCTCTTGTGTCAGGATTAAAAATGAAATCATTCCCACACCGTAAATTGGGCAAATTGGCCCGAAGAGAAAACCACGGTTTTGCAGTTTGCGTTGTTCGATGCTGGTCCAAATACATTCGAAGATCCAGCCGATAAAAGAATAAATCATGAACATCAAAAACCAGAAGCTGATAAACTTGAATACTTCATGAATTTCAAACATTACTTATCTATTTTAACATGAGAGGTCGGGATTTGTTTATGTTAAAATAAAAGTAATGATTTAGTTATTTTTGAATTTTAAACCATTGTTAAACTTAATAAAAACAAGGAGAATAAATGTTAATTTCTGAAAATGTCCCGATTAAAAATCTTGTCACCATGCGCATTGGTGGTCCAGCTAAATATGTTATCGAGATTAAATCTAAAGATGAAATTCCAGAAGCCTATCAATTCGCCGCTGAAAAAAATCTTCCAGTCACCATTCTTGGTAATGGCGCTAATACCTTCGCTACCGATGAAGGTTATCAAGGTGTGATTTTGCTCGATCGCATTCTCGGTATCTCACAGCTCTCAGAGAAGGAAATCGAAGCCGCCTATGGTGCCGAGGCAAGAACTGAAGCCGAAAAAGAAGGCTATGGTTATTTCTGCGCTAATGGTGGTGAAATCTGGGACTCTTTAGTCAATTTCACTGCTGCCCTGGGCTATTCTGGCATTGAAGCGATGGCTGGTATTCCAGGCACCGCTGGCGCTTCTCCAGTTCAGAATATCGGAGCTTATGGCCAGGAAGTCACTCAGGTGATTGTTTCTGCCGATGTCTACGATTTGAAGGAGAAAACTTTTAAAACCATCCTCGCCGAAGATATGCAGATGAGCTACCGCAAGTCCATCTTTAATTCTGGCGAAAGCGTGGGTCGTTACTTTATTTATTCCATCGTCATTCGCTTGAAAAAGGGTCAACTCAACCCACCATTCTACCGCTCCCTGCAAGCTTATGTAGATGAACATCAAGAAACTGATTTTTCACCTACTAATATTGCCCGTATGGTTCGTGAAGTAAGAAATTCTAAGCTGCCAGATCCAGAAAAAATCGCCAGTGCTGGTAGTTTCTTCAAGAATATTTATCTCACCGACGAAGAAGCTGACGCGGCCGAGGCTCGTGGTATCGAAGTTTGGCGCAATGCTAAAGAAGTTGGTCCAGATTCTTCAGAGAAACGAACTAACTTGGTCAACTCTGGCTGGCTCCTCGAACATGCCGGTCTTAAAGGACAGGTCTTCCATGGTATGAAAGTCAGTGAAAAAGCAGCCCTAATCTTGATTAATGAATCTGCCGAAACCTATGCCGACCTTGCCGCCGCCCGCGCCGAAATCGCCAAAATTGTCTTCGATAAATTCGGCTTAATGATCGAACAAGAACCAGACGAAATTAAATAAGGAGCCCCATGGTTAAAGAATTAAATGGTCGTGAATTAGTCGGATTCATTAAGGAGCGCCAAGCTCATCAGGTAAAGGCTCTCCGCTCACGCAAAATCCGTCCGAAATTAGTCATTATTCGTGATTCGAATAATCCCGTCATCGAAAAATACGTCAGCCTGAAAAAAGCTTACGGGGAAGATATCGAGATTGAAGTAATCGACCAAGTAGTAAATCCTACCAAGGAAGCTATTCAATCCGCTATCGAATCTGCTAATCAAGACAGTTCTGTTTCTTCGATAATCTTGCAGCTTCCACTGCAAAATCCCGAGTGGACTGAGGAGCTGGTTTCTCTAATTGCTCCCGAAAAAGACGTCGATGGCTTGACTGGTAAAAGTCGTTTCGATAGCGCCACTGCTACCGCCATCAATTGGCTGCTTACCGGTTACGGTATCGAACTGAATAATAAATCAATCGCCATTGTTGGTCGTGGACGTTTGGTGGGTGAACCACTGATTCGTATGTTCACGAATTCCAATCTTCGCGTTTCGGTTTTTCACCGTGGCTCTGATTTTTCTGAACTTAAAAATCACGATGTCATTATTACTGCCACGGGTAATCCACATCTCATTACCTCTGAAATGATTCGCGAGGGGGCTGTGATTGTCGATGCTGGTACCGCTAGTGAAGGTGGAGTGATTCTCGGTGATATTAATGATGAAATTCGCGCGCGTACCGATATTTCTGCTATTACCCCCAAAATCGGTGGCGTAGGTCCACTCACTATTGGCGTCCTATTCGAAAATGTCCTGGCCTCTGCTGCCGAAAATCAAACGCATTAATTAAAAATTAAAAAGGGTGAGTCATGCAAACAAAATCAAAGAAAAATTATACCGGTCCAGTCGTCCTTGTGGTGATGGATGGGGTGGGAATTCGTCAGGAAATAGAAGGTAATGCTGTAGCCTTAGCTTACACTGAATTTCTCCATCAATTGGATCTAAATTATCCGAAATTAGCCCTTCAAGCTTCCGGTGAAGCGGTGGGTATCTTGGCTGGTCAAATGGGGAATTCCGAAGTTGGACATAATGCGCTTGGCAGTGGTCAAATCATTAAGCAGGGCATCGCTAAAATTAATCAAGCCTTTGCTACTGGTGAAATCTGGCAATCCAGCGCTTGGCAGGGGGCTATCGAAAATCTCAAAAACCACCAGTCCACCCTCCATTTTTCCGGAATTTTCTCTGATGGTGGCGTACATAGCGAGTTATCTCATCTATTTGCCATGTTAAGACGCGCTGCCGAATCTGGTATCAAAACCATGCGCGTGCACGCGGTCTTCGATGGTCGCGATGTGGCGCCGCAGTCGGCGGAAAAATATCTCGTCATGTTTAATCAAGCGGTCGCAAAAATCAAAGCCGAGTTCGACGTCGATATTCAAATCGCCTCTGGTGGTGGTCGCATGGTCTTCATTGCTGACCGTTATCAAACTGATTGGTCAATCGTGGAACGTGGCTGGCAAGCCTTAGTCCATGGTCAGGCTGCTCATTACTTTAATTCTGCGGATGCGGCAATTAAACATTTCCGTGAATCTGACCCTAGCCTCCAGGATCAGTACCTTCCAGCTTTCGTGGTGACGGACCAGGAAAAGCGTCCCGTTGGCCTAGTTCAGCCGCACGATAGTTTTATCTACTTTGATTTTCGTGCCGACCGCGCCCTCGAAATTGCCGAAGCTTTCTGTCTTGATGATTTTACGGGTTTTAACCGTGGCACCGAGCAGAATCAGAAACTTCCGATTTATTTTGCGAGTCTCACCGAATATGATGTGGATCGTCATTTTCCAGAGCATACCTTGGTCGCTCCAGTCGAAATTCATCACACCCTGCACGAATATTTGGCTGCCAAAAATCTCACTCAGCTCGCCTGCTCTGAAACTGCCAAGTTTGGCCATATCACCTACTATTTTAACGGCAATAGTTATGAGCCGCTCACTGGCGAAGAATTTCTCGAAATCAAATCCGATACGCGCCCTTACAACGAACGTCCTTGGATGAAGTCTGCGGAAATTACCGACGCCGTGCTTGAGAAAATGTCTGACTTTGATTTTGTCCGAATTAATTTTGCTGGTGGCGACATGGTGGGGCATTTTGGTGAACTTGAACCAACCGTAGTTGCCATGGAAGCGATAGATCTACAACTTCAACGTCTCGCCAAAAAGGTTGATGAACTGGGCGGCATGATGTTAATTACCGCTGATCACGGCAATGCGGAAGAGCTTTTTGATATTACCACCCACCAAGCCAAGACCTCACACACCACTAATCTCGTCTCTTGCTATTTCTATGACAACACCGAGTTTAGCCAACATTATCAGTTAAAAAACTTGCCTGACGCCGGCCTAACTAATATCGCGGCCACCGTTGCTGACCTCTTGATTAGCGAACATTCCGAGTATTGGCGCGACTCATTGATTGAGCTAAAATAGCCGTCCCTAGTCGACCACTGGGGAAAATATGGTA
>ERZ772974.2653-NODE-2653-length-10839-cov-4.645122_pt1 | contig 10839 bp, 25 predicted proteins | sample MGYA00580671_ERZ772974 | MGnify/ENA primary metagenome ERZ772974 (study PRJEB29015, sample SAMEA2738065) | human oral metagenome | biome: human oral; feature: human-associated habitat; material: saliva | place: China | collected 2218 ... | reverse complement strand
AGATAACAAAAAGCATACTGTTTCGGTATGCTGACATTGTTTTCTTCATAAGACCGTACTTCTTGCTGTTTCTCATCGTGTGAGCTTCGTCTAGGATAATTACGTTACCGTTCAATGAGTCCAAACGACTTTCATCGTTGGCCAATGCCTGGATAAAGAAAGAACCCTCGACACCAAAATTAGCAGTGATTGAGTGTTCCTGGTTGTTATCCTTGATACGAATGTTCTTGTCATTCCATCGTTCTACATTGAATTTTAAGAATCCAAAGGCTTCCATAGCTTGCTTGACCGAGTTGGCCACGATGTAGCATTTTGAACCGCTATCTGTGTCTAATATCTGATAAGCAAGCGCGATTGCAGCAGTAAACGATGTCTTCCCATTCTTCCGAGCAAGCATGATAAGCGCTTCTTTGAACCTGCGCTCATTTGTACCCTTGTAGTAAAACCCAAACAGGTTCACAACTACAAAATGTTGCCAGGGTTGCAAGAGTAATGGCTTGTTACGGATAGACACCGCAAACATATCATCACCCTGCTGATGGACTATCGTATTCTCGATGAAGTGAACAACAAAATCAACGATTTCCTCATCCATTTCAAACTCAGGATTTTCAAGATCACGTAAGAAACGTTCAGCTGCAAGAATGTTCTCCTCGCAATGTTCCTCTCTGTGAGAAATGACGTGCCGAGCATACTCTTTCGCTTTATCAAGATTACCCATTGCCAGTCACTCGCTTCTTCTTGATTTCGTTCTTGAACTTCAGGACCTCGGTAAGAACTGACTCACCCTCTTGTTCTACTACCTCACCTAGAGACTTCGGATTCATCATCAGCTGATTAGAGTAACTGAGGATGTCTTTCCTCAAAATTTCCATCGCTGTCAAGATTGGAACTTTGCGCTCATTTTCAGCACCAGCTTTATTGACGTAGGTGTCTGTTACTGGATAACCCATGTCAGCATAATCTTGAGCAAGTTTCTGATACTGATAGAGCATTCCTGCAAAAATATCAATGATCATTTCGAACTCTTTACGATAAGTGCCCAAGTCTTTCATCTGCTTGACCACTTTTGACTTAATCGACTTTGCTGTAATTGGTTTAGCCAAAAACTACCTCCTTTCGTCAAAATCGCTTAGTTTTTACCCCCTTTTTGTTTGAAGGCCCCCGACTTGGAAAAAGTTCCCTTCACCGGTACCCTACTGTCCAAAATGATTTTTCAAAGAGGTGGGGGGTATCCATAAAACTCTTCAAATTCCTTTTTTCTCTTTCTTTGCCAAAATAATCCTTGATTGATAATCTTATCATTCTTTCTATCGTGAAATGTATTGTGTTTCTTGTTTGTCAGTGGCAAACAATTCCACTCAACGAATTCAAGTTCAGGATATTCAGATACTGGAAAGATATGATGTACCATTTCAGCTGCTACTGAAATTCCATACCTCAAACTTTCTTGACAAAGATAGTCGAACTTCCGCATAATCTTATCACGAAACTTCTCCCACTTCTTAGACTTCAAGGATGGCCTGATAGGTTTGTTGTACATAGCAAACCTCCTTTCCAATACTAAAAGGGACAGGCCAGTGACCTATCCCCTCTCATACAAGAAATCTATGCTACCATAATAAACCTTTTTTTGTGAGACTTCAAGATGTATTTTGTCTCATCTTGTTTTCTTTATGAAATCATAGACTAATACAAAAAGAAAAATGAACGGTAAGAAAATAAATCGCAATCCTTCAGCAAGGAAGTCTAATGCATCTCTTATTGTATGATCAAAAAAAACGACTAAAATAATTAGGGTAAAAAAATAGACAACTAGATATCCTAAAAATAATCCCAATGTTCCATCCTCCAACTATACCAATTTTATCCCTCACTTTCACATATCTTATATTTTGTTAAACTCACTCTAAATCTCAAACCCTTACTAATCATAGGTTTTAAAGAGTTTCATTTTTTCACTTTATGCTTAACTCATTATGTGAAAGTAATATCTAAAAAAATTAAATGACAAAGTTCCGTAGTGCGTCATCAAGCTCTGCTTGCTCTATCCCTATGTATCTCAGGGTGATTGCAGGCGATGAGTGATTGAACATTTTCTGCAATGTCCCTACGTCCTTTGTCTTGTTGTAATATTTATAACCAAACGTTTTTCGCATTGTATGTGTTCCAACATTATCAATGCCAAGTTCTTCAGCAGCCTCATGAATAATTTGATAGGCTCTCTCACGAGTGATTGCTTTATTTTTCCCTTGCCTACTCTTGAATAAGAAATGATGAAATGGTTTGTCTTCGACATATCTTCTCATTTCTTTCTTGAGTTCTTTTGTCATCCGTCTTGTTATCTGCTTGCCAGTCTTCCGTTCTCTCAGCTTGATGTGCCATCCCTGGACATCTTTAACTTTCAAGGTAAGTATATCTCCGACTCGCAAACCAGTATTCAGACCTGTGATGAATAGCATATAATACATCTCATTCCACTCTCTGAGATAATCTTTCATTGCCTGAATGTCGTCACTATCTTTTATCGGTGATACAAATTCCATATTCTACCTCCTTTCCCAAAACAAAAAGTCAGCATTTGCTGACTCTTGACGATACTTCTGTTGGACAACTTTTCTGACTAGAATTAAGGATGACTCCTAAAGTGTGATGTGTGTTTTTGTTTCAGAAGTTCATGCTATCATAATAACCCTTTTTTTGTGAGACTTCAAGATGTCTTTTGTCTCATGTTTATTTATAGCTCACCTTTCAAAATAGCGTACTGTTCTAAGATAATCCTTCTACGTCGATAGATTGTAGCTTTGCTCATGAATTTCTGTTCTGCTATTTCTTCCCATCTCAGTTGAGGATATCTCCAGCGAAGATTAAAGATTTCCTTATCCTCATCAACTAGATTGATCAGGAGTTTGTTAATAATAGCTTTGAACCCTTCGAGAAATTTTAAGGTTGGATCATCCGCTATTCTGATTGCAATGGTTTCGGTAGGTTTGCTTATTCCTACACTGGGACCACTCTGAGCATCTGGGTTTCGAGTTTCTAATTCTAGCCTTCTCAAATCTATTGTACGTTGAATGTTTTGGAATTTGAAAAGTTCTCTGTCTAATGTTTTGAGGTCTTCGTCGCTCAATTTCTTCAAATTTTACCTCCAAATTTTCTAAATAATTAAATAAGCTATCGAATATTTTAGAAAAAGCCTTACTGATGTCAGAAACTATCTGCTTAATCATTCTAGATAAAACTTCAATTTCTTCCTGACTTAACTTTCTAAGCTTATTTTCTAATTCTATTTGTTTCTTCTGAGCAAGTTGTTTAGCTTTCTTCTTTTTAATCCTTCTATTCATCTTGCTCTCCACTTCCTAGTATTAGATTTTATGAACGTAGCCTGCTCTTGCATCTGCTTCCATTCGTAATCCATGATGATTTCAAGTTGATTGTTACAAAGACCTTTTAAGAAATCATTTTGAGCTTCTAGCTTCTCAATATCCTTATAGGCCCTTTCGTACAGTTCATCTTCCAGAAATCTAATGCGCTCTGCCATTGCTTCTTGAATGATGATATAAGTTGGTTTCTTGTACTTTGTCATTACAATATTACCTTATCTCCTATTTTAAGAGATTCATAGTTTGTTTGAGTAACTACGAATATTCCGTAATTTTGTACTGTGATAGTGTACATGTCACCAATCTTCTCCTTTTGTAAGACTCTACCTTTTATTTCTGCGCCTTGATTATCGGCTCGATATATAACCATCGGGCGCTTTTCTTCCAAATCTCGAATCCTGCCCATCTGCCAAATGTTCAATCCAGCTGATAGCAAAATCCATATTGCGATAAATCGTTTCAATCTTCGACCTCCTCAAAGTAGCTATGAAGTTTACTTAAATTGATAATAGCAACCTCTTCAACAGAATGCTTTTCAATGTCAAAGTCTGGATCATTTTTCCCAAACTCTTTCTTTATCGCTCTTACCGCCATGGAAGGTAAATCGAATATAATTGCTCCATTTCTTAGAGCAAGTGCTTGACCATATTCATTCACTATTCGATAACCTACATCGAATCTGATTTTCGCAGGGATTTTTATGCGTTTGTTTTCAGTTTTTATTGCTTGTTCAATGGTTTGTATCATCACTCCACCTCCTCATTTTTCTAACGTTTTGATTACACTTTCAATCTGTTCTTTCTTCTTCTGCAACTCTTCCAAACTTTTTACTTCTAATGCTTTTTTAATGATTTCAAGTTGTTCAATTTCTTTTTTAAATTTTATAAGTTCTTCAACTTTGCGAGCATAATCCCTAAAATTATTTGCCCAGTCATATTCATCCCAACCAAAAACTCTTGAAATTTCTTGGTTTAAGTCTTTGTATTTTCTTTCTAAATCTCTATTGACCATCGCTTGAGAATACATAATGTAGAATGTCATAGCTGAAATCAGCAAACAAGCAAAGAACATTCCCCAAAACATCAAATCTTTCATTCTTCCACCTCCTCGGCATTTTTAAGAGTAAATCCAACTCCATACATCAACAAGTAACTTTGGAGTCTTACAAAGTCTTCAATCAATTCCGCTTCTTGCATATCGTATTCAGCGACTTCATTTAAAAAATATTCTATGTCATCATGTTGTACACTGCCGTACTCTGTTCTTGTGTGATTCATTTCAAATTCGCAACCACCTACATCAATCGTATAATGAATCCCATCTGTCGAATTTTCATATTTGTAATTCTTGATAATCATCACTCAACCTCCCTAAAACGGCAATCCATCATCTGGAATATCCATCGGATTACTTGCTCCAAAACTTGGTGGCATCTGGTTTTCCATGCTTGACTGGTTCGCAGAATTATCCTTTTTTTCAAGCGTTTGAAAACTTTCAGCTACAACTTCCGTCACATAGACACGTTGTCCTTGCTGATTATCATAGCTACGAGTCTGGATGCGACCTGTGATTCCTACAAGAGCACCTTTTTTAAGCCAATTTGCAAAGTTTTCAGCTTGCTGACGCCACATGATGCAACTGATAAAATCAGCTTCACGATCACCTGCCTGATTCTTAAAATTGCGATTCACTGCCAAACTGAAATTCGCAACTGCAACATTCGATGGTGTGTATCTCAACTCAGGGTCACGAGTCAAGCGACCTACCAAAACAACATTATTGATCATCTTTCTTTTCCTTTCTTGCTGCACGTTCCCCGACTAAGTAGCCGAGAAATAGCCACAGAATAGCCATTCCAAATTCTTTAATAAGTTCAATCATTTTCTTCTCCTCCTGAAAAAGTTGCTAAATAGTAGCAATCCCTTGCGCCATAATCAAATCTAACGCTGTCCTTCTTGATATGTTTTACAAAATGTGGTCTAGTTATCCCAGAGTGTGTCCATTGATGGTCCTTCATGTCTTCAATAAGGCCATCAACATTGTTGTATTCTCCTAAGAATAACCTGCGATGTCCGTTATAGACAAAATAGAGTTTTAACATTATGGCACCTCTACTGGATAGAAATTTCCAAAGGAACTCCTTAGAGCTTTTCCTACTTGGATAGCTGCGCCACGGGAAGCAAATCTTAATGCTTTGTTTTCATCTGAAAAGGAAATATCTATACCAGTAACTGCCACTACAACGGATTTTAAGAAAGGTTTATCTTCTTTTGTGCCATGTTTTAATATGAACATTAGTTATCTCCTTTCTCTAGTCGGTTAAGTAATTCCTTTTTACGTCGTTCAAGTTCTTCTTTGGTCTCTTCACTTGTCGTATTTACATAATCTGGATTAGACCATTCAGGAACATTAGATTTTTTGTTTGGTTGATTGTTCGAGCCTTTATTTTTACTTTCTTTAAAAGCTCTCTCTCTTTCTTCCACCGCTGCAATTGTCAAAACTCCATCATTTTTCCAATTAGTCAAGATAGCCTTGATGTAGCTAAAATTTCTTTTGCCATTATCAGCGGCAAGACCTATTGCTCTCAGGACAACTTTTGCTTCCATACCATCTAGAGTGACAAACTCTTTTAGTATTTCAAATTGAGTTCCGTCTAATGGTGCGATACGAGATTGATATTCTTCGACAATAATTTGAAATTGATTTTCACTATTATGATGATTATTTATATTCTTATCTTTATCTAATTCTTTATCTTTATCTCTATCTTCTTCTTCTTCTGTTGCGTTACTTTCCGTTACTGTAACGTTACATGTAACGTTACCAAGAGCGAGGTTTTTTTGTTTTTCTCGATGTCTTGCGACACGATTGCGTGTTTGCTCTTTTATTTTTTCCATCCCATCAATATTTTGATGCTTCTCCCAATTTGGCAAAGCGATAATACCATCAATGATTTCAACCATTCCGAATTGCTCAAAAATTCCAAGGGCCATTCTTACAGTATTTAATGGTCTTCTGAAGATAGTAGCAAGCATTTCATCAGTATAATGAACCTTGTCTGACATCATCAGTAGTCCATTTCGATTGTGTTTGCCAGCTAGCGCTAAGATTTTAAACCAAATTACCAAAAGAGCATCATGATCAGGAAGTGCATCGATGAGACAAATCTTTTCATCGTCAAAAATATCTGTCGTAATCTTAATCCATTTTATTTCAGACATAGCTATCCCCCCCAATATTCTCTCAGGTCAATATTCATAACAGCAGCAAGATTCTTCTGCTCGGTTAAGATTTGTCTACGGTAAGGAGCTAGACCAGCTTGTCGCTCTTCCTCACTTTGTGGCAAGTAGTATCCATTTGGTTTAGTCTTCTTAGCTACAATAGGGTGTCTAAAATTAACTCGAAGACTTTCAATGACTTCTTCTAATTTACGTTTTGAGAGTCCAGTTTCTAAACGTATTTCACTTGCTTGAATTGGAAGGTCGAACGTAGCGCTATTAAGGATCATATTTAACACACGAATTTCCATTTCGGTCATATTGCGACTTACACTCATATTTTCTCCTTACTTCAATCCTATTGGTGGATCTACATCATATGTAAATTGCTTATCTGAATTTCTCAGATTCATACGAGCAATATTACTAGCGATTAATTGTTTATTTTCCTTTTGAGACTTAGCATGACTATCCAGTTCATTTACTAGAGCCCAAAGGCATACAAGTGTGATAGTTATTAAATATAGGTATTCTAGCATTTTGTTTTTTCCTTTTCTTCATAGATTGCTAATCGTTTTTCAAGATCTGAAATACGTTGAAGTGCATCCTGGTATTTCATTTGCAGTTCAATCAATTGTTGATTGATTTCCAGAGCGACTTTCTTCCAATCGAGATTTACTTCCTCGATAATTCCTGAAAAATATAATTTTATTCTGTTTAATAGGCTCATGTTAAAACTCCCAATTGTTTTTCTTTTTTAAGATTTTCCAGCATCTCTGCTAGTGTTTCTTTTTTAGTGCGATAACGATTTCTGCTTTTCCATTTAACGAATAATCGAAAGCCTTCATAATTGATAAACACTAACTTATGTGTTGGATTGTCAATGAACTGTTTAAAATCGGGGTGTTCTCGCATCTCAGTAGCCCAAATTTTAGCAGTTCCAACTGTCAGACCTTCCCACATTTGGCAAAGGTGTTTGTAGTCTCCATGTGTGGCCTTTTCATTGACATCCACAGCTTTGTAAGTAATTTCCGCTTTAGGCATGGATTTTCCTCTCTTTCTGTGATATAATTTTCTTGAAAAAATTTTCTAAGTACCTGATTGCAGTCAGGTGCTTTTTTGTTTAGTTATATACTGTTACGGTATAGACTATCTTGCTTGTTCTATCACTAGAATGTACTGTTGACTTCTCGACTGTTATATCTGATGTATTATCGTTCATTTTGAAGAATAAATACAACAAACATTCTCGTAAAATTTTTAATCTTAAAGGAACAGTTAGAAATCGTTTAATTTCAAGTTCAATCTGTCCCAGGTTTATATCGTTCATAGCACTCCTTTCTAAATTTGGTATAATTAAAATAAAACCGACTGGAGGAGAATAATGAAATCTTCATTTTTTCACTATCTAAAGGAAATCGTCTTATATGGTGTCATAGTTCCGATTTCGACAGTTATCGTAGGATTTCACCTTTTTACTACCTTCTATCCTATTTCTGACTCACTGTTAACAGATTTCTTGAAAGCTTTTACAGAACAAAGAATCCTTGCTATTTTATTCGTTCTTATTCTTTGCTTTATATTTTTCGGTTCAATTTATTACTGTATTTCATGTGGACGAGATAGAAAATTGATACCTGATAAAGTTTATACACAAATCACAACTTACATTTCATCTGTAGGTTTAGCGACTACAGTGATAGCTGTCGCTACCTTGACTCTCACAGAATTACAGTTTTCAATCCTTACTGGTTGGATTGCTTTTATCGCTTTGCTGTTGCCACTTCTGAAGTTTAAAGTCCAATATAGCACCTATCAGAGTAGCGACAATGTAGCACAGAAAACTACCGAAAACAAAGCCAATTAAGAAAGGCTCTACCATTCTTCTTTCCCCCTTTCTTTTTTAAAAAAATTACCTAAAAAGTTACCGAATTTTAAAATCTTCAATCACACGAGCGATGAACTGGTTCGCTTGTGGATTTTTTAATTTACCGTTCAGGATATTCGTTACATCCTGACGAGTCATGCTATACTGCACCGCTAGCGTAGCCATCGTCAGGTTGTGTTCTTTTAGATAATCTTTTACCTTTTGACGTCCACCATCCATATTTGGCATATATCTTTCTCCTTTCTTTGTAAGTTAAAAAAATGATTATTATTAACGAAAATTGTTATCTGCCCTAGCTTTTAGCAGATAAAACCTTTACAAACCTTCTTACATTTAGTATAATAATGTTACCTTTGTTAACAGAAAGGAGCTGATGCATATTGGCAGAATTTTTGAAAGGTACTGTGTCTCAGTAGTTAAACTCTATCTCTGGTCTGGTTGCCAGCATCGACAAACAAGAGTCGTAAAAATAGGTGCGAGTTCAGTCGTGGGAGGTAGCCACGTTAAAAAAGCGCAACTTCTCGTAGACCAAAGTCCCTAACTATTTCAACTGCAGTGCTGGAGGCGATACCAGCAAAGTGTTGATGGTTACTGCTATTAGCTTGAGCAGAACAATTTCCGTAGCGTACTCTAGATAGCAGCTAGAGTACGTTTTTTTATTTTGTAAGAAGATGAGTTAGAAATTTTATAAAATACTTGACAACTTTTACACTAAGGTGTAAAATGAAAGCATAATTAAAAACCTTGATAAAACAATATATCTATCAATTTTCTCGCTCGCCAAAGCTATTTATTTTTAGATAAGTTTTAACTTCGTTTTTTACTAACTCATCAACTTACAAAAACTATTTTACACTTTAGTATTATTTTTGTCAACAGAAAATAACACTTTTTTATAAAATATTTTTTGTCATGTCTTAGAAAAGGTGATATGACGATGTTTTCCACACTTGAAAAAATTAAGGAACTTGCTCTAAAACGAGGAATAAGCCTTCAAAAAGTTGCCGAAGATTTAGGCTATAGTATAAATTACCTCTATACTCTGAAAGAAAAAACTCCTAAATCAGACCGCCTTCAAGAAATCGCCGACTACTTCAACGTATCCACCGACTATCTGCTCGGACGTACGGATAATCCTGCAATTGCAAAGGATACCGTCACAAAAACAGAAATAGACCTCAAAAAGGACGCAGCAGAAAGCTTCTTTTACGATGGACACGAACTCAACGACGAGGATTTAGACCTCATCTCCTCACTACTAGAAGCTCGTATGAGAAATAGAAAGTAATACTTGCCTATGACAACACCCGAACAAGTCTGTTCTGAACAAGGTATCGATCTAGTTTATTTTGATGGTAGAGGTTCCCACAATAAAGGACTTTACAACCAACCCCGAAATTTCATAGCGGTAGACACTTACCTAGATGATATTGAGAAAAAGAAAGTCATCTATCACGAGATAGGACACAAAGAGCACGACCCAGAACAGTACAAACGAAGACGAGAAGAATACGAACTCCAAGCAGATAGGAACATGATACACTACCTGCTAAAAGAAGAACTTGAAACGATGGATGACTTCACTAATTTCAACTACCTTCATTTCATGGAGAAATACAACCTCAAAACCATGACAAATGAAATCATGGTCAAGGAAGAATATTTAGCATTGTTGAATTAAAAATGAAAGGGATATAAAATGGCTAAAATTATCAAAGTAACTGGTGCGGAGATCACAATCGCACACAATGAAGAGTATCTAAAATTAAACCCATCTGAGTTGAATTTTGTTCCACAATTAGGAGATGAGGTTGAAGTTCACAAGATCGATGGAGAAATCATTGTCATGAAAAAAGACAGTGAGAAAGATGATAAAATTAACATTAGTATTGTGAATGAAAATAATGCTGTTCAAAATCAGTCGCAAGTTGTTAATACCCAACAACCCACATACGGATTGCACTATGTAAACAAATGGTTATATATCCTATTAGCTATATTCTTCGGTGGATTCGGCGCGCATCATTTTTACGCTGGGTATAATGGTAAGGGAATCTTTCATCTGATTTTACTTATTACTGGTATATCTGTTTTTCTTGGCTTATTTCAAGGGATCATTGCTTTGTTCAAAACACCAGATGTAAATGGGAAAATTGCGGTTTAATAAAAAACCAGTTGTTTCCAAAATGAAAATAGTTCAAACAAAAAATCCTCACACTCGCAAAGTTTGGCGACTCTGAGTGTGAGGAAAGCATGTATAAGAAATAACCATTAAAAAGGTCGTTTTCTTATACCCATTTTATCAAAAAAGTGAGGTAAAATCAATGTGGATGGAAGAGTTGCCAAACGG
>ERZ772974.2650-NODE-2650-length-10849-cov-20.356587_pt1 | contig 10849 bp, 6 predicted proteins | sample MGYA00580671_ERZ772974 | MGnify/ENA primary metagenome ERZ772974 (study PRJEB29015, sample SAMEA2738065) | human oral metagenome | biome: human oral; feature: human-associated habitat; material: saliva | place: China | collected 2218 ... | reverse complement strand
TTCCGACTTATAATTGGCAATTTGCACCTCAAGTTGAGGATGCGGATTTTACAAAAATCGCCAAGAAAGCTGGGCTAGGGCCTGAAGCTGCTCGTCTATTATTTAGCCGTGGTATTAAGGATGAAGATAGTTTGTCTCGTTTTTTGGCACCAAGTCTAGATGATTTACACGATCCCTATCTTCTCCACGATATGGATAAGGCAGTGAATCGTATTCGTCGTGCTATAGAGCAGGGTGAATTTATTCTCGTTTATGGAGACTACGATGCAGATGGGATGACATCAGCTTCTATCCTTAAAGAAACATTAGAACAACTAGGAGCCGAGTGCTTGGTCTATCTTCCTAATCGTTTTACAGATGGTTATGGTCCTAATGCCAGTGTTTACAAGTACTTCATTGAGCAACAAGGGATATCCTTGATTGTAACCGTAGATAATGGAGTTGCAGGCCATGAAGCTATTGACTTGGCTCAATCTATGGGAGTAGATGTTATTGTAACGGATCACCATTCTCTACCGGATGTCTTACCTGATGCTTATGCAATCGTTCATCCTGAGCATCCTGAAGCAGACTATCCTTTTAAACATTTGGCGGGTTGTGGGGTGGCTTTTAAACTAGCTTGTGCCCTCTTGGAGGAAGTGCAGGTTGAGTTGCTTGATTTGGTTGCTATTGGGACGATTGCTGATATGGTCAGTTTAACAGATGAAAATCGCATCATGGTTCAATACGGTTTAGAAGTTTTGCGCAACACTCAACGAATTGGTCTCCAAGAGTTATTTGAAATAGCAGGGATTTCTAGCGGTGACCTTACAGAAGAAACTGTTGGTTTTCAGTTAGCACCACGATTAAATGCCCTAGGACGCTTGGATGATCCTAATCCTGCTATTGAGTTGTTAACTGGCTTTGATGATGAGGAAGTACATGAGATTGCCCTTATGATTCATGAGAAGAATGAGGAGCGTAAGGAAATTGTACAGACTATTTATGAAGAGGCAAAAGGGATGCTTGATCCAACTAAAAAGGTCCAAATTTTAGCAAAAGAGGGATGGAATCCAGGGGTTCTAGGTATTGTTGCTGGGCGTTTGCTTGAAGAATTTGGACAAACAGTTATCGTCCTTAACATCGAAGATGGACGAGCGAAAGGAAGCGCTCGAAGTATAGAAGCAGTGGATATCTTTGATGCTTTAGACCCGCATCGGGAACTTTTTATCGCCTTTGGTGGGCATGCAGGCGCTGCAGGTATGACTTTAGAAGTTGATAAATTAGAAGCCTTGTCAGAACTTTTGGAAGCTTATATCACAGAAAAAGGATTGGATGTAGCTACCAAAAACAATTTGCGTCTAGATGAAGACTTGGATTTAGAGGCTTTAACGATTGAGACTGTAAAAAACTTTGAACGCTTGGCGCCATTTGGTATGGATCACCAAAAAACTGTCTTTTATATAAGAGATTTTCAGGTTGAGAATGCACGTACTATGGGGGCAGGAAATGCCCATCTAAAATTAAAGATTTCAAAAGGCTCAGCAAACTTTGAAGTTGTAGCTTTTGGCAAAGGATCCTTGGCAACAGAGTTTGCTCAAGTCAAAGATTTGGAGTTAGCAGTAACCCTATCCGTAAATCAGTGGAATGGACAAACAGCCTTGCAGTTGATGATGGTTGACGCGCGTGTTGATGGAGTTCAACTTTTTAACATCCGTAGTAAGAGTGTAGAGCTACCAGAGGGAGTACCTGTCCTAGATTTTACCAGTGATTTGCCAGAAATGTTTTCTGGCCCAGCAATCGTTGTAAAAAATATTCCCGAGGGTCTCAGTCTTCTTAAACAAGTATTGCAAGAACAAGATTTCTCTGCTATTTACTTTAAAAATGATATCGATAAGCCCTACTATCTGACTGGTTATGGAACAAGGGAGCAGTTCGCTAAGCTCTATAAGACCATCTACCAGTTCCCAGAATTCGATATTCGCTATAAATTAAAAGACTTATCAGCCTATCTCAAAATTGAACAAATCTTACTAGTTAAGATGATTCAAATTTTTGAAGAACTTGGATTTGTTACTATTTCTGATGGTGTTATGAAAGTGAATAAAGAAGCTCCAAAGAGGGATATAGCAGAAAGTCAAATTTATCAACAACTAAAACAAACCGTTAAAGACCAGGAGATGATGGCGCTAGGTACGGTGCAAGAAATTTATAATTTTTTAATGGAAAAGTAGAAGAAAGGAAGCTGAGATAAACAATCTCAGCTTTTTTAACCTCCCTTATCCCCCTTAAATTTCATGTATTAAAAATATAATTATTTGTAATATGACTAAAATATAACTCTAAAATATCTGACATGTAAATTAGGTATGATTTCCTTATAAACAACAAAAACAAATAGGAATTATTAAAAAGGGAGAAATTCATTATGAAAAAAACAGTTGCTAAACTGACTCTTGGTTTGACATCCACCGCTATTTTAGCGTCAGTAGGTGCTCAAACTGTTAGTGCATCTTCTTACGTAGTTCAAGATGGAGATTCATTTTTTGGTATTGCTACTGCAAATGGCATGGATCCTTATGAGTTGGCAGCAAATAACGGGAAAAGCATTTTTGATATGATCCACCCAGGGGATGTGCTAGAAGTAAGCGGTCCAGCTCAGGCTACTTATTCATACGGTGCTCCGGCTTCTGAGGCGACTAGTACTTTGAATCCTGCTTCAGATGATGATGTTGTCGTGAATACTCCGACAGACTATGGGAACTCATATCCTGTTGGTCAGTGTACATGGGGCGTAAAAGAATTGGCTCCTTGGGCTAGCAACTGGTGGGGAAATGCTAATACTTGGGCGATTTATGCTAGTGCTCAAGGTTATCGTGTAGGAGATGTTCCAGTAGTAGGCGCAATCGCCGTTTGGGACGGTGGTGAATATGGACACGTTGCTTATGTGACAGATGTACAAAGTGAAAATTCTATCCAGGTATTGGAAGCAAACTACAGACGTCAAAAACAAATTGCTAACTATCGTGGCTACTTTAATCCCAATGAATTTTTAGGTAAAGTTACTTACATTTATCCAAACTAAAAATGATTAAAAAAGATTTAGAATTTCTAAATCTTTTTCTTTTTGAGCAATTCCTCATGTTGAGTATAGACCAAGTAAGAGATTACTGAATGTTTTAAGACTCTATTTTTAAGACTCTATAATGAACAGAAGCTTTGATCGTTTGAGAATTCAATCGTTCAATTATGTTAGATAGAGTATCTTAAAGATATAAAAAATCAATTCCATTTTTAGTGATCAAGAATCTCTGGTTGAAATAAAATCTTCATTTTGAAAATCGGTAAAAAAATGGTATAATGAAAGGAAATAATTCGGTAGAAAGTAGAAGATACTTTCAGAATAAGAGAGCTTTTAAAGCTCTACAAACTAGTTATTGTAATACCTCGGAGGGAAAATGACCAATATTAAATTAACAACTTTAGGTGGTGTCCGTGAAAACGGGAAAAATATGTATATTGCGGAGATTAACAACTCAATCTTTGTTTTGGATGCAGGTTTAAAATATCCTGAAAACGAGCAGCTCGGAGTTGACGTTGTTATTCCTAATATGGAATATTTATTTGAAAATAGTGACCGAATTGCAGGCGTCTTTTTAACGCACGGACATGCGGATGCGATTGGGGCTCTACCTTATTTATTGACAGAAGCTAAGGTTCCGGTTTTCGGTTCGGAGTTGACTATTGAACTAGCGAAACTGTTTGTCAAGAGTAATGACAGTGTCAAGAAATTTGATGATTTCCACGTCATTGATGAGAATACTGAAATTGACTTCGGTGGGACAGAGGTTTCCTTCTTCCGCACAACTCACTCTATCCCAGAGAGTCTGGGTGTCGTTTTGAAAACATCTGAAGGAAGTATCGTTTATACAGGGGACTTCAAATTTGACCAAACGGCTAGCGAATCATATGCGACTGACTTCGGTCGTTTAGCAGAAATTGGTCGCGAAGGAGTTTTAGCTCTTCTAAGCGACTCAGCAAACGCAGACAGTAATATTCAAGTAGCCAGCGAAAGTGAAGTTGGTGATGAAATTACGCAAACTATTTCTGACTGGGATGGACGTATCATTGTAGCTGCCGTTGCAAGTAACCTTTCTCGCATTCAGCAAGTCTTTGATGCTGCTGCAGAGACAGGACGTCGCGTTGTTTTGACTGGATTTGATATTGAAAATATCGTTCGTACAGCTATTCGCTTGAAAAAATTATCATTGGCTAACGAAAGTCTCTTGATTAAACCTAAAGATATGTCTCGATTTGAGGATCACGAGTTAATCATCCTTGAAACTGGTCGTATGGGTGAACCGATTAATGGACTTCGTAAGATGTCTATTGGGCGCCACCGCTATGTGGAAATCAAGGATGGCGATTTAGTGTATATCGTTACAACGCCATCAATTGCTAAAGAAGCTGTTATGGCTCGTGTAGAAAACATGATTTACCAAGCAGGTGGTGTTGTTCGACTCATTACATCAAGCCTACGTGTATCAGGGCATGGAAATGCTCGTGATTTACAGTTGATGATTAATCTTCTACGACCACGTTATCTCTTCCCTATTCAAGGAGAGTATCGTGAATTGGATGCTCACGCTAGAGCGGCAATGGCAGTTGGCATGTTGCCAGAGCATATTTTCATTCCCAAAAAAGGAAGTACTATGTCCTATGAACATGGAGACTTTGTTCCGTCAGGTGCTATCACTGCAGGAGATATTCTGATTGATGGAAATGCTATTGGAGATGTCGGAAATGTTGTTCTTCGTGACCGTAAGGTCTTGTCGGAGGATGGGATCTTTATCGTTGCGATTACAGTTAACCGTCGTGAGAAGAAAATCATTGCCAAGGCACGAGTGCACACACGTGGATTTGTTTATCTCAAGAAGAGTCGTGACATCTTGCGTGAGAGCTCAGAGCTGATTAACCAAACAGTTGAAGACTATCTACAAGGTGAAGAATTTGAGTGGTCAGAGCTCAAAGGTAAAGTTCGAGACAGTTTGTCCAAGTTCCTCTTTGATCAAACTAAGCGTCGTCCAGCAATCTTACCAGTAGTTATGGAAGCAAAATAATAATTAAATAAAGATCTAGAAAAAGTCGAATTTCGGCTTTTTCTTATCTTAAACCTAAAAGGAGAAAATAATGGCAGTAATGAAGATTGAGTACTACTCAGAAGTTTTGGATATGGAATGGGGAGTCAATGTTCTGTATCCTGATAGCTCTAGGGTAACAGACCCGGATTGCACAGATATTCCTGTCCTTTATCTCTTACATGGGATGTCTGGAAACCATAATAGTTGGCTCAAACGTACCAATGTTGAGCGTTTGCTACGTGGTACTAATCTTATTGTTGTTATGCCTAATACTAGTAATGGATGGTATACCGATACCCAATATGGATTTAACTACTATACTGCCTTATCAGAAGAATTACCTAAAGTCATGAAGCGCTTTTTCCCTAACATGACTAGTAAACGTGAAAAGACTTTTATTGCTGGACTATCTATGGGCGGTTATGGTTCCTTCAAATTAGCTCTGTCAACTAACCGTTTCTCCTATGCAGCTAGTTTTTCTGGTGCCCTTAGTTTTCAGGAGTTTTCTCCAGAAAATCAAGATTTAGGGAATCGGACATATTGGCAAGGTATTTTTGGTGAGATTAAAAATTGGGAAAGTAGTCCATATTCACTGGAAAGCCTAGCTGAAAAGTCAGATAAGAAGACAAAACTCTGGATTTGGTGTGGCGAACAAGATTATCTTTATTCTGCTAATAATCTAGCAGTAAAAAATCTCAAAAATCTAGGTTTTAATGTAACCTATAGTCATAGTCCAGGTGCCCATGAATGGTATTACTGGGAAAAACAATTGGAACGATTTTTAGCAACTCTCCCTATCAACTTTGTTTTGGAAGAGCGTCTTATATAAGCCTTAAAGTTCTGTTTAGGCGTGAGAACATAAAGATTCTATGATTCTATAATTCTTTATTTTTTAACAAAAAAGTAGTAGAATAGGTATGTTATAAATTTATTAGGAAAAGGACCAGCCAATGTATCATTATCAAATAGGTATTTCACCTGAAATACATGATGAGTTTGTCAAAAAAAGTGAATTGGCAAATCTTTTACAAAGTAGTGCTTGGGCTAATGTAAAAAATCAATGGGATAACGAAATAGTTGGCTTTTTTAAAGATGAACAGTTAGTCGCTTCAGCCAGCTTGTTATATAGGTCTTTACCTTTTGGTTTTACCATGTGTTATGTTGCGAGAGGTCCAATATTGGATTATAAAGATAAAGAGTTATTACAATTCGTTTTTACCTCTCTCAAAACGATCGCCAAAAGGAGAAAGTCACTATTCGTTAAATGTGATCCTAGTCTTGTTTTAAGTAAAACTGTAATACATAAGGACTGTACAACTTGTTCTAATCCGGAGACAAAAGAAATCATCCAGAGTTTACAAGCTATTGGGGTAATTTGGTCTGGACTATCAACAGAGATGTCTCAAACTATTCAGCCAAGGATTCAGGCTAAGATTTATAAAGAAGGATTTGAAGAAAACTTACCGAAGTCAACCAAACAAGCAATTCGTACAGCTTTAAATAAAGGAATCGAGATTAAGTATGGAAGAGAAGAGTTATTAGATGATTTTACGACTCTAATGAGAAAAACAGAAGTCAGAAAAGATATTCATCTGCGAAATGAAGAGTATTATCATCAATTATTAGCTGCTTATGAAAACTCTAGTTTTATTACAATGGCTTATTTAGATTTAGAAAAACGATTAGAAGAATTAGAGTCTAAATTAGCAAAAAACAAGCTAGTTGCAGAAGCTTTCTCTCAGGAAACAAAACCAGGTAAAATTAAAAATAATGAAGAAGAGCGAGAACGCTTGGTTCAAGAAATTGCATTTTTGAATTCTCGCATTGAGTCAGGAGTGAAGGTGGCTCCGCTTTCTGGAACCTTAACAATAGAATTTGGTACTACTTCTGTCAATCTGTATGCGGGAATGGATGACACCTTTAAACAATATAATGCACCTATTCTGACTTGGTATTCTACAGCTAAACAATCTTTTGACCGTGGAACTTTATGGCAGAATCTTGGAGGAGTTGAGGGAGATTTTAAAGGAGGCTTATACCTTTTTAAATCTAAATTTTCTCCAATAATAGAAGAGTATATTGGGGAATTAACAATACCGATTCATCCTCTTTATCCTTTAGGTGGACAAATTTACAAACTGCGGAAAACACTAAGAAAAAAACATTAAAGAAAGTATTCATATGACACTGACATTACTCACTAAAGAAGAGTTTCAACGTTATTCGGAAAAAGTCTCTGGCCATTCTTTCATGCAGTCTGTTCAGATGGGGGATCTGTTGGAAGCTAGAGGAGCTCAAGTTGTGTATCTTTCTTTGAAGAAAGAAGGAGAAATTCAAGTTGCGGCTCTGGTTTATAGCTTGCCTATGCTAGGTGGTCTTCATATGGAGTTGAATTCTGGGCCTATTTATACCCAAAAATCGGTACTTTCAGAATTTTATCAATCCTTGAAGGGATATGCCAAACAGAGAGGCGCTATAGAGTTGATTGTAAAACCTTATGAGACCTATCAAACTTTTGACAGCGATGGCAACCCAATAGATGAAGAAGAGAAAAGCATTATACAAGAGTTGTGTAGTTTAGGATATCAATTTGATGGTCTTAAAACAGGCTACCCAAACGGAGAAATATTTTGGCACTACGTTAAAGATTTAAAAGGTTTCGATGAAGAATCTTTGTTGAAATCTTTTAATAAGAATAGTGTGAGAAATACCCATTCAGCACTTGATTATGGTGTTGCCATTCGAAGCGCTGAAAGAGAAGAAATTCCACTTTTCAAAAAGATTATTGAAGAAACTGGTAAGAGACAAGGCTTTGAAGATAAGAATTTAGATTATTACTATAAATTGTATGATATTTTTGAGGATAAGGCAGCTTTTCTAATTGCAGAGGTGAATCCTAAACAATCGATCGAAGCTCTTACTATGAAACAGGCTAGTCTTGATGAAAAATCAAAGAATTTCAAGCAACAGTATCAAGCCATACAAAAGAAATTGGATTTTCTAGATTCTTTACCTTCTGCTTCAGATAGAATTCTATTAGCTTGTGCTCTGATAATATACACTAACTCGGAAGCAACATACTTGTTCGGAGGTTCTTATGCTAATCTCCAAAAGTTTTCTGCTCCATTTTTACTTCAATATTATGCGATGAAGCAGGCGTTACATAAGGACATTCCCGCATATAACTTTTTTGGAATTCAAGGACTCTTTGACGGAAGCGATGGAGTTCTACGCTTTAAGCAGAATTTCAATGGTTATATTGTTCGTAAGCCAGGAACTTTCCGATATTATCCAAACCCGTTCAAGTTTAAGTGTTTACAAGTTTTGAAAAAATTAATGGGGAGATAAGTAAAAGAAGTACTTTTAGATTTCTTTTAGTTTTCTCCAGTAAAATAGAGAATCTATCTTTAGAATGGCTATCCATTACTCAAAGATGGGTTCTTATTTTTTAGAAAGGTGGGCAATCATGGGCTGGATTATTCGTGTTTTATATCGATTTTTACTAGGAATTTTGCGTATGTTTTGGCGCCTTATGTGGACACTTATACTCTTAATTCTCATTACTTTTGGGATTCTCTGGTATGTGACAGGCGATTTATCAGGTGTCTTCAATCAAGTAAGCAATCTTGTTCAAGTCGGCCAAACAGGTTGGCACCAATGGCAAGAGACTGGTAAGTTGCAAGATTTGTCTCAGATAGATCATCATCAAGCTTCAGGAGCAAAATGGCCAAAAGCGCAAGCAACGATTTATATTGATCCCCAAATGGATGCAACCTTCCAAAAAGCCTACGCTGAGGCTATTGCTAACTGGAATCAGACTGGCGCTTTTAATTTTGTGCTTGTAACAGAACCGGATCAGACCAATATTTTTGCGACTGAAATGAACGATGGTTCGACAGCTGTTGCTGGCGAGGCAGAGAGTCAAACAAATCTCCTAACCAAACAATTCACTTCGGTAACCGTTCGTTTGAATCATTACTATCTATCTAATCCAAATTATGGCTATACGTATGACCGCATTTTGCATACGGCAGAACATGAGCTAGGTCATGCGATTGGTTTGGAACATACTAATGAAGTTTCGGTTATGCAACCAGCAGGCTCCTATTATGGTATCCAAGCTCAAGATGTAAAAGCAGTTCAAGAGCTATATGAGTCTGGAGAATAACTGATTTTCAAAGGAAACTGGAGCTCTCTGATTTAAGCAATACAGGGGGCTTTTTGCTATAATGGAACTATGAATAACTTGATTAAATCAAAACTGGAGCTCTTGCCGACTAGCCCTGGTTGTTACATTCACAAAGATAAAAACGGCACTATCATTTATGTAGGAAAGGCTAAAAATCTGCGCAATCGGGTGCGGTCCTACTTCCGTGGGAGCCATGATACCAAGACAGAAGCCTTGGTGTCTGAAATTGTAGATTTTGAGTTTATTGTCACGGAGTCTAATATTGAGGCCCTTCTTTTAGAGATTAATCTCATCAAGGAAAACAAGCCTAAGTACAATATTATGCTCAAGGACGACAAGTCCTATCCCTTTATCAAAATCACCAATGAGCGCTATCCTCGCTTGATTATCACCCGTCAGGTCAAGAAAGACGGAGGACTCTATTTTGGTCCCTATCCGGATGTGGGGGCAGCCAATGAAATCAAACGGCTATTGGATCGGATTTTCCCTTTTCGCAAGTGTACCAATCCACCATCTAAGGTTTGTTTTTATTACCATATCGGCCAGTGCATGGCTCATACGGTTTGTCGAAAGGATGAAGCCTATTTTAAAGCAATGTCCCAAGAAGTCTCTGATTTTCTCAAGGGACAAGACGATAAAATCATTGATGAACTCAAGAGTAAGATGGCTTTGGCAGCCCAAAGTATGGAGTTTGAACGTGCAGCGGAATACCGTGATTTGATTCAGGCCATTGGCACCCTTCGGACTAAGCAACGAGTCATGGCTAAAGACCTCCAAAACCGTGATGTATTTGGTTACTACGTGGATAAGGGTTGGATGTGTGTTCAGGTTTTCTTTGTCCGTCAAGGTAAACTGATTGAACGCGATGTCAATCTCTTCCCTTACTACAATGATCCAGATGAGGATTTCTTGACCTATGTGGGACAATTTTATCAGGAAAAATCTCATTTGGTTCCTAATGAAATTTTGATTCCTCAGGATATTGATGAAGAAGCTGTTCAGGCCTTGGTAGATACCAAAATTCTCAAACCCCAACGCGGTGAGAAGAAACAACTGGTTAATCTGGCTATCAAAAATGCGCGTGTTAGTCTAGAGCAGAAGTTTAATCTGTTAGAGAAATCAGTTGAAAAGACTCAAGGGGCTATTGAAAATCTGGGACAACTTCTACAAATTCCAACCCCAGTCCGCATCGAGTCTTTTGATAACTCCAATATCATGGGGACTAGTCCAGTTTCTGCCATGGTAGTTTTTGTTAACGGCAAACCGAGCAAGAAGGATTATCGCAAGTACAAGATAAAAACAGTTGTTGGGCCAGATGACTACGCAAGTATGCGAGAGGTTATTCGCAGACGTTATGGCCGAGTCCAACGAGATGGTTTGACACCGCCTGACTTAATCGTTATTGATGGAGGACAAGGTCAGGTAAATATTGCTAAGCAGGTTATCCAAGATGAGCTAGGCTTGGATATTCCTATCGCAGGGCTGCAAAAAAATGATAAGCACCAAACCCATGAATTGCTCTTTGGAGATCCGCTTGAGG
>ERZ772974.2644-NODE-2644-length-10867-cov-7.608398_pt1 | contig 10867 bp, 8 predicted proteins | sample MGYA00580671_ERZ772974 | MGnify/ENA primary metagenome ERZ772974 (study PRJEB29015, sample SAMEA2738065) | human oral metagenome | biome: human oral; feature: human-associated habitat; material: saliva | place: China | collected 2218 ... | reverse complement strand
TTCGTCAGACCCCCACTGGGGGTCTTCCTGCGGCTCCTCCGAAGCGTCGTTTTCGGTGTTATTCACACCCAGAACACGACGCAAAGCATCCGCAATTTCAGGCTTGTTCACGACCGGAACAAGGGCCAAAATTGCGTCTGTCTTGTCCGCAAAAACAGCACCGGCAACAGCTTCACCGAGGGCCATTTTTGCGGACTCGAGTTCGGCCTTTTCTGCCTTCTTCAGTGCCCTTCGAAGAGCGCGAGCTTCGGAATCTTTTGTCCGAAGTTCCTTGCGAATTTCGCTTGCTGTTTTTCCCATAATTTCTATCCTTCCTCTAATTGGTTAAGGTCTGACCTAATCTATTGACCATGGGGATTGAGGCTTATCATCGACGTACGCTTGGGGTTCACCATCGACGTACTTGAGCTTTACCTTCGAGATAAGATCAGGCTGTCCAGCGGCTAAAAGTTCAGCCTTCTTCGCTGTGAGCACTTCCTTCTCACGTTGCTTCCGGGCGCGCTCATCAGCCTTGCGCCGATCTTCAGCAGCCTTGAATTTGGCAGCATCCTGAGCAGCTTTCTCTTCAGCCTTACGAGCGTCTTCTTCCGCCTTACGAGCAGCTTCCTCTTCAGCTTCCTTACGAGCCTCAATTTCTTCAGGCGTGGGTTCTGGCTCCACGATGGGCTGACCTGCCGACGAGAATTCAGCAAGAACGGCATCAGGCTCCACCGACGGCCATAATTCACCTGTCAAGCGCGGGCGCTGTTCGAGGATTGGAGCAGCCGTCTGTTTCCCAACCGTGAGAAGAACCTCATCTGCCCGTTCCCGGTCCCTAATCTGTTCACACCTCCTTGCAAGCGACCCAAGATCCTGACGAAAATGCTCATACTTTTCGTACTCGAAATACTCGCGCGTTCCCTCCAGGAACCCCTTATTGAGGTAAACCGAGAACTCGCCTTCAGACATAGGAATGATGAGCGGAAAACGACGATAAGCCTGAGCCTTATTCTCCGACGTCCGTTGGTAAGCCTGACCATCTCTGGAATAAGCCTTATACTCTCCAGCGAGACCATTCAAAAAAGTTTCGTAGTCGTCAGGGCCTGTAATGATATTGACCCGATTCAGCAGCTGAGTCCTAGTGCCTTTGATGTGAACGATGAGCTTCTTATAGACATCGCGGTAAGGCCCGAGAATACGAAATAGCAACCCACGGTCTTTCCGACACGCCTCCAGCATCGAGTAAGCGCGAAAGTCCTCCCAAATGAGGACCTCTTCGCCGTCATAGCCTTCAAATGCCACGTTATCGCCACCCACATTGAAGTAAGGACGCTTCGCACCCGGGTTAAAACAGCGAGCAAGAATAACGGCCATCACATCTTTGCCCGTCCCGCCATCTCCACTGATGTAGATGTTTAAGACCTGACCGGGCGGTGTCTGTCGAGTCAGCCAATCGGCACGCAAAGCTTGCAAATGCTTCATCACGCCGTCCATGGACCACAATTCAGGATCGTTGGAACACACGTCGTCCAGATCCCACTTGCCCAACGTAATATTTAGCGCGGCCTCCTTCTTACGGCGTTTGAGTGACTTACTCAGACCCTTTTCCAGACGCTTCTCTTTATGCTCTTCCAGATCAGAACGCCAATCCCACCCCTGAGAAGCGTGAACCTCCGAATCGTCGTACAGATACTTGCCTTTTCCATGCTGATTAGGGTGTTCATGAGTCAAGTATTCAACGAGGTCAAGAAATGATGAATCGGGCTTTGACTCCACACACTGCGGTGGCACCCCAAACGACCGGGCTACCTGACCAAGCGTCGCGAAAGAGGGCCGCTTAATGGCAATGTGGACATGAGGGGCTTTAGACGAACCTTCGACGCGAGTCGGGTCCTTAGCGGCATCATCCGCCGTGTACACGTCCTTGTCGTGCAGAATCCAGGCGTACTGACGCACGCCCTTTTTGGCAACACCCTTTTCCACCTGCTCCGTGGTAATCAACGTCTGGCCTGTAGACGGATGCTCCAGGTTTTGCGTAATCATGAAGACGCGGCCGCCGTTCTTCTGCTTATTCGCGTAAGCCCAAGGGCCTCCCTCCTTATAAGGGTCGTCATCAGTGCCGACGAGAGCCAGAAGACGTAACGCTTCAGGTATGGTTGAAGAAGGGTCGTTTTGGTCGTTTTTGGTCGTTTCACTCCCAAAATCGACTAAATCGACTGCGCGGGACACAAGCCCAGTGTCCCGCGCATTATCGTTGGGATCACTAGCAAAAGTAGGAGTCGAAGAATCAAAATCGACTAAATCGACTGCATTTTTCGCTCGCTCTGAAATGGACTCAGAAGCCGGTTTTTCGGTCGCTTCAGAGGACGTACTATCTACACCTTTAAATCGAACTAACGCCTTTGAGGACGTGCTCAGAGGAGAGGAAAGAGAGTGGGTGGGTGCGGTCATGATGCGACCGCCTTGGAACCCGATGTTTCAACCCGGTTGTTATCCAACCAGGTGTTGAGGTCATCGACACGGTAAAGAGTCCGGCTATGGACTGCACCGACACGAACGAACGCCGGGCCAATACCCTGAGTCCTCCAGTTCGCAAGCGTACGAGAACTAACGCCGAGCATGGCAGCGGCTTCGTTTGCTGAGACAGCAAGTGCGGAAGTAGTAATTTTGAGAGCCTGAGTAGGCATGGTTCACCCCTTATGGGTGAACCTCGCCAGAACGGACTTACGCTTCACTTAGGCATTGCCATATCGGTTCATCATGCTTCTGTGACCGGCCGCTCGCTGAGTTCCGTCCTGCTTATTCGACGGCTGCATAGGATTTCGCCATACAACGAACTAACGATCACCTTGGCGCTTCGTTATTAGGTTTTGCGCCAATCCTAACACCCCTGTCAAGTCCACGCAACTCCGGGGCTGGTATGCTCTGCTAATGTTAATTTGAACCAACGACAGAAAGGGCCACTTATGGGGAGGACCGCCCTCAAACCAGGCGAGCACATGGCAGCGCAGACGAAGCCGGAAAGACAGCCTAACGGCTCCTACTTTGGGCGCTTCTCGCTCAAGCTCATGGACGGCAAAACCGTCCGCCTGAAGGTCACAGCCCCAACGGTAGGGGAATGGCACACAAAAGCCCTAGCAGCAGCTGAGGAAGCGCTCCGAGCTGCCGGAACGGAAGGTTCATGGAAACCGACCTCACAGATGAGCGAGTACATCAAAAAGGTCTCAATTCCTGCCGTTAAAGCGTCGCAACTCAGGGAGCGCTCAAAAACCAAGTATGAGCACCTCCTTGACATCCTTGGCGAGCACTTCAAGGGATACACAATTCACGATGCTGTGAGGTTTCGACGACTGGAGACGGTTCTGAAAGACATTGCAAGCGAGCACGGGGCTGAGTCTGGGCGCAATGCTCGTAATGTGCTGAGCAAGTGGGTGCTTCAACAGCTCATCCGTGACGAGGTGATCACAGGGAACCCACTCGCACGCATGGCAATCGACCTCGGAAACGTGAAGAAGACGGCAAAGAGTGAAGGTGGTAAGGGTCTTACCGATGCTGAGTATGAGCGTGCCATCGAGTATCTGCTCGCAATAGATGTAGAAGACGTAGCCGCACCGAGACGGGGACGCTTCACAACAGCAGACCGAGTAGAACACAGGCGCACAACAGTTGAACTCACGCTCTTACAAGCTACAACAGGCTTGAGAATCGGAGAAGCCCTCAGCCTTCGTCTTGATGAGGTTGAAGATGATGGAACACAGATCAAGGTCACTGTGCCCGCTGAGCGCTCAAAAACCCACAGAGGAAGAACTGTACCCGTGTATGATCCTCAGGTCACTGAGCGGCTCAGGAAGCGCTTAGAACGCCGCCAAGGGGGCACGCTTGTATTTCCTGCCCCGGCTGCCCCTGGTAGCAAATGGAATCAATCCAACGCGCAGAAAGCGGTGAAGAAGCTCCTTAGAGAAGTCGCTGATGCGTGTTCAATCCCGCTGCTCCATGAAGTGTCGTCCCATGTCTGGCGAACAACGCTCAATACCCGAGCGATGAATGCAGGAGTCCCAGCCGAAATACGAGCTGCATACTTCGGGCACGACGCTGAGATCAACAAGACGGCCTACACCGATACGCGCGATACCTCCAGTCTTGTTGAGGCTCTCAGGCGGTAGGAGAAGGGGCCATTTATAGGGCCACTTATTCTGTGATACAGCGTGATAGTGCGCGCAACTCCGGTAAGCATGAAAGCGCTCTTTTTGGCTCTATACCTTAAAAAACTTGGATTCTACCAACGGTAATAGCATCAATGGTCGATTACCCCGGAAGTCGCAGGTTCAAATCCTGTCCCCGTTACTAGTAATCCGGTCTCGAAAGAGACCGGGTTTTTGTATTTCTGTCAGCTTATCTGAGAAGACTCGCGTATTAAGCTCTCCGTTCTCACAAAAAATTGCGGCCTACGCTTCGCGTAGACCGCAATTGAGTGGAGGAACTTCTAGCCGCGCTTGCGCTTGCGCAATGCAGCGCCTGCACTTGCGCTCAGTGCCGCTGCTCCAGCAAAGAAAGCAATGGGGCCACCCGTGCGCGCGAGCGTGGGCTTTGACGACTTCGACGCAGTGGTCTGCGCCCCTGCCGAGCTCGTGCTTGGGCTTACCGAAACCGTCGTTGACTCACTGGCTGAAGGAGATGCAGCGCTTGTACTCACTGAAGCCGTAGGAGTGCTTGCGGTAGGTGTTGTTGAGCTAACGGACGGAGAAGGCGAGGGGGTGGGCGTTACACACGGCGAGGGGTCGAGGATTGGATCGACTTGTGTTCCAGCAGTCAGCGGAGCGACGGTGATATTGGCGGTCCAAGAGTCTGCGGAGGACTGTGCATTAGCGCCGGTGAATCCCGTGAGCGCCGCGGTGTTAGAGATGGTTGTTCCCGCGCCCTTTTCATTCACGCGTCCGAGCACGTGCAGCGTCGTGTAGTTCATGAAACCGAGCTGCCCTGCGCCGCCGTCCCAGATTCCAGTGCAGTGATCATAGGAACCAAAAGTCTTGGCATCAGTACAGGGGAAGGTGAAGTCTCGAATGAGGCCGTCGTCTGGGTTCGGATCAAAGTCGTGTCCTTCCCGGATCCAGAGGTGATCGACCGGAGGATAGGCAAGGATCTCGTTATTGCACAGTCGAGTCCACGAGTTTTGGTAGGTGATTCCCTCGGGCAGTAGGTCTTTCACATTGATGTTTGTCACTGTGCCAACGCCACGGTTAAGAATGTTGACGCGGTAAAGAACATAGTCGCCAACGTTAAAGTTCCCAATCGGGAAATTAGCCGTCGAATCGAGAGCGATGGGCAGTCCGTTCGCGCCATAAACAGGCTGAGCACCAGACATCTGGACGTGGGCAGCGTCCTTCAAGACAATAAGATCAGCGCCCTGGTTTGGGTCAGCGTTGGCCTGGAACTTGGATGCTGAAACACCGACAATTCCGAGTGCAACACAGGCACTGAGGAGTGCTGCACACAAACTGCGGCGTCGAGAATGACGGAGTGTCATGGTATGTCGGTCCTTCTGTAAACGGGGGGTTAATTGAGCTTACGCCTGCTCGAGACGAAAGATGATCCTGCAATAGTGGTGAGTAGCGCTATTCCCCCAAGAAGAGCGAGGGGAACACCCGTCCGTGCGAGCGTGGTTGTCTGCGGTGTGCGAGAGGCTGCTGTCGCGCTTGTCATTGCCGAGGCCTCGCTAGCGCTAAGCGTGGTAGTGGGGGTACTTGTGGCCGTGGAAGGAGAGGATGTGCTCACCGATGGTGAAGGCTGCGAAGACGTGGGGGAATCTGAAGGCGTCGGTGTTGAGCAAGGTGAAGGGTCAGTGATCTCCTCAACCTGTGCGCCGCTAGCAAGAGGTGCAACCGTAATATCTGCGGTCCATGAGTCAACGGAGAGCTTTGAATTTTGAGGAGAGATCTCCGTAAAACGAGCGGTGTTGGAAATTGTCTTTCCTGCGCCCTTCTTGTCGACACGTCCAAGGACAAACAAAGTGGAGTATGCGGCGTAACCAAAATACTCAGTGCTGCTCGTCCATGTTCCGCTGCAGTGATCGTAGGTCCCTGAAGAGTATCCTTCAGGTGCGCGACAGGGGAAAGTGATCGGGGAGTCTGGGTACAGACTCTCATCGGGATTCACGCTTTGGCTTTCGCGAACCCACAGGTGGTCAGTTGGAGCTACAACACTGTGGACGCATCTGCGTGTCCAGGAGTTCTGATAGGTGACCCCTTCGGGAAGGAAGTCCGAAACGGTAAAACTGTTCACATAGCGGTAATTGCGATTTAGGACATTGATACGGTAAACAACATAGTCACCGACCTCGAACTGTCCAATGGGGGCATCTGCGGTCGAATCAAGGCCAATCGGGAGGCCGAATTCGTCGTAGACGGGCTGTCCACCAGACATCTGGACGTGGGCTGCATCCTTCAGGAGGATCAAGTCGGGGACGCGTTCTTCATCTGCCTGAGCCTGAAGTTGAGCGGTGGAGACCCCCGCAATACCCATTGCAACGCTTGCAGTGGCGAGGGTAGCAATGATGCTCCACCCTCGCTGCGAACGCCTCAACATAACGTGCCTCCAATACCTTCAATACTCAGCAAGTTGTCTGAGCACAATACCGAGAAATGCTATCTGTAAGTAGGTGCTCAGTTCAAGAAAAACTGCCAGTTGTGCCTTAAAACTCATATGTTCTGAGCGAAAAGTCCTCTCTCACAACAGTTGTAGTATAAAAATGTTGAAACACATTTGAGGAGGACAAAATGAGTGAACCGACAATGCCGCCGAGCCTGCCGCCCATGAGCGGACAGTCAATTCCGCAGGGAAGCGTGCCAGCAACCGGCAGGATTGAAAACGGTGACTACTATTTCGATAAGTTTGACGATCGTCCGATTCCCACGATGGTTAACCGGCTGATCATTGAAAAAGGCTCGTGGGCTAAAGCAATCGTAGCTTTCGTTTTGGGTGGAGTTTTCCTCCTTGCATGTGTCAATTCCGTGCGCTCTGAACAGTCTGTTGCCGCAATCATCCTTTGTTTCTTGATCGGGGCTCTCTTGATTGTCGCTGGGCTTGCCATGATGCCCCGCAAAGACTACATCGACTACCAGGGCTTCTATGTCACGAGCATTTTTGGCTCGAAGCGCTTCCCCTGGCCTCATTCGCGTACCAGTTTCTACGTCCGTAACACGCGGGCTGGAAATGCTGCTTCGGCGAGCGCTCGGATGACACAGACCTTCGACGTGAAGCTGATCAGTGCTGAGGGAATGCAGATTCCCTTGGGGATTGTCTTCACCGGTCCGAACTCCGATGAATTGGAATGGCGAGGCGTCGTTCAGTGCTCGCGTATTTGGGATTGGGGCGTTGCAAGGGGCTACACCGTTGAAACGGGGGAGTACATTCCTCTTTCGGGAGTTGGAATTCACCAAGCACTTCGTCAGTCTCAGGAAGAACGCTACGGTCTTCGCCAGAACTTCAATCAATAAATGAGTAATCCCTACGATCCTCAGCCTGCTGAGGATTCTTCTCGAGTATCACTTCCTCCCGCTGCTGGGGAGCGCATCGAGCCTCAGAAAGAAATTGCCTCGAAGATCGGGACGGTTGTAGACGGTGACTACTACTACGACCAAAACGACGAGAAGCCGATTCCTCTTGAAGCAGAGAGAATAGTCTTCGAAAAAGGCTCGACCTTTATGGTGATTTTGTCGTGGTGTTTAGCGCTCTTTCTCTCTCTGCCGTTCCCAACGATGCTGACCGAAGGAACAGACGCGGTCATTGACGCGGATCATCCATTGATCTGGTCCTTCATGCTAGGGGTCGATCTGGTGATCATCGTCTTTCTCATTATTCATGGTTTCCTTTATTTCCCAAGTACAGATTGTCTCGACTCTGAAGGGATGACCCTGTCTATCTTGTCAAGGAAAATACAGATTCCGTGGCCGCACTCGCGAACGGGTTTGTATGTTCGCCTTGTGAACCAGAAAGGTCGAGCTCTTCAGACAGCTGAAGTGAAGGTCATTCGCCCAGACGGTTCCTCCGCGTTACTTCCAATTACCTTCAGGGGAGTGGATTCAGTCAAAACTGAACGAGATGCTGTCATCCAATGTTCTCGGATCTGGGATTGGGCGGTTGCAAAGGGCTACACCGTTGAAACGGGGGAATACATTCCTCTTGCGGGACTAGGGGTTCAGCAGTTTCTTCGCCGTCGCCAGGAAGAACGCTACGGTCTTCGCCAGAACTTCAATCAATGACTAATCCCTACGCTCCTCAGCCTGCTGAGGGTAGTAATCCCTTCGCTCCTCAGCCCGCTGAAGGTAGTAATCCCTACGTTCCTCAGCCCGCTGAAGGTAGTGCTCCTCAGCCCGCTGAGGATTCTTCTCGACCATCACTTCCTCCCGGTGCTGGGGAACGCTTCGTCATTGAGCCAGAGGAAGAGATCGTCTCGAAGATCGGAACGCTTGTAGACGGTGACTACTACTACGATCTAAACGGCGAGAAGCCGATTCCTCTTGAGGCAGAACGAATAGTGGTTCTGACGGGGGCATGGATCGCCATTATTGTGCCCTGTGCTTTCGCGCTTTTCCTGTTTATGCCTTTCGTGAAAATGATGAGGGATGGCCCCGCTTCAGTGATCAATCAAGATCACCCAATTGCCTACTCGGTCATGCTGGGTGTTGATCTGCTGATCGTTATTTTGCTCGTTGCATTGAGTGTTCTTGTCTTCTGGCCCTGTAAGAATTACATCGACAAAGATGGTTTCCGTGTCACTTTCTGTTTCAGAACAATGCGCTCGCCTTGGCCACGTTCAAGGAGCGGTTTGTACGTGCAGATCCGATCGCGTCGGGGCAGACCCGTCAAGGTATCTCAAGCGAAGGTTGTTCGTCCAGACGGTTCCGCTATCTCGATTCCTATTGCCTCGATGGATATTGATGCAGACGAGGTTGAAAAAAGCACTGTTTTCCAGTGCTCTCGGATCTGGGATTGGGCGGTTGCAAAGGGCTACACCGTTGAAACGGGGGAATACATTCCTCTTGCGGGACTAGGGGTTCAGCAGTTTCTTCGCCGTCGCCAGGAAGAACGCTACGGCCTTCGTGCCCATGTGAACGACGACCGGGAAAACCTCCAATAGGTCTTTCCTCCGTATAAAGGTGTGGGCCCGGCAGCTGCCGGGCCCACACCTTTATACCTAGAACTTAGTTCTTCTTCTTAGCCGGGGCTTCGCCCAACTCGAAGGAAGCGACACGGATGGTGCCTTCATCTTCGGTAGAGTCTGCCGAGGCTTCGAAGTGGGCAGGACCCTGGATCTTCGTCGCGGCTGCAAGGTCTTCCAGAACTTCCTCAAGCAGGGGGATCATCTGCTCGGGAGCAGACACCGTCACCTCAAGGAAGGGGGTCCTGGGGGAGACCTTTGCTTCGGACTTCACGCGGCGAAGGACCACGAGTGCCTCGGAGGCAACGCCCAGCAACACGCTGGACGCATCCTCGATCGCGCCCTCGATGCTCCCATCCGGGGTGACCTCAAGGTTGGAGGTGGTCGGCCATGCAGCCTGGTGGACGCTGCCTTCGCGATACCAGCTCCACACCTCTTCGGTCACGAAGGGCAGGTAGGGAGCAAGCAAACGAACGAAAGTATCGATGGCGATCGCCAGCGCTGCGCGGGCAGAAGCCGAAGCCTGATCACTCCACTTGCCCTCGCGGTTGTAGGCGCGTTCCTTCACGAGCTCCAAGTAGTCATCACAGAAGGTCCAGAAGAAGGACTCGGTGATTTCCAGCGCGCGAGCGTGCTCGTAGTTCTCCAAAGCAGTGGTTGCAGAAGAGACAACCTCACGCAAAGCAGCAAGCATCGAACGATCAAGCGGCTGGACGATGTGTGTGATATCCAGGTCCAGATCTGCGTCTCCACCCATCGTGAGTGCGAACTTCGAGGCGTTGAGCACCTTGATGGCTAGGCGCCGGCCAATCTTCATCTGTGATTCGTCGAAAGCAGCATCCAGGCCCAGTCGAGCTGAAGCCGCCCAGTAACGCACCGCGTCCGAGCCGAACTTCTCGAGCAGGCCCATGGGGGTCACAACATTGCCCTTAGACTTCGACATCTTCTTGTGATCCGAGTCCAAGATCCATCCGGAAAGACCGGCATGTGCCCAAGGGAGCGCACCGAATTCCAGATCTGCGCGCACGACCGTTGAGAACAGCCAGGTTCGGATGATGTCCTGGCCCTGCGGACGCAAGTCCATCGGGTAGGTACGAGAGAACAGGTCCTCGTCTTCCAGCCAGCCGCAGGCGATCTGCGGGGAGAGGGAAGAGGTTGCCCAGGTGTCCATGATGTCGAGTTCGCCCACGAAGCCACCGGCGACTCCGCGCTGATCCTCGGTGTAACCGGGAGCTGTATCCGATGAGGGATCGACAGGAAGCTGATCTTCGCTGGGGGTGATGATCTGCGTGTAATCGACTTCGCCGTTGTCATCGACGCGGTACCACAGGGGGAAGGGGACGCCGAAGAAACGCTGACGGGAAACCAACCAGTCGTTGTTGAGGCCACGTACCCAGTTCTCGTAGCGCACGCGCATGAAGTCCGGGTGGAACTCCAGTTCCTTACCGCGCTCGATGAGTTCCTCATTCAGGTCTTTGTTCGTTGCAGGATTGACCCACGGCTTGCCGCCGTTACGGATGTACCACTGACGCGAAGTGACGATCTCCAGGGGCTTGTCGCCCTTCTCGAAGAAGTTCGTCTGGCGCATCGTCTTCTGGGGTTCACCGCGCATCTCGCCGCTTGCCTCGAGGCGCGCCACCAAGGCCTCGCGAGCAGAGAAGGTCGTCTTTCCCGCAAGCTCAGCGAAGGCCTCGCGACCCTCATCGGTGGTGATCCACTCGGGGGTTTCGG